>RCND010001508.1_pt1 | contig 13180 bp, 6 predicted proteins | sample 2041351 | NCBI WGS metagenome assembly RCND01 (sample SAMN09708230, study PRJNA481090) | Marine sediment metagenome, whole genome shotgun sequencing project. | biome: marine sediment; feature: ocean; material: sediment; isolation source: Sewage treatment plant 12B marine sediment (STP12B) ...
CCCACAGTCCGATGTTGCAAATGTCCACTGGCTGGGCGATCGCGGCGAAGGCTCAGGAAGTAGGGGCAACAATGATGCATGAACTGGCCGCAGCAGATGAGGTTGAACAAGCCACTGGGCTGGCCTTCTTTGGGTTGATGACGATCAGCGCGCATCACCAGCAATGTCATTTCATGATCGCGAGGGCTCATCCGCAACACTGAAGCCGTGTGAAGACAGTCTGGGTCGGGACAGTCGGGCGCTCGAATTATCAACAATCCACATATCGTGAGAAGCCACGATGCGGATTCCCTTTGATAGTCGGATCCTAATGTACCCGTAGAGTATCTCAGATGGCTCGCTCCAAAATACATAGTAATTATTTTTGCCTTTCCCCTTGACCTTCCATCCACTGGAACCCCCATGTCTAAATAGTAACATGGCATGGGGATACGATATGACCAGCGACAATTCACTCACCTTCGCCGTAAGCGAAATGAGCTGCGCCTCCTGTGTGGGTCGCGTTGAGAAAGCTCTTTTGGCAGTGCCTGATGTCCATTCGGCGCATGTAAACCTCGCGTCCGAGACAGTGCGTGTTGTCGTTGATGATGTCTTTGACGCAGCGCTGATCATTGCTGCGCTGGACGCGGCGGGCTATCCGGCCGAGCTTCGAACATATCGGTTTTCAATCGAAAACATGTCCTGCGCGTCCTGCGTTGGTCGGGTTGAACGCGCTTTGGTGGCGTCGCCCGGAGTTGTAAGCGCGGCGGTGAACCTCGCAAAAGAAGAGGCGACAGTTCAAGTTATCGGGGTCTCACCGGATGAGATTGCAAAGACCGTGACCCTTGCAGGATATCCGGCAAGCTTGATTGTGGACACCCAAAGCAGTGCTGCATCTGATGACAGGAAGGCTCAGGAAGCGGATCATCTTAAACGAATGACGTTGCTCGCTGCTGTACTGACTGCCCCTGTATTTATCCTCGAGATGGGCAGTCATACGTTTGCTGCGATGCACACATGGGTCATGAATTCGCTCGGGATGACACTCAGTTGGAGCATTCAATTTTTTCTCACCACTATCGTAATGATGTGGCCCGGTCGGCAGTTTTACGAGAAAGGATTTCCAGCCCTTTTCAAGGGGGCACCCGATATGAATTCTTTGGTGGCTCTGGGGTCCATGGCCGCGTGGGGGTTTTCCACCGTAGCGCTTTTTGCCCCCTCGCTTTTGCCTGACGGGACGCGCGTGGTCTATTTTGAGGCGGCTGCCGTGATCGTCACATTGATCTTGTTGGGACGTTTCCTTGAGGCACGCGCAAAAGGGCGTACCGGTCAGGCCATCCGCAAGTTGGTAGGGCTCCGCCCGAAATCGGCATTGGTGGAGCGGGACGGCGAGGTTATCGAAGTTGCCGTCGATGATATCGTTCTCGGTGATCTGATTCAGGTCAAGCCTGGTGAGAGAATTGCAGTTGACGGTGTCGTCGTCCAAGGCGCCTCTTACGTCGACGAGAGCATGATTAGCGGCGAACCGGTACCTGTCGAAAAAGTTGTCAACGTGGAAGTGGTCGGCGGCACGGTCAATGGCACGGGCGCGCTGACCTTCCGTGCAACGAAGGTGGGCGGCGATACAATGCTGGCTCAGATCATCCGCATGGTGGAAGAGGCGCAGGGGGCGAAGCTGCCGATCCAGGATCTCGTGAACCGGATCACGCTTTGGTTCGTGCCTGCTGTGATGGCAGTGGCAACACTGACCTTCTTGACGTGGTTGCTGGTGGGGCCTGATCCTGCGCTCAGTTTTGCGTTGGTGGCCGCGGTCGCTGTGCTGATCATCGCATGCCCTTGTGCAATGGGACTGGCGACACCCACATCCATCATGGTCGGCACAGGGCGCGCTGCAGAGCTGGGTGTGCTGTTCCGGCAGGGGGACGCATTGCAGACGCTCAGCGATGTGCAGGTGGTTGCTCTCGACAAGACCGGCACGCTGACCGAAGGACGCCCGGAACTGACAGATCTCAAGATCATGGATGGATTTGCCGAAGCGGAGGTGCTGAAGCTTGTTGCCTCGGTCGAGGCAAAGTCGGAGCACCCGATTGCAGCCGCAGTTGTACGTCATGCGGAACAATCAGGGTTGTCTCTGGCACCCCTTGATACGTTCACATCCGTTACGGGGTACGGTGTCAGTGCAGGTGTCGAGGGGAAGCAAATCCTTGTTGGTGCAGACCGGTTGATGCTGCGCGAGAATATCAAGATGGAGAATACACGCGCGATCGCACAAGAACTGGGGGCGGCAGGAAAGACTCCACTCTACGCCGCGATAGACGGGCAGCTTGCAGCAATCATAGCGGTATCCGATCCGATCAAGCCCACCACAGCCGAAGCAATCAGGCGGCTTCATGATCTGGGTCTAAAGGTTGCGATGATCACGGGAGACAACCGCGCCACGGCTGATGCCATTGCGGCCCGTTTGGGCATCGACACCGTGGTGGCCGAGGTGTTGCCAGAGGGCAAAGTTGAGGCAATTGGAAAGCTAGGCATCGGAGACCGTAAGGTCGCGTTTGTCGGGGACGGCATCAACGATGCGCCAGCGCTAGCCAGCGCGGATGTCGGTATTGCAATCGGAACCGGAACGGATGTCGCGATTGAGGCGGCAGATGTTGTCCTGATGTCTGGAGACTTGAACGGTGTCGTCAACGCATTGCACATCAGTCAGCGCACGATGCGCAACATAAGGCAAAACTTGTTCTGGGCGTTCGGATATAATGCTCTGCTGATTCCGGTCGCGGCAGGCGTGTTTTATCCACTCTTCGGGTTGATGCTATCACCGGCGCTCGCTGCAGGGGCGATGGCGTTGTCGAGTGTTTTTGTCCTGTCGAACGCGCTGCGTCTACGGTGGGTTTCTGCCGCAATCGTGCAAGACCCGTCGAGCAACAGTACGAAAAGCAAAATTGTGCCCGCTGCGGCGGAATAGGAGCTCTGAAATGAATATCGGGGAAGTATCAAAGAAGGCCGGCTTGCCACCAAAAACAATCCGCTACTACGAGGACATCGGCCTGATCACACCGCTACGGGACGCCAACGGCTATCGCAGTTTTCGAGACAGTGACATGCACAAGCTGGCATTTCTGGGCCGTTCCCGAGCGTTGGGATTTACCATCGAGGATTGCCGAAACCTACTCGCGCTTTGGGACGATAAAGATCGCGCCAGCGCCGATGTTCGCCTAATTGCGAAGGAGCATCTGGCCCAGATCGAGAGCAAAATCGCAGATCTCGCAGCCATTCGTGACACGCTGTCGCATCTGGTCCGTGAATGCGCGGGCGATGGTCGCCCGGATTGCCCGATTATCGAGAAGCTGGAAAACTTCTCGATCAAGTAGGGAACATTACAGCGCTGGATGCTTGCCTTGGAAGTCGAAGCAAGAAATTCACGAGATCAAACCAAAGTCAATTGGCGCGTTTTAGCAACGATCATCATATCAACCGCCGTAATGCTCGGATTGATGTACCTCAACACCTATGCACTGGATTAAGTATTTTTCAGCGAGACCCGAACCTATATGGCGATCTACATGGGGGCGGGAATGGCCATTATCATGTTGGCCTTTATGCTTGGGATGTACACGAACCGAACGCTAACATCGCGATTTCCGCGGGTAGTGCCGCTGTTTTTGCAGGCGCTTTGTTTCTGGTCCGAAGCCAGACCACTGTCGAGGACACATCATGGATGAGTGCTATGATCCGGCAGACGTTCATTGCTGGGGAACGGATAGGTGGCTACCAAGCCATGCGGGTACATTTCGGCATGGATAAGCCAAAAGAGAAGCAATCAGATGCCTCTTCTAACCAGTCATCGCAATCTTTGGCATGACCTCACTTATGGCCTTGGGCCTTCTATGGTTTAGCTGCGTGAAGTAATTTCACGCTGCGAGCGTTCGAATGGTCCAGCTCGATCTCCATGTGCTTTCTGGCAGTCCAGAAGCTACAAGACATCGAGAGCCTTTCGACGATGTTGCTGAACTATGATCTTCTGGCGCGGCGCTGGGTGCGTTATGGCGAGGCGTACCCGTTTGGAGATGCTTTGGCCGGTATCCTCATGTCAACAGGTGCGCTGTTGTGGGTGAGCATCGGATGCGATCATCATCAGTAGTATCGGGGCAGCATCCGTCATCAAAGCGGTCTAAATCGACAAGCGCGAGTTGAAATGTGCTTGGGTTGGCGGAAAGAGCAATGTGCCACTCAGGTATATTTCCCTTACCGAGAACCTGATGATGCTGGGCTTGGGGCTATGGATACTTACTCGTATCATCTGACCAATTGTTGAGTCTCGGCAGCGTGAGCAGTTTCGCGCGGCCATCACAAAAAGTTGAAAACCGTCCCGCGCTGGAAGGACAGACAGGTAAGACACAACTGTCCAATTGTTCGGCATGGAACTGAAAAAACATTTATTCATGTGTCAGAATGTTCGCGGCCTTCGCGTGTATCTTCTCCTTGGTGCTTTTCCCGTGGTTCGTGTCACATGCTGCATCAGGCATGCACAGTGAACATCATTCCATGATGGCTACTTCCAATCACGGCATGGCGGGGCAAGAATATGACCAGCAGTCGGTGAGCATTGAATGCGGAAAATTTGATGTGAGGCCCGTAAACGCCAGTGAAGATAATTCTACAGAAAACTGCTGCAGCGGCATCTGTAACTCGGTAGTTCTGAGCGAAAAATCAGCTTCGTTTAGTGAATATCCCTCAATCAGCAGACATCTTATGCCAGACTCGGCCTGTTTTGGCATCGGGATTTTTGCAACCTCCCCAATCCCTGATCTGATCCAAGGCTCGTAACTGAGCCTTCGTCTCATACGGGCACCTTTTGCGTGATCGCAACGTCTATCAATCAGGCATCTATCTTGAAAATTTTATTCGCAACCGGGGCTTCGGCCCTTGCACTGGGCGCGTGCAGCCAAGATTTGCCGCCGACACAATACCCGCCGACTCCTTTGTCGGCCGTGGCCGCCTAGTAGTCGGTGACCAACACAGCAATTACCTCATCCGTCAGATATCAAGGTTCGCCAGCAGGCTATACCTAACGCGGTCCGATGGGTCCGCGTGATTGGCGCGCGGCCAACGAAGAACAGTCGGAGGCCAATTGATGCGCACCTCTAAAGTCTCATTCATAGTGGCCTTCCCGCTTATCCGAGGCCACTATGGATCCGGTATGCACGGGCCAATCACCGTATCAGAAAAAAATCGCCCAGGCTGAACTGGAATACACCAAAGGAACAACCACAAAGGCGGATGCAGAAGGGGCCCAAACCCAGGGTAAGACCGAGCGTTGGCATCAGACCCTGAAGAACCGCATCTTGCTTGAGTACTACTTCTTGTCTGGCGATCTCGAGGCCCAAATGGAAGCCCTCGTCGACCATTATAATCATCAGCGCTGCCACGAGTGCCTGAAAAGTGACATGCCAGCCGACGTCTATTTGGGGCGCAACAAAGCCATTCTAAAACAAAAGGAAGGGGCCAAACGAAAAGCGCCCGAAGCGCGCCGCTTGCATCACAGACAACGCGCAGCATAATGCAACCAACCAGATGGGCCAGACTCTCTTTTAGGTTAAGCTGCCATTGGTTCCAAAAAACCTGACGACGGACACAGTGCCGAAGTCGACAAGTGAAGCATAAGAAGTGGGGCATTTGGAATGCTCTAGATTTCCCACTATTGAAGGATACTACACGCAATGGATAAGAGCCTTTTTCAGTTCATCTGGAAATTTTCGAAGCGTGATCAGATGGTGCTTTTGGCCGTTACCTTGATGACATTTCCGTTTTTATATGTGTCATTGGAGTTGCCCAAGCGGATCATCAATGACGCAATTGGTGGGACTAGTGAGGATGTCTCACTGCTTGGCTTCTCGTTTTCGCAGATACAGTTCTTGATGGTTTTGTGCGTTGGTTTCTTACTCGCCGTTCTGGCCAACGGGCTGCTGAAAATGCAGCTGAACACAATGAAGGGTGTATTGGCCGAAAGGCTACTGCGGCGGTTTCGCTTTCAGCTTCTGACGCGTATTCTCCGCTTCCCACGCCCGTTTTTCCGAACGACCAGCCAGGGCGAGTTGGTGTCGATGGTGACATCGGAGGCTGAACCAATGGGCGGCCTAATGGGCGATATGCTGTCGCAGCCTGTGTTTCAGGCCGGTCAGATGATGACCATTCTGATATTTCTCTTTGCACAGAGTTTCTGGTTTGGGTTGGCGTCAATCGCTTTGATTCCGTTACAAGCGTGGATCATTCCAAAACTGCAGCGTCAGATCAATCTGTTGAACAAGGCCAGAATTCAGGAGGTGCGTAAGCTGGCCTCCGATATTGGCGAAACGGCAGTCGGGGTGAGCGATATTCGAACCAATGGCGGCCTGCGCCATCGGATGTCTTTGTTCTCCGACCGCTTGGGCAGTCTGTTCGGCATACGGCTGGCCATCTACCAAAAGAAATTCTTCATGAAGTTCCTCAACAACTTCATCAACCAGCTGACGCCGTTCTTTTTCTACTCCGTTGGCGGGTATCTGGCAATTACAGGAGAGATAACTGTCGGTGCGCTTGTCGCCGCGTTAGCAGCCTACAAAGATCTGTCATCGCCGTGGAAAGAGCTGCTCGCCTATTACAATCAGACACAGGATATGGCGCTGCGCTGGGAAGTTGTTACGGAGAAGTTTGCTCCTAAGACTTTGGTTGATGAAGCGCTGTTCGAAGGTTCCCCTGACGCATTTCCCAAATTGAACGGGGACATCGAATTGAATGATGTGACTGTTCTCGATGATGAGGGGCATCCGGTTCTGGAAGATATCAATCTTGTCATTCCTGCAGGCGCGCGTGTGGCCATTAAAACAAACAATGAAACCACGGCATTGGCCTTTGCAGACCTTCTGACAAGAGAGGTGATCCCCCACCGCGGAAACGTGCGCATAGCAGGGCACGCGTTAAATGAGCTGCATCAGACAGTGGTTGCCAACAGGATCGGCTATGCCCACTCAAAGCCGCATATTTTTCAGGGAACGCTTGGTGAGAATCTGTTGATGCCGTTCAAGAGTGAGCCTGCTTCTTCTCCAAGCGCTGCGCCCGATATTGCGCGCTGGCAAGAAGAGGCAGCCCGGTCCGGGAACAGCACAGATCCGTTTGATAGTGATTGGCTTGATCCGAAACTTGCAGACCTCGAGACCTCGGACGACATACGCGAATGGTGGTTCCAGCTTGTTGAGGCTATGGGCATCGACGATTTTATGGTGCGTCGCGCATTGCGAACGCGGCATGAACGGGATGCGCAGCCGGAACTCGCTGATGCGATTGTGAAAATGCGGCCTGAGATTGCGAAACGGCTGACTAAGGCTGGGCTGAACGATGTTGTACATGCCTTTGACCCTGAAAAATTCAATCCGGTTTCACCATTGGGAAGCAACCTGCTCTACGCTTTGCCGACAGGGCCTCTGACGCAAGAAACCCTGTCACAAGAAGCGGGCTTTGTCGAAATGCTTGCGGCGAATGGGATAGTGGAGGAATTGGCCCATATCTCAGCAAGTGTGATTGAAGGGCTTTCGGCAACTTTTGGTATGGACGGCACCGATCATCCGCTGTTTCGGCGCCTCAATATGACAGATGAATTGTATTATCGGCTCATCGACATATTGGAGAAGCGGCGTAGGGTCGGTGATGCCGCGTTGCCGCCGACAGATTTCTCTCTGATGCTCACCGTTCCGTTTGCGTTTTCAGCAGAGCAAATTGGCCCTGCGTTCAGCGAGTCGTTCAAGGCTCGTGTTCTGGAGATTCGAAAGCAAAGTGCCGTGCAGATGGTGGCTGAACTTGACGGTATGTTCGAGACAATCGACCCTTTGAAATACATCCCCGTGATGTCTGTTCTCGGCAATGCAATCTTCGGGCGGCTCTCGAACATGGCTGGTGCACGCGAAAAGCTGGTGGAGGACATCGTTGTAGATGTATTGAACGATAGAGGTGTCAGACGGTTGGCTGCGCAATCCATTTTTGATCTTGTGACCTCTCAGGGTGGGGAGAATCTACCGGCCGTGTTCCGGGAGCGTATTGCTTTTAGTAGGGCCGGGATCAAAAAGCCTGATATCTTGATCTTGGGGAATGCATTGGCCAGCCATGATGACAACGAGCGGTCGGTCATGCGCGAACGGATCAGTACCTTGATGCCAGAAGCGACCAAAATTTTCATCGAAAGAGAGTTCCCCAATCCCGAAAGCTACGATCTGTTTGTAGAAATCAAAGATGGCCGTATTGACGGTGACGCACATGTGGATGATGAGACGCAAGATGAGGGTGTACGCCAGGATCTGAGCCGCAAATTACGGATCGTAGCCGATACTGAATTGTTTGGCGGCCTTGATCAAAAGCAGCAACGCCTGCTGGCTTACAGCGCGCAATGGTACGATGCAAAAGCTGGCCAAGTTATTTTTGCAGCAGAGCAAGAGGCGGACGCGGCGTATCTGTGTGTCACAGGTTTAGCGGGGCTCTACTGGCCCGAAATTGCGACTGGTGATATACTCATAACAGAGATCAAACCTGGGCGTCTAATCGGCGATCTGGCAGTGATTCAGAATGAGAAACGGCCGCTGAACCTGATCGCGATCGAAGACAGCCAGTTTTTGCGGATTGGTGCGGATGAATTGCTTGCAGTGATTGAAAACGATGCGGCTGTTGCCACAAGCCTGCTGCGCTCCGTAGCCAGCCATCTGGGCGGTGCTGGTGACAACTTACGTGCGATACGTGAATTTGCCGCTAAACAAGGCGTGGATTTTGCTGAGTTCGACGCAAGGATGCGTGACGGCTAGTTGATGTCAATATTCATACCCAGGTAGAGATTCACCAATATACCTGATATTATTTTTGCCGATTAGCGAAGGTTGGAACCACATTGTCCGTAAAAATGGGCCCCAAGAAGAAATTCTGGAGAGTAACTAGGCGTTCCTCGAGCCCGAGAAAGCAAAATAGCATGTGTCCTGAGATAATTGGATAAGGAGTGCCGGGCCGAGGATTTTCTCTGGCCTAATTCTTGCGTTGTCCTTGCCCTTAGATGGGGTGTTTCTGGTTGAATTGGGTATTGCTAAGGTGATTGCGTCAAATGGTGCAGGGTGGCAAAGGCTTGGTTGTACGGCCATTTTGGCAGTGTGTTGGGCCCAGTGGTCACTTCCCGGGGACCGGTCTTTTGATCCGTTTGATGTAGCTGCGTAATTTGTGGGTGATAACGACCCTCGGCTCACCAAACTGTACAGCCGACTTTTGCAAAAACCGCTTTGCTACCTTAGCGTTTCGACGCGTTTGCACGAGTATTTCGAGGACGTCGCCATTTGCGTCGATTGCGCGCCAGAGCCGCTGCTTTTTTGCAACGGATCGCAATCATGGCTTCGTCCAGGTGCCCCTTGTCGTTCGGCCGTGGTCAATCCCCTCGGATGCAATCCGCGAAATGCCGACCAAAGCGATTGACCCGAAGCCTGATCAATTCCCGCGCAGTCATCAGATCTTAAACATCATCCGCTCTTAGAGCTACCCAATGGTAGGTCCTGACAGCTTACAAATAGTCTGACGAGGACAACGGAAACCCTTCAGGCACGCCGTGTGGGTTGGAATATTCATCACTCTTTCATACCCAGATCGAATGAGCTCAACAACTTGGCGATACCCCCGCTGGGCCCGTTCGCGCACGCCGCGCTTGCCCAAAACGAAGCTGCGGGTTAAGAATCCAAACGGCATACTCCCGTGATGCTTGGGGGGCGCTTACGGGGCAGGGCATGGCGTCATACCAAGCGACTCTGCCTCGAGGGTTCGTCTCTTGCATATTCTAAAAAGCAGCATGGGCCGTAGGGGCCAGAACGCATTTTTGGTTGTTGAATTGAGGCCAGAATTTCTTCTTTGCGAAGACCCGCCTGAAAAAAAGGAGAACAGAACTTGGAACCTGAATTAGGAGCTAATCTAGTTGAACGCCTAAATGGACCGTTCAGTCTGCGACTTATGCTTCAACCGTGTATCGTCCTGCTTTTTGCTATTCGGGATGGGCGAAAGGATGCTGCAAGTGGTGCTTCCCCCTACCTAAGCACCCTTTTGAGCCAGTCGGGCGAAAGACGAGAGGCTTTAGCTTCGGCCTGGAGTTCGCTCAGCAAAGTAATGACCGTCGCTTTTACTTTGGATTGCGCATTTCAGTATGCCACATCTGGGAACATCTCATTTCTTGAGGCAATTCTGATGGCTTTTCTGCTGTGCGCCGTCCCATACACTTTGATGCGTGGGCCTGCGGCTAGATTCTTCAGCCGCCGCTGAAGCGATCTGAGGAGCCCTAGATTTTTCGATGCTTTGCTTGGTAATTTTGTAACCAAGGGGAGAGGAATATGAACAAAGCTGCTGTACACGTGGAAAGCGCAGCAAAGGTTTGGAACGACACCATAGTACTCCGTTTTCTGTAATGCGGTTAACGTCTGCTTCGCACCGGTGTTCAAATTCCTCAAAAACTACTTCAACGCCTGAGATGCAGCATCTTGAACAAGCTCTGATGTTCAGCAAACTCCGCCTCAAGCGGGGCGTCAATTTGATCGCGTTCAGCCTTCTTCATGAGGCGCTCAGCCAAGATAAATGATCCGATGGCGACAAAAACGCCTCCCGCCATTTGCCCGATAAGAACGCCTGATGCCCCCCAATAATGTGACCCTAGATAGACAAAAGGAATGATGCCAAGAGTGTTCCGCCCCCAATTTACCCATGTCGAATAGAACGGATGACCTAGATTATTATAGGACGCATTACCTACAAAGATGATGCCGTTGAAAATCCACGCCAACGATAAAGGTCCACAAAACAAGAATATTAGATCCCGTGCGACGCCTTGTGCATTGAACATGTCGGCAATCGGTGCCCGCAGAAAATACAGAATGATCACAACCGGAATGACATACACGACAATCAATACCATGCTGCTGTTGAATGCTGCGCGCACCCGGTCATGCTGTTTGGCTCCGAAGTTCTGCCCGATGATTGGCCCGATTGCTCCTGACATTGCAAAAATCAAAGCAAAGGCAATCGGCGTTACACGGCCAATGATCGCCATTCCAGCAACTGCCGCTTCGCCAAATTCGGCGGCGGCACGGGTTACATAGGCGCCACCGATGGGGGCCGCGACATTGGCAAGCATGGCCGGTACCGCAATGGCTGCGATGGGGCGAAGGTCACGGACAATCGCCGCAAGCGAGAAGCCAACAAACCCGCCGTAGCGCGTGATGATGAAATAGATCGCCGTCACTGCAATAGATACCCGCGCTATGACTGATGCCCACGCAGCCCCTTCCAATCCCATGTCCAAGGCGAAGATAAAAATTGGATCAAGGACTGCGTTTATGACACCAGCGATCAAAGTGACCAGCATAGACAATTTTGCCGCCCCGTGGCTGCGCAAGGCAGCTGATACCACAATTCCAAGGAGCAAAATTGGCATCGTTGGTATGAGAATTTTGAGATATGAAACGGCTAATTCTTGCGTGTTTCCCACAGCGCCGATCCATCCTGTCAGCATATACAGATTTGCGTAGATCACGCTTGCAAAGACGACAGCAAATGCGACGCCCACAACAAGAACATGGGTCAGCAACTCGCTCGCACGCTCTGGTTTATTCTCGCCCAGCGAACGTGCGACCATAGCACCACCGGCAATAGCCATGCCGATGCTGATCGAAGTGGTCATAAAAAGCACTGTGCCCGCAAAACCAACCGCTGCCGCCAGCTCATCAATGCCAAGCATTGAGATGAACAACATGTCCACCAGATCGACAATAAACAGCGCCAAAAACCCGACCGCAGACGTCAGTGACATCGAAATGATGTGTTTGGTAATGTTGCCTTTCAGGAATTTGGCCTGCGCGTTATCGTTGCTCATGCCTTTCCTTCAGCCATTATGGCCTCAATTTGAGACGTGAGATCCGCTTCCCAATCATCGCGACGTTCACGGAATTGCGCCATCAACGCTTCGTTTTCATGTGTTGGAATATTGGGATCATAATGCTCTGCTGCGGTCAGCATACCTTTGCTGTCCATCTCGCTGAATGCACTGACCATACGCTCGGCCTGATCTCGTGAATGCCCCGATGCCTCAAGTGCGGAACGTCCCATGCGCAGCGAACTGTCGTAGGTCTCGCGGATGATATCGCGACATCCGGCATGCCACAGATCGTGGACGTGGTTGCGATCCACGGCGCGGGCAACGATGTGCACATCGGGATAATTTTGGTGCACGTACTTTGCCAGCTCCGTGATTTGATCTTTGCCATCAATAGCAATTACGAGCATCTTGGCTTCGGCCAATCCAGCAGCGCTTAGCAAATCAGGTCGTGTGGCATCCCCGTAGTAAGCCTGCACACCATAGGCTTTCAGCATTTCCAATTGCTTTGAGCTAAAGTCCATCACGGTAGGATTAAGACCGCAGCCACGCAGAATGCGACTGACGATACCGCCGACGCGACCATGGCCCGCGATGATGATCTCACCTTGTTCTTCGATTTGATCCATCTCGCGGTCATCGAAGCCAGAATAGCGTGGCGCGATAACACGGTCATAAAGGATGAACAATGCAGGCGTCAGCAGCATCGACAGCGCCACAATCAGCAACAACCGATCAGCAAGATCGCCCGGTATGACCCCGTTGGCGACTGTGAATGACAACAGTACAAATCCGAACTCACCAGCCTGGGCAAGCCCAAGCGCGAACAACCAACGGTCCGCTCCGCCGATCTTGAAGACGACTGCCAATACATAAAGCACGCCGACCTTCAGCGCCATTAGACCAAGTGTAAGGCCCACGATCAGCCCAAGATTGTCGAGAAGCAGGCCGAAGTTAATTCCGGCCCCAACTGTCATAAAGAAGAGACCCAAGAGCAGCCCCTTGAATGGATCGATGTCGCTTTCCAACTCGTGACGGTATTCGCTATTGGCCAGAACCACACCTGCAAGGAACGTCCCCAGTGCAGGGGATAGGCCAACGAGTGTCATCAGTAATGCGATGCCAATGACCATCATCAAGGCCGTGGCCACGAACAGTTCTCGCAATTGAGCCCCAGAGATGAAACGAAAAATTGGTCCAGTGAGGTAGGACCCTGAGCCAATAACGGCAGCAATCGCGCCAAGTGTGACAAGGGCCGCACCCCAACTGGGCAGGCCATCGACAAGGCTG
>RCND010001509.1_pt1 | contig 13180 bp, 9 predicted proteins | sample 2041351 | NCBI WGS metagenome assembly RCND01 (sample SAMN09708230, study PRJNA481090) | Marine sediment metagenome, whole genome shotgun sequencing project. | biome: marine sediment; feature: ocean; material: sediment; isolation source: Sewage treatment plant 12B marine sediment (STP12B) ...
AACGAGTCATTAACATATTGGCAGCCGTGGCTTCGGTATTAATTATTCTACTGGCCATAGGATTATACGGGCGCTACATTTTTATCAAGCTTACTAATGTTAGGATTAATGATCAGAAGGATGAGATTGAAGCGCAACGGGACGAGGTTGAAGCACAGCGGGACCTGCTTGAAACGCACCGCGACCTGGTAGTCTTCCAAAAGAATGAGATCGTAGAGAGCATCAATTATGCTCAGCGGATACAATCGGCCATGCTTCCTTCTGAAACCTATTTTTCTGAGCTATTAAATGAGAGTTTTATTCTTTATAAACCCAGAGATATTGTTAGTGGAGATTTTTATTGGATTAAGCAGGTGAACCAGTATGTCGTGTTGGTAGCGGCCGATTGTACTGGTCACGGTGTACCCGGTGCGTTTATGAGCATGCTTGGCATGAGCTATTTGAATGAAATAGTGCTCAGGAGGGAAATATTACAGGCAAACCAGATCTTAAACGAGCTAAGAAAACAGATAAAGTATTCCCTGAGGCAATATGGACAACGTGACGAATCAAAAGATGGCATTGATATGGCATTATGTGTATTGGATTTAGAAAGTATGAAGATGCAATATGCAGGTGCAAATAATCCATTATACCTGATTAAGGATGTTAAAGGAAGGCCTGAATTAAAGGAGATAAAAGCGGATCGGATGCCTCTGGGTTACTATCAGCTTATGGATAAAACATTTGTCAATCATGATATACAGCTTGATAGGGGCGATACCTTTTATATGTTTTCTGATGGATTTATTGATCAGAAAGGAGGGGAGGAGGAAAAGAAATTTTTGAGTAAGAATTTCAAAAACCTTCTTTTAGAAATTCATGATCAGCCCATGCAGGATCAGAAAGACATGCTGGAGCTTACACTATCAGACTGGATGGGTGATAATGCTCAAGTGGATGATCTATTAGTAGTAGGGGTGAGGGTGTAGATTATTAGGTATATAAGCATATTAATCTTAGGTTTATTCTGTTAAAGCCTTAGGATTAATTCCATGAAGACAATAAATATCTCTCAGATAGATACAATATTTGCCAATGGAAGTTACCCCATTGAGTTTCTACTTTACTATAAGGATGGCCTGAAAGCAAATGATATACGTTCTGCATTAAAATCGCTTTCTTCTGTTTTTTGGCCCGTCTTTGGAGAATATAAAGCAGGGATAATCCATTCTGATACATATCATGAAGCAGACTTTTTTGATGAAGAGGTACTTGACCAGGAATTCGATAAAGAGGAAGGAAACATAAAGATCTACGAAAGGTATAGTCGGGTGAATCCGTCCGATTTAAAGAAGCTGTTTTTTCTAAAGGTCATTCAGTATAGAAATGGCACAGTTCTAATACCAAAAATGAACCACCTGGCCGCAGATGGCTACAGTTATTTCTTCTTTTTATCGGCACTTGCTGAATTATCGAAGGGGACAGACGATTCAGTTAAGAATAATTCTCTTGCTTCACTCTACGAACCGTCTCACCATAGAACCATATTGAAGGAATTCAGATACAAGGAAATTGGATCGAAATCTTTACCAGTTAATGAAGATTTTGTCATAGAGTTTGAAGAGATTCCAAAAACAACTGTTCGCAGCATCATTAAAACCGTCGCTTCAGATTCTAATCACCGTGTATCCGGCAATGATATATTATCGGCCATGGTGATTAAAAAAATGGCGGGAATTCAAAATGAGTATTCTAAAGACGATTTTCAGCTAACCATACCCATTGATGTACGAAGACAAATCAAAGCCTATGGTATGAATTATTTTGGTAATGGATTAATGTTTAATGTGACGAATTTTAAAAAGAGTGATCTTGAAAAATTAGACATTAATGAGATTGCTATTGAGATAAGGAAATCCATGCCTGACATTACCAATGAAAGTTATTTAGAGTATCTTCTTAGCATTGAAACCATTATTGCCAAGAAGCAATCTAATAAACTTAAAGTCTACGATCCCCGAAGTGGTTGTTTGGTAACTAATCTGTCCATGCTGCCAGCAAATAAACTTAATTTTGGGACGGGTGATCCTGATTTTATATTTCCGATAACTATTGGGAAAAATTCGGCAGCAATATTGTCCAATGGAGATAATTTTATTTTAAGATTGGCCTATTAAGTTTGAAAATTTACTTTAAGAAACCATACGCCATGAAAACCAGTATTCGCATTGTCTTATTGATCCTTGGCCTCCAGTTGGCTTTTGTCCAATCTTCCTCTGCACAAAAATTAATCAGAATAGACGAGAGTTTGAAGCTGAATAGCCAGCAGATGAAGGCAAAACGAAAAGGAGTAAGTAACGTTGGAAAATATGAATTCGGTATCTACAAAGTAATTTCAGGAAAGGGAGGGTGGGAGACAACTACCCAGAAATCACCATTGTTTAGCGACGATTCTTACATCAAATCGTCGACCACTAAGTCCTTTGTTTTCGTAAGCGATGTGGCTGATACCTCCATTGCCAATATTAGTGTGGCTGAAAATGTTTCAGTTGATGGAGGCAGCTGGATCATACGAACCTTCACACCATGGTCAGATGCAGAGGTGAAGAATGGTGAAGGTGTATTTGAATGCACTTTTTCTTTTTCCTCAGACACCGTTGCCTGGAACCTGTTAGCCATATATCCAGTATCAGCTGAAGTCGATGGCATCTATCAAACGGATGATCATACCTTTTTCCGTGGAATGCTCAGTGATAACAACACAATTATCGAGATCACGGAAATTAATGAAAATGAAGAAGGGAAAAATCCTTTTCTTAATCCTGTAAAGGGTTACGAGTTCTGGCTGGATTCAAAATCCATTGCTGCCGTACAGGTCTTGCCTGTCAATCGAATGTATGTTTGGATCAGAGATGATTTGGATTCAGATTTGAAGTTTTTGCTGGGCAGTGCTGCCACTGCCATGCTGGTCAGGATGTACTAACAGATTCGTCCGGAATCGTACTTTCACCTGTACGAAAACGGACGATTACCGAACGCCCGTTCAATCTCAACATGTTAAATATCAGTAGAATACATTTTCGGCCCTTTTTTTGCAGTAACTACTATATGTTACAAAAGAAAGCACCTCATATCCTCAGAATCCTGATCTTGTCAGTACTTTTAATAGTCTTTCAGAACCCGGGGTTTTCACAGGATGCCATAACAGGCAAAGAGTCTAATCCTACGGACAAGCTAAAACAAGGGGAACTGATCTCCACTTACAGGGAATTCTTTAAAAGGGAACAGTATGACCTGGCCGTGGAATCCTGGTGGACCATATTCAATGAGTACCCCGACATTAGCGAGAAACTTTACGTGGATGGAGTGACCATGTACCGTCACTACATCGCGGAAACACCCGAAGGTCAGGCCAGGAAAGCCAAGATTGATACCTTGATGCTTATATACGACCAGCGCATGGCCTATTTCGGGGGAGAGGGGAATATTCTTGGCCGCAAGGGAAGCGATTTGCTCAGGTACCGGAGTTCTGATAGGCAAGAGGTACTGGCAGCCTATGGCATGCTCAAAAGGAGCCTGGAAGTCCAGGGAACCACATGCAGGGAGTCGGTCATGCTCGATTACATTTCAGCCGGCCTCATATTGCACCAGGCAGCTATGATCAACAACAGTCAGGCCCTGGAAGATTACTTCCTGGTCACGGGGCTTCTGGAACAGGAGGAGGGAAGTAGTTCCCGCAGGGAAAGAACAAAGGCCTCCATCGATGAAATGATACAGAAAGAAGGTATTCTCTCCTGTGAAGGACTGGATCTCTATTTCGGACCGCAGCTTATGCAAAACATCGGGGACCCGGAACTGCTTGAAAAGGTGATTAACGCTTATACATTTGCAGGATGCAAACAGTCGGATCTCTATGTCCTTGCTACTGAAAAACTTTACGAAATAGATCCCGGTTCTGAATCGGCCCATCGTCTGGCCATGCTATTTATCGGCAGGAACGATCTTGACAAGGCCAACTGGTACCTGCAGATGGCCGTACTGGATGAAAACCTCGCTAATGAAACCAGGGCAGAATGGTTTTATGAACTCAGCATCGTTAGCATGGCCATTGGGAATCACTGCGAGGCCATCAAATTTGCCAATGAAGCCAAAGCCTACAGAAGTGATTACGGCAAGGCTTACATTGCCCTTGGAGATGCCTTCATCGCCTCCCGCAAACATCTGGGTGATGACTTCCAGCAGCAAAGTGCTTACTGGGCAGCAGCTGATATGTACCAGGTTGCTGCAAGGGTGGATCCAGCCCTTGCCGAAGAATCTACTCAGAAGCTAGCCTCTTGTGCTGCCCAGTATCCCAGCACTGAAGACATTTTCTTTCATGACCTCCAGGAAGGAAATAACTACCTGGTAAGCGGATGCATCCAGGAGAATACTACCATAAGGTCAAGGAATTAGGCGTAGGCTATATCAATGATTTCGAAAACCAGATCCTCCTGGCCTCGTTTTAGAATAGCTTTGTCCCCAATAAGTTTATTGATTAGTACTTTGGCTATGGGTGATGTAAAGGAGATTTTCCCTTTGGAAATATCTGCCTCATCAACGCCTACAATCTGAAAAGTCTGAATGTTTTTGTTTGCTTCTATTTTGAGCTTTATCACTGCACCGAACCTAATTTCATCTGGAGCTTGATCGTTTAAGTTCACTATTTTGGCTGTAACAATTCTGTTGTTCAAGAGTTGTAATTTTGCATTGATATGGTTCAAGGCAATTCGTTTCTCGTCTTCATTGGAACTATCAAGCATGCTCTTTTCATTGACCAGCATCTGTTTTTCGGTCAGTAGTTCATTCATGCCCACCTGGGTCACATAGTTTGCGACTCCTTCTGGTAGATCAGCCCTTGGTGGTACGATCGGAATTTCTTCCTGATCGTCTTCTTTCACAAATCCTCTGCTCATGGTTTGGGAGACTAGCTTTACTCAAATATATGAAAAGCTGATTAGTAGGCAGAATTTTACTTAAATTGAAAGCTGACGAATTTCAGGATGATAAAGTGCGATGCTACAGGTACGATTGACTATCTAAGCGAAGGCAAGAGAAAGTATTATTTTGTTCGCGCGGATGTCAAGGATTGGAAAACATGGCCCTTCCCTTCAGATGCCTTCCCGATTCATAGGGGAAAATCCCGCAACAAGAAGTTCAAGGAAGGCGATAGAGTTGCTTTTCAGGCAGTTGAGAAAAATGGTGATATAAAAGCATGGAAAATATCATTATTAGAGCCCGAAAGCGATTAGCTTAAAACGAATTAATCCGAACCTCAATTACACTCACGCCTGGATTTAAACGAATACTCCCAAATGAAGTATTTACAGGCACTCCATTTACGCTCACGACTGCGTTTGCAGGAAGCTTAGCACTAAATTCGGCTACCATATTTGCAGGCAGTTCAATTGAATACTCCGTTAATCGATCGTTTATCTTTTCGTATGTAGCCTTAATTTGACCTAAGATAGTGGGCACAACAATGGAGCTGTTTTCTAAACTGCCCATTTGTGGTTTTATGTTTGCAACTCCATAACCGGGAGTAAGGGGTTGAATTCCCCATAAACCACGTGGAATAATATTAGCCGGTGCAGCTCCCCAGGCATGATTCCAGTCGGAGTTTGGTTTGTATTTCATATCCCAGGCTTCCATCGAGATGGTAGAACCTGCTTTAATCATGTTGTACCAGCTTCTATCATGGGTAGCAGTCATCAATTCAAGTGCATAATCTGCTGCACCTGCATTATACAAGGCTTCCATTAAAAACTGGGCACCATAAACACTGCATCCCATTCCACGGGTTTTGGTATAATCTAGCACATTTTTTTTGTAGGCTTCGGGTACAACATCAAATGCCAGTGGTAACATATTTGCATGAATCGAGCCGTGCTCTGTTCCAACACCATCATTATAATATCCACCCTCTTTATTAAATAGCTTATCGTTGATGGATTGTTTTACTTTCGCGGCCCTCATTTTAAAATCCAGTTCTTCTTCTGGTTTGTTTAGTACGTGGGCAAACTCAGCCATTATCATCATGTTTTTATAGTAAAAACTATTAATGACAGTACTTATGGGTGTAAACACAAAACCATCGCGTTCACCTTGTGGCCAGTCCTGTGGCAATTTCCAACCGGTATCTTTTTGGGCAGGTGGCCAGTCAACAATATCGCGCAGGCGTTGTGTTGTATCTGCAAATCCCAATTTTGCCATAAATTCCCCATTGTGATTTGACGACAAAGTACTAATCAGCCCATCTTCGTATTCCAGCTCCATCAATGTTTTATGTTTCAGCGGCTCGTAATATTTTTCAATCAATTCGGTGTTGCCAGTGTACATATAATCCTGATAAAACATAAGTGCTACATGCAATTGCCACTCGGTTGGCCAGGTTGGAAAATCCATAAAATACTCGATGGTTTTTCGTGCTATTGAATACTCGTTATCTACCGTATAATGGCTCAATTGATTTAAATACGCATCGGCTTCATATGGGATTCGTTCGCGGTCGCCATCTACATAGTAAGCGGCAAAAGTAGTTGCCTTAATTGAATATTTGCACAGGTCCCATACCTGGTTCAGAATATCATCGGAACTTGAAAATGAGCTTGTGCTATTATCGAAATAGTTGAAATAAGCGACCTGAGTTAGATTTTCAGACTGCAAGTTATTGGCGCCTTCAATTTCAACATATCGGAAAGGTAGAATGACCGGAAAAGAATCGGGTAAAGCGACTGCCATCGATTTTGTATTTCTTTTGTCGACTTTTAATTCAATTTGATAGCTACTTTTTTCAGGTCCTACTTTCAGCTTTACTTTCTGATATCGAATTGTTCCACCCGGATCCTGATCGATTTTACCATCTAATAGTTTTTCGCCCAAACGAATGCTTAAGGTCTCTGATTTCTTTGTTGAATAGTGAATATCCAGCGTTCCAAAAGCATCCTTCCCGAAATCGGCAAAATAACTTCCATCGGCATTCTTATGGAATTCGACAGGCTTTATTTTTTCGATTTGAAAGTAATTGTGCGACGTGAGTTTTTCACTGAATTCGCCGGTGGTAAATTGTTGTGGAGCCGAATACTCAGAAATGCGATTGTCTTTATCGAAAACCCGCACTTTCCAGAAGTATCTTTTATTGGCTTTCAAAGATTTACCACCAAGCTCAATGTCAGTTGATCTACTGCTGCGCACATTTCCGCTGTCCCAAACATCACCAATATTATTGATGCTGTTTTCTTTTGTGGATGACACTAATATCTGATATCCTTTTTGCTGGACAGCCTCAACCGGAACCACCCAGCTGAATTCAGGTTTACTATCAATAATTTTTGTGAAACGCGGGTCACGAATGTATTCTACTGTTAAACCCGACGGAATTCCTGAATATGGGTCGGCATATCTTTCTCCCAGCTCATTATTTTTTTCACGAAATTCCAGCAATACTTTCTGATATTCGGCTTTACCGGCAAGGTTATTTATTTCTTTTGGGTCATCTTTTAAGTTGTACAGCTCTTCCCAGGATTTATCATTAATGTAACGCAAATATTTCCAATCGGAAGTTCGCACACCCTCGCTTGGCGGAATATTTTCAAATTCCCAAAGGTGTTCAAGCAAAACGGTATCTCGTCCAATAGACTTTTCTTGCCCTGAAACCACTGGCAATAAACTTTTCCCTTGATAAGTGGCAGGAATTTCAATACCTGCTATATCCAGAATAGTTGCCGGCACATCGATATTTAAAGCCATATCGGCAATGTCCTGGTGCTTATTTACACGAGGATCGAAAACAATAAGTGGCACCCGTATCGAATTGTCGTACATCAGCCATTTGCCGGATATTTGACGTTCCCCAAGAAAGAAACCATTGTCGCCCATCAGAATGATTACTGTGTTTTCAGCCATACCTTTTTCTGCCAACTTCTCTCTGATTTTGGCAATTTCAAGGTCAATACCATTTATCATTCGGTAGTATCCCTTTGTACTGTGCTGGTATTTTTCAGGAGTATCGTCTTTCCAAAACCAGCGGGTGCGGTTAAATCCATCGCGTACAGGCTTTGGCAAGGCATTAAAGTATTTGTCATCTGCCAAATCGGGACCCGGCAAATCCATGTTTTGATAAAGTTTGTTCGGTTCTTCCTGCCAAAAATATTGTAAGGGTGCCCCATCGTGGGCGTGTGGTGCACTAAAACATAAGGACAAAGAGAACGGTTTGTCGGCGGGTACATTTTCAATAAAATCCAATGCTTTTTGACCGGTGTAGCGAGTTAGATGAACAGTGTCTTCTCCGAGCTTCTTATAATAATATCCCCGGTAATCGTTGAATTGATTGTTGCGGTCATAGTCTTCAATTTCATCAAACATCTTTTCCTTGCCGGGAGAATTCACCCCAAATTTTCCGTAGAAACCGGTATAATAGCCAGCTTCTTTTAGCAGTTTTGGGTAAGCAAGGTCCATAAATTCGCTTCGGATTGCCCCTGTTTGAAAGGTGTATTTGTGGGTACGTTCGTGCAAACCTGTAAAAATACTCGATCGGCTTGCCGAACAAATGGGGGTAGTTACAATTGCATTTTTGAAGTAAGTACCACGTTCTGCCAGCTTATCCATTTCTGGAGTTTTTGCAATTGGATTTCCTGCGTAACCCAAGGCACTCCAACGCTGATCGTCGGTTAGGATGAAAATAATGTTAGGCGTTTCTCCGCTTTCACTTCCCCTAAGCTGGCCTGTTATATTTTGTACATTCCCAAGTAGGAAAAGACAAAGAAATATGGCAATTGTAAGTTCTTTATTCATGGAATTAGTGATAAACGATGCTCAGACCGGCATAGCGGTATCCTCCGGTATTCCTGAATTGCCCATAGGGCATTATCCCGGCGTAATATCTGAAAAAGAATCCAACATTGTGATTTGATTTTTCAGAAATATATTTCCATCCCAGATAAAGGTTGATGTTCCAGCTTCTCGTTTCTACCACACCCTCATCATAGCTGAATTTGAGCCTGTTATTTGCCTCCACCGATACTACATTCATCCACCTCTCAGAGCAAAGGAATCCCTTTGTGCGTTGCATATTCAACTGTATATAATATTCGTAATTTTTTTTAGAGGGTGGTGCCATTACATCTTTGGTTTCGAGGCTGTCGGTCGTATAGTACCCTTTGGCATTGTTCCAGAGGCCGTGGAAACCCACCTTCGCTGAAAGGAGATTCGATTTAATGGTATCCGGATCATTTATTACAGCAGCTATTTCCCATGCTTCATATGAAACATTTACCCTTCTGAACCATGGAAGGTCATTATAGCCATGGATCGAAAATTCATCTCCAATATGGGTGCTTTCATGAAATATAGGAACCAGCTTAAGCCCTATGTTCCTGATGTAGGGATTATCGATATATTTTAGAGCAGCAGCTTTCAATCCGAAGAAATAATCTGTATTAATTACAGGGGCTGTAGTCTCTTCAAACATATCTATCAATAATATATTACCAATAAACCCGCTGATACTGAACTTGAAATCTTTCGGCCTGTTTCGTAGGTAATATATCGGGAGTTCGGTTCCAAGATGTACCTCAATAAAGGGCCTGTTGGCATAGTCACTTATATAGTAGTTTTCATCCAACTTATTGAGCTTGGCAATCTCAAGCTTATTAGCGGTGCTCCTGATCTCTGACAGGAAAGGCTTTAGCATGCGTGAATCCTTGAAAAAGTAATGCTCTGAATCCTGCCCCTTCATTACCGACAGGGAAAGAGTCAGCAGGAATGTAAATAAAACGACTTTCTTCATGGCCAGGTTAATTGGTTTTATATCAGGTGCTTTTCTTCAGAGGTTCACATGTGCCGGTATGCTTCTATCTCTCTATGACAGTCTCATTTTGCGCATCCCATTTGAGATATTTTCTTTGGCGTAAGGATTGAACACCCATCATACAAGCTACAACTCCGTAAAGACCCAGCTCCTGGTCGCACTTTAAGGCTTCGTTCTTCCGGATGGCATTTTGTAAATTCCGGTGATGTAAGGTGACATCTTCTGCACCGCTCTTCTTGTGGGTGTAAAGCTTAGGTCCCTCAATGTTTTCACCAGTGCCGCTGATAACTGCTTCATTTGTGGCCTCCTGCGGCGTAATGGTGAATCCTTCCCTGGTGAACTCCAGGGTGGCTTTGTGCCCTCTGATCACGTGGCGAATGGGAGTATCATTCGCCATAGACGAAACAAGCATGACCGTGGTTTTTTCTGGATAGTCCAGCATGATGTTATGGGTATCGGGTACCTCGGCCAAGCTATCCACAAAGTTCCATTTGCCTCCGCTTGCAGCCACGTAATCAGGGTAGCTTAAGCCCAGCGATTTTATAATTCTGGTTACTCGGTGGATAAACAGGTCTGTTGCAATTCCTCCGGAATAATCCCAGTACCGTACCCATTCCATGTACCTGCGCGGATCCCAGGCGCGTTTGGGTGCGGGACCCAGCCATGCTTCCCAATCTAGATTCACTCCTGGCTTGAGATCTGGATCGGGCTTTTTAGTCCAGAAATCATCGGCATAATTCCTGGAATAGTCGATCTGTGCCATGACCACCTTTCCAAGAGCACCTTCCTGAATCATTTTATGTGCAGTTTCATATGAATCGTCCGACATGCCCTGTACTCCCACCTGCAATTTCAGTTTGGAAATGGCCATTTTTTCTACAATGTCCTGAGCCTCTTCGATGGTATGTGTCATTGGCTTTTCCACATAGATATTCTTCCCGGCATCGATGGCATCCAGGGTCATCTGATAATGCCAGTGGCCCGGTGTGGCTATGAGCACATAATCGATATCTCTGTCATCCAGAATGTCCTGATAGTTTTTGCTGGCCTGTGCCTGCGTTAATTGCTTTGCCTGGTCCAACCTTTTGGTATAAATATCACATACTGTAGCAATTTCCACATTGTCACTTTCCTTCATCTCCAGCAGAGCCCTCATGTGTGAATTGGCCATGCCTCCGCAACCAATAACGCCGATCTTGATCCTTTCATTTGATCCGATGATTCGGGCGTAGCTTTTTGCTGACATTCCCATGGTGCTTCCGAAGGTGGCAATTCCGGCTGTTGAAATAGCCAATCGTTTGGCAAACTGTCTTCTGTTCATACTGGTCTTTTTCATATTCTATAGGTTTATTGGTATTTGTTCAGGCTGAATTTAAGAAGCTGTGATCCTTACATCTTCCCAATTCTGACTGCTAACGGATTTCTCCAGGGCTTCAAGGACCCGGACACAATTCAAAATGCTTGCATGTGAGCGGGGTTCCTTTCCGCTTCGGAACATTTCCACCATTTCTATATAACATAAGGCCGGGTCACTCTCATCCACACGCGATTTGAGTTCAATGAGTCCATCCTCTGTCTCCACAAATGTTTCCCAACCACGGGAAATGTTCTTAAAAATCAAGGTGGCAAATAATCCATTTTTGTAAACCAGGTTCGCACTGCCATTCATTCCGTTTCTGGTAAGTCTCACACGTTCGATGTCTTCACCAAACATATACATCAATGGCTGTACAATATGTACCCCATAAAAGAATATTCCTCCATATTTCGAATCCAGCTCAACAGGTCCGGATCTGACTACCTGGTTTATTTCCCCCATGGATTCCACCTGTTTCTTAATATCAAAGCTTGAAGCGCTGTGGGCAATGGTGCTGTAGGAAGTGACAGGTGTCCCATGTTTACGGGCCAGTTCCAGGAACTCTTCCCCCTCTTCAGCCCTGTAACAAAAAGGCTTGTCAACGAAGGTTGGAATTCCCTCTTTAATAAAGGGTGTGGCAGCCTTGAGGTGATATTTTGCATGTCGGTGATCCACAATCAGTGCATCGATTTTGCCCAGCATCTCTTCGGGATCTTTCACAATATGAGGGATATTGCCTTTCTCTGCAGCATTCCTGGCAAACTCATCGGTTTCGCCCCAGACATATTTAACTTCCGCTGAAGGAAACTTCTTATCAATGTTGAACATTTTGCCAAAGCCGATTGTATGCGAATTTTCAGCGCCGATGATCCCGATTCGCAAATTTTCTAAGTCATGTTCGGGACTGCTTATCAGTTGCGATGCGAAAGCAGTGGTAGAAGAGGCAGCAAAAGCAGATAGTGCAGCTCCTTTACCCATGGTTTTAATAAATGATCTTCTGGATTTCATGATGCGATTTATCTTTTCCATACTATAGTTTCATTTCCCAGCCTGTTTCATAGCTTCGGGACCAGTACTTACTGGCCTCTTCATCAGCGAGTATATGACCGGTTTCAGGATTAATTTCAAGTGAATGACCTACACGCTGAGCAATGTTGCCGAGTTGTACCAGCAAAGTACTCTTATGTCCGGATTCAATATCAGCGTTGAGTCTGTTGTTTCCATGCCGGATCCCGTCAAAGAAATTATTGATATGAATGGCATCCAGATTATTAAATGGATTCACCAGGTTTCCGGTATCCATCTTTTGCTCTACTTTCACCTCTTTTACGATATTATTTTGAAGATCGAATATGATGTAGTTATTGCCTCCGGGAAATAGCATACTGCCCTTTTCTCCATAGAAGATCACACCGGCTCCACTTCCTTCAATGGATTTTCCGTTACAGCTTCTTCCTTCCCAGGTCATCGAAACCTGCTCCTTAAAATCGATATTGATTACCTGAGTGTCCGGTGTCTCCCAATCGTCCTGATAGCGATACCTTCCGCCATTGGAACTTACTTTTACCGGATAATCCACATCCAGTCCCCAACGCAGCATATCAATCATATGCGTACCATTATTCAGAGCCTCACCTGTTCCCCAATGCCAGAACCAGTGCCAGTTGTAATGAACCAGGTTGTCTTTGTACGCCCTTCTGGGAGCAGGTCCCTGCCAGAGATCCCAATCGAGCCAGTCCGGCACTGCGCTCTCATTACCTGTTCCGATCGACTCCCGGTTATTTGCATACCAACCTTTTCCAAAATAAGCGCGACCAATGACTCCATCTTTTAGTTCCTGCATGCCTTGTATAACATTTGGAAATGATCGGCGTTGATTGCCCAGTTGAACGGCCTTATTGTATGTTCTTGCTGCCTCAATAAGCAAAGCTCCTTCATGGGGATTATGGCTGCTGGGTTTCTCAAGATAGACATGTTTCCCTGCCTGCATGGCTAAT
>RCND010001510.1_pt1 | contig 13177 bp, 15 predicted proteins | sample 2041351 | NCBI WGS metagenome assembly RCND01 (sample SAMN09708230, study PRJNA481090) | Marine sediment metagenome, whole genome shotgun sequencing project. | biome: marine sediment; feature: ocean; material: sediment; isolation source: Sewage treatment plant 12B marine sediment (STP12B) ...
GCTACCATGAAGTCATTTCTATATTCAATTGTCCTCCTGGCGTTTCTTTACGCTGCATTGACCAGCCCGGCGGTTGCTGATCAGCGCCATGTCGCCGTTACTTTCGATGATCTGCCGATTGCCACCTCGGTCGAAAAAGGTGACGCAACGCGCCGAAAAATCACATTGCGACTATTGCAGTCGATTGTGGAACGGGAAATTCCGGTGATCGGCTTTGTCAATGAAGCCGGTTTGCAGGTAAACGACAGGCTTAGTGAGAACAGAGTCGATCTGCTTCGACTGTGGTTGGCGGCCGGGCTTGAGCTTGGCAATCATTCTTTTTCACATTTTGATCTGCACAACACGGAACTGGATGAATTCAAGGCTGATGTGCTGCGGGGACAAACGGTGACAGGCAGGCTGCTTGCCGAGCGCGACCAAACTATCAGGTATTTTCGCCATCCTTACCTGCACACCGGCCGTTCGCTGGACACAAAGCATGAATTTGAGAGGTTTCTGGCGCGGAACGGCTACCAGGTTGCGCCAGTAACAATAGACAATTCCGAGTGGATCTATGCCCGCGCATACGACCTGGCGCTGCAAGCCGGCGACACCGGGCTCGCGGAGCAAGTCGGCCTTGAATACGTTGCTTATATGCTGAAAATGTTCGAGTTCTACGAAGGCCAGTCAAGCCTGTTATTTACTCGCAATATTGCGCAGGTTCTGCTGTTGCACGCCAATGAGCTGAATTCGGCCTGGTTTGGCACGCTGGCAGACAGTCTGAGCAACCAGGGCTATGTGTTCATATCCTTAGCGGAGGCCCTGCAGGATCCGGCCTACCAATCTCCGGATACCTTCACCGGTCCGGGTGGCATCACCTGGCTACACCGCTGGGGTATAACCAGGAAACTGGATCCGGCCCTGTTTAATGGCGAACCGGAGATTCCGGATTACATACTCAAACTGACCGAACTTCGCGAGCACAATTACGCTACTGATCAGTAATATATTTGATAATATTAATATTATTATAAATATCAATGAGTTGACATTATTACTTGAACAAGATTCTAATATTATTCTACCCCGGAAAAACCTGGCACCGCATGCGGGCATTGGCAAATGAATCGATTTATCGGGCTGATAATTATGCTCGGCGATCTGCAACGACCCTTTATATTATGCAAAATTGTGATCCGCGGCACGCTATCGGCGTGCCTGCACAAAAGTTCTGGAGTACTCTTCATAGACTTGCAAGAGCGTTAGTACCTTACATCAGAGCGTGGAGAATAAGATGGCAATGTTTAAGAAATCAAACGACGACGGGTCGGATGTTTCGTCAGCACCAAGGATAGGACAGTCGCGACCAGTACGATCCAAGAACGTATCGGTCATCGGACCAACCCTGGTGATCAAAGGCGAGCTGTCAGCTGACGAAGATCTCGTCATTGAAGGTCAGATAGAGGGCACGATCGCCCATCACAAGAAAAACCTCACGATCGGCAAAGAAGGCCGGGTCAAAGCAGATATCCACGCCAGTTCAGTCCTCGTTGAGGGGCATCTTGTTGGCGATATCCATAGTGAAGGCGTGGTTTCGCTAGCCAAGAGCGCGAGCGTCATGGGCAATATTCATTGTGGCCGCATTGTGATGCAAGACGGTGCGCGATTCTCGGGAAGAATTGAAATGGGTGAGCCTCGCAAGGCGACCATCGCGGCAGAGCCCGCCCAAATTGAGACGAATCAAGCGGAAAAACTTTCTGCCTGACGCGATACTCCGGCATGTAGCCGCCCCTGCACTGCACGTAGTAACGCTGGCGCGTTATAAGAGACCTGCGTGTCTCGCTGCCTCAATATGCAACAGGTCCTTAGGCAGGCCCCGAATTTTCTTGTATTCAATGACGTACTGTAATTGTACAAACGGCAGGCCGCCGATGATTTCCGCGGTATCAATCAACACATTCGTGTCGAATTGACCGATTCCCCAGGCGGTACCAAAAGTGATTGCATCATTTTCCATCGATACGATTGTCGTATCGTATTCGTGCACAAAGCGCTGCTGCCCCATGGCCAGGACGGTTTCCCATGCTTTCTTGCGGCAAATAATATCCAGATCATTCGCAAATGGAATGATATTGCGAACGATCAGTGGCCCACTACCGAAAATCGCAAAATCATGCTGTGGCAGATTCAGTTCTTTTACGATGGAAAAAAGGTCATCGCTCATGCGCTTACAGTAGCCTAAGGAGATAGGGGCGCAAATATTCTGTGACGATCAGTTCATTTGCCAGCAGGTCTTAATACTGAAGTGCTGGAATTGAAACCACACCTGATTATCGAAGAAATCCGTGTGGCGGCCGAATAAACAGGTTCGCCATCGCAGTTTCTTCACCGAGATATTCCACCTCTACGATCGCATTGTGGACCTTACAGTGCGCCGAGAACATACTGCGGCATGCATTATTCGATGTATATCGTTCCTGTGCTCCTGCCGGTTCTGTTCTGGGCCGGATATCACTACTACAAGGATCGACATCTGCCGGAGCCCCTGGGACATCTGTTACTGGCTTTTGTCCTGGGTATCGCCTCTTTTTGGCTCGGAAAGCTCATGTACTTCGGTCTGGGACTTGTTGACCTGCGATTCGATGCCTACGTGCTGGCTGCCCGAAACCCGATCGGTCTGTTCTTTTACGCGGTCCTGGCCATTGGAGTCATCGAAGAACTGGCAAAAATGGTGTTTTTCCTGTTCATCATTTTGCGCTTCAGGGAATTTGACGAGCCGATTGACGGCATCATATATGCGTCGTTCATCGCCCTTGGCTTTGCGACGATGGAAAACATTCAATACTTACAATATGTGAGCGGGTTTGAAGCCATCGCCAGGGGATTTGCCGGTCCAATGGTGCACATCCTGTTCGCTTCCATCTGGGGTTTCTACATCGGTGTTGCACATTTGCAGCGAAAATCGATGCCTGGCACGGTATTGGGGGTGCTGGCTATTACGGCATTGTTACACGGGATTTATGATTTTGTGGCCATCGCCTTACCGGTTACGGTGTTGCCGGCTTCTGCGCTGCTGATACTTGGCATCTGGATGTGGCGCATGTACTTAATCCGCGACCTGCACGATGAGGCGCGAAGCGAACCGTCTGCCAGGGAAAGCTAGCCGCGGTTATAGGGATTACACAAATCGTCAGCAGGCCTTTCCTGCGTTGGGTCCTCAAGGCACAGCTCAGTTCCCTCTTCTTGCAGGAGTTCCTCGCAGCGCTTTTGGATCAGTGACAGATTTAATGAAACGTTAGATTGTGAAATTGGCGTATCCATACTATTACTCTGAGTGTTGTGAAATAGTTGCTTCCATGCTGTCGCCATACAGCGACATCTCTTCTGTCGCAGTATAGAGACGGCCCGGCGGGTGAAATGCGAACTGCATCACGTTTTTCAGGGTACTACCTTTGCAAATCAAGGCCTTATGTTAAGCGTTCAATATCGGACCAGCGCAGAGCCCCAGGTGAAACCAGCGCCAAAAGCCTCGAACAACAAGAGTTCACCACGCTTGATACGCCCGTCCCGAATGGCTACGTCCAGTGCCAGTGGAATTGAGGCGCTGGAAGTATTGGCATGCTCGTCCACAGTGACGACAACATGCTCCATAGGTACTTCAAACTTCTTTGCGGCGGCCTTGATTATCCGCAGATTCGCCTGATGCGGAATCAACCAGGCAATGTCTTTTTTCTCAATGTTGTTCGTGCTGAGGGTCTCACGTGCGATTTTGTCCAGCGTGCTGACTGCTTTCCTGAAAACTTCGTTACCCTTCATCTGGACAAATGCGGACTCTTTGCGCACGGAGTCGTAGCCTGAGGAAATGCCAGCAGGCACGTGCAACAAATCCTCGAATCGCCCATCGGAATGAATGTGCGTCGACAAGATGCCGGGCTCCTCCGCGGCGCGAAGGACTACTGCACCGGCGCCATCGCCGAAAAGAACGCAGGTTGAGCGATCTGTCCAGTCAAGAATTCGTGAGTACGTTTCTGAGCCGATAACCAGGGCACAACTCGCGCCTCCGGTGCGGATGAATCGATCCGCTATATCCAACGCATAAAGAAAGCCGGAACAGGCAGCATTCACATCGAATGCCGGAATGTTCGTGATTCCCAGGTGGCGCTGGACGGTGCACGCACTGGCGGGGAATACTTTATCCGCAGTCGAAGTTGCGAGGATGATCAGATCAATCTCACTGGCATCGATCCCGGCTGCATCTATCGCTTTTTTTGCTGCCGCGAGGGCCATATCCGAAGTGGTCTCATTTTCGGCCGCGATGTGACGCTGTTTTATGCCCGAACGTTCGCGTATCCACTCATCTGAAGTGTCGAGGCGTTTCTCTAACTCTTTGTTGGTTATTACCCGTTCTGGCAAATAGCCACCAGTGCCGGCAATCTTTGACCATGTCATGTGATCAGATCCTGTATGAGTTTTCTGGGAATAGATAAAACGCCTAGCGTCGAATGAAATCAGCTAATTCACGAATGGTTGGATAATCGAACAGGTCGCTGATATCAACCTTGCCGGGGTGTTTTTCCTCAACGGCAAGCACGATTTCCGTCAGTGTAAGAGAACTTACGCCAACCTCAAACAGGTTATCGTCCGGACCGATCATCCGTTCTTTGGAAAATTCTCTGCAAATGAGCTCAATTTCTCTTACCAGGGGATCATCGTCCAGATTATCGTCCCCGTCGGACGTAGCGGACAATGAATTTACTACGTCACTGAACTCGCCGTCGAGATAGGCCGTAGTCAGGTGTACTCGTTGCACTTTGCCGCTGGTTGTTTTCGGAATTCGCGTTACCGGTATTACGTGATCTACCTCGAGCCCGGTGTGCTCGCCGACCGTTGTACGGACCTGATCAGCCAGCTCGCGAAAAGATTCAACATCCTGTCGAAACAGAACAAATACCAGTAATTCTTCGGCCTGACTCTCCGCTGTGTTGATTCCCGCGACAACAACCTTGCCTAGATCCAGACTGTCAATGCGGGTAATAATTTCCTCAAGATCGTGCGGATAGTAATTTTGTCCATTCACAATGATGATGTCTTTGGAGCGGCCCGTGATTACCAGGTCGCCATCAACAATGACGCCCACATCGCCGGTTCGCAGCCAGTGATCGTCGGTAAACAACGCTGCCTCGGCCGCGTCGTCGTTGTACAAACCGCGAGTTACGCTGGTGCCCTGTACCTGGATGTTGCCAACCAATCCGTCATCAAGCAGTTGATCCTGGTCGTCTGTAATTCGAATTTCGCAGTCGCGTGCCGCGTGCCCAACTTTTACGAAGCTCACTGCATCGGCATCGCCGGGATCAGCATTTTCGTAGGCGGCGCCGATACGTAATTTATGCCTGTGCACCGTAATGCGGGAATATTCAGTACCCGGTGTTGGTGTTGATACACAAACGGTCGCTTCCGCAAGGCCATAAACCGGAAACATCGTGTTGCGTTTCAGACCGAATGGCGCCAGGGCTTCCAAAAACGACTCACAGAGGTCCCAGGAGATTGGCTCTGCGCCGTTTAAGATCAGGCGCACCGCGGACAGATCCAGATCCTCAAGTCCTTTGCGTTCGAACATTTTCAGAAAGTGCTTGTAGCCGAAATTTGGCGAACAAAGTTGCGTTGCTCGCATTTCGCTCGCTTTGCTCATCCACAATAATGGGCGCCGCACGAAAACGCTGGTATCCATTACCGCATGATTCATTCCGGCGGCGAGCGCACTCAGGTGATAACCAATCAGGCCCATATCGTGTGTCAATGGCATCCAACTCAGGCTCAGATCGTCGGCCGTCCAGCCGATGCCCTCGATGATGGCACGGATGTTTGTGGTCAGGTTGTAATGCGTTAGGCAAACACCTTTTGGATCGCTGGTCGACCCTGACGAATATTGGATAAACGCTATTTCCTGGGGGTTCGGCGCGAAAATATTTCCAGCAGCGCTCACACCTAGTTCACTCTCGGTTACCGTTCGATTTTCGAGCTTCTGTTGAATTTCGTTTTGGTCATGCGTTTTGCTGAATTGCAGCAGCCTCTCAAGCAAGTCGGCATCCGTATACAAGGTCCCTCTTTGTAACTGGCCCAGTATTCGAAACAGCTTGAAGCGGTGTTCGTCGCTAATACCGACCGCAACGGGAACTGGCACGATGCCGCCCAAAATGGCCGCCCAGAATGCCGTAACGAACTTTTCATTTGATTTGGTAAAAATGACCAGCTCAGCACCGGCCGACATGCCACGACTTTGTAACGCGCCCAGGAGATTGACGGCATTTTCCCACAATTGTGAAAACGAGATGACGGTCTCGTCTTTGTCGCCGTCGATAAAACGGATTTCCCGGTCTTTCGTACGCGCATCCCGCAGGAGTTGCGTCATATCATCGTATAGTTGCATCTATTGTTTTTCGCGCAGGTTAGGAAGCAGGAAGATATCATCTTGCGTACGCAAATTGATGCCGAGTTCAAGCTCCGGTTCAACTTCAGTCACCAGTGTCATACGAAATTTCTGAATGAGCAAGCCAAGATGGACTTTCATTTCGAGGAATGAAAAATACTCGCCGAGGCACCTGCGGGGTCCAAGGGAAAAGGGAAAGTAAGGTCGGTCACCCTTTTTGTATTCGCTGTCCGGCCCAAATCGATCTGGATCAAAACGATCCGGGTTCGGCCAGTATTCTTTTGTGCGGTGCAAGATATAGGGTGACAGATAAATATCTGTGCCAGCACGCACGTCAAAATCTGTGAAGGCATCATCCTGATCTGCTCGCCGGCTAAAAAGCCAGACTGGCGGATAAAGCCTGAGTGTCTCCTCGAGCAGTGCCTGGGCGTACACCATATCGGTGAGGCTATCCTTATCAATTAACGATAAATCCGAGAGTTTCTGCCGGGATTCCTGCAGCAGCTTTTCTCCGGCGTCGGCATTTCGAGCAATCAGGTACCAGGCCCAATTGAGAGTGCCAGCCGACGTTTCGTAGCCAGCAACGATTAGTGTCATCAATTCGTCGAGCAACTCAACGTCGGTGAAACCGTTACCGCTTTTGTCGGTCGCTGACAGGTAAATGGACAGAAAATCGAAACTTTCAGCGCCATCGGATGCTTTGCGTTCGGCGATGATGCTCAGAAGCAATTTGCGCAATTCGCGAAGCTGCATTACTACTGATAAGTCCCGCTTCGAATCCCGGCTGAGGAAAGCAAACGGATTCTTGCCATCTTGCATGACCCTGCGTTCATAATCGGCACCAAATACGGTACGCAGAATTAGTTCAAGCCCGAAATCGCTCATTTCCTGGGTGATGTTGAGTTTACCGCCCGCTTTTGCTGTCTCCTCCCACGCAGTCGCTCTTTTTTGCGTACAGTCAATCATCAGGCTGATCAGCCGATGTACGTTTTTCTTGCTAAATGCCGGCTGAATCATCGTGCGTGAACGACGCCAGATGGCACCATCGCTGACAATCAGTCCGTTGCCGAGCAGCATCTTGACTCTCTCGAACCCTGGACCTTTGCGATACTTGCTGTGATGTTTGACCAGCAACTTACGCACTTCGACGGCATCGTTGATGAAAACAGCCTGTCGCCCGTTGTCTTTATCCAGACCGACGAAATTCCCGTACTGCGACTGCAGGTCCTGCAGCAGCGCCAGAGTGGCCGCATCGATGCCAAGCACCTGCGGTTGCTCGGGACCTGGTGGATAGCGGAAATCGGAGTTGGGTAGGTTCATTTTAAGAGGGGCATGTATCTGCTTGAGGCGCTCTCGGCAGGCGCAATATTACATTGACCAGCACGCAACCGATACCGCAAACTGCCTCGTCTGAGCGCTGTTATGCCGATTCATGCCCGGTTCATCCAGCCCCGCTATGCTTTCCACTGTGGAAATCATTGTCGGTCCTCAAACCAATTTACATATCAGGGGATGCATGATGTCCGATCAGGACAAAAAAACGGACTTTTCGGATGTTGAATCGCGCCGCAGCACCAGGACCCGACGCACGATGTCATTTGGCAGGCGGCTTTACTACGCGTTGGGAATGCCGCTGGTACGTGCCCTCTTCTACCTTGGTTCCGCGACTTATCGAGTCCAAAAGGTAATCGGTAGCGACGTAATGGAGCGGATTATTGCCGATAAAGACGGCGTGTATGCGCCTTGCTACTGGCATCAAAACCATATTCTTTGCTCGAACTTTCTTCGTCGCTGGATCAAGAGAGGATTTCGCGCCTGTTTCCTTATTTCCGCGTCGGTTGATGGTGAAGTTCCGGCGCGCATCGCCAGGTCATGGGGTGCTGAGGTTATCCGTGGTTCGGCAAATCAAACCGGTGCCCTCGCCTTACGCGACATGCAGAAAATGATGAAGCGCGGTATCTCAATTGTTACGACGGCAGACGGCCCCAACGGACCAAAGTATGAGTTCAAGCCCGGCGCTGTACTTATGGCACGCATAGGCAATGTGCCGATGGTGCCCATTGCCTGTGCAGCGGATCGCGCATGGACCCTAAAGCGCTGGGACGATTTTATGATTCCGAAACCCTTCGCCCGAATAGTTTTGGCGGTCGGTGAGCCGATAACCGTGCCGAAGGGCACACCATTAAATGAAATTGAGGAGTATCGTTTGCAAATGCAATATGCAACTAATGCCCTTATGGCGGAGTCGAAACAACTACTTGGCAAAAAAGTGAGCCGCAAATCGTGAATTCCCGGATTCAGCGTCACTGCTGGAAATCTACTGTTTGGTTTAGTCAGTTGCTGCTGATCGGCCTTTGTGTGAATTTTATAAGCTCAAGGCCAACTCTTGCCAGCGAGGCGCTGATTCCACACACGGCCGAGTACAAAATCAAGATCAGCGTTCTCGGTGGAAAATTGTATACGTCGTTTCAGTTGACCGATCAGGGTTACGCGGCCACATCGACAATCAAAGCAACCGGGATGGCGCGTTTGGTCGCGCATGGCAAAATTACCGAAAGCTCGGCATTTACAGATTTTGATGACGGTATACGCCCTGCCGAATTTCATTCCGTCGATTCGTTGTCAAGCAACGGCGAAGTTGTCGATCTTACTTTCGACTGGGACTCCCGGGAAGTCGCCGGCCAAATTGATGGGGAAGATTTTCGCGCTGACCTGGACGGCATCGTGCATGATCGTGTCTCACTGCAATATGCATTGATGCATGACCTGATCAACGGTGGTCACAGAGACGAGTATTCCCTGCAGGATGCTGAAAAACTCAAGCTGCTATCAGTGTCCGACATGGGTAGCAAGATTGTGAAAGTTCCTTTTGGCAAGTTTGAGGCGATTGGCATTCAACATCGCGCCGGCAATTCTTCTCGTGTAACGACGCTATGGTGCGCGAAAGAACTTGGTTTTTTACCGATAATGATTGAGCAGCATCGCAAGGGAAAACTCAAAGTTCGTGCGGTACTCGCGAATTACACGCCCAACGTACAATCGGTCGCGGATTCAGCAGCTCAGTAGTTCAGTATTGGCGACAGCTGTCAGGTCAGGGTTATTGCAATCTGCATGAGCAGCAGCATGGTCGCGGTCACAGCGGCACTAACCATCAAAGACGTTCCCCAGCGGGCAATGGCCGTTGCGTTTTCAGCGCCTGCGAACACGGGCGCTGCTGGCAACAGCAACAGGTAAGCAACCGGCAAATAAAACCGGGCAATCCGCGGATAACGATAGACCCAGAGCTTTAACTCCGTTCTTGCGAGCATCTGCCGGGCGATTAATTTGTGCTCACCGATTCGCGATCCTGCAAAAGCCAGTGCATCAACCGGTGAAAGGCCCCTGGATTCTGCTTCGAGTTGCAGGTCGTCGAAATGGTCATTCAATTCAGCGATCGTTCTTTTTACATGACGCGACGCAATGCCTGACTTCAACAGGAAATCGCGTAGCTCGTTAAACGATTGCTCAGGCATTTCCGGGTACCTCCAGGGCAGCAGTTATGCCACTTTGTATTCTCTGCCATTCACCTTGCAGATTTTCGAGTCGCTTTTTGCCCCTGGCGGTGAGTGAGTAATAAACCCTGGTTCGGCCATCGACTTTCTTGCGTTTCGCCTTGAGCGAGCCATGCCGCTCCAGACCGTGCAATACCGGGTAGATGACGCCCTCCCCCAGCGTTATGGCGTTACTCGTTACCAGTTTGATTGATCTAACCAGTTCGTAGCCATACATCTCGCGCTGGCCGAGCAGCCGCAACAGCAGGAGCTCCGGCACGCCGCTCATGAAAGGAGGGTTTGTCTGGCCCATAAGGTGTTACCGGAGAATGGTTGAAGATCTCAACACTATACCTAGTAGCTCAAGGTATATCAATATATACATAGTGGTTCTAGGTATGTAAGCTATACCTCGTAGCTCAAGGTATGGAGGCGGAGAGTGCCAGACGGCACAAACGAGGACAAGAAAATGATTACTCGCTTTATAACCGCAACAGCAACCGGCATGGTCATCACTGTCTTTTTGATATTTGTAATGAATTATTTGATAGAAGTCAGCGAGGCGATTGAGTCAACGCCACGGGACCGTATGAGCCTTGATTTTCTGCCGCAAATAGATGACACGGTGGTCCAGGTTAATGAGCCACCTCCCGTAATGCCCGATCCTCCGGTGGCCCCTCCCCCACTTGTTCCGCCGACTGAATTAAGTCCCGAAACCGAATTGATTGGCATACTGCGACCGCCGCCTGCTCAACCGGTAAACACCCATATTTCGGCCATACTGGGCACCGCGAACAATCCACTGATTAATATTATTGCTGTGCAGCCCAACTATCCCGCGGCAGCGAGCCAGAGAGGTTTGGAAGGTCACGTCATCGTCGTTTTCGATGTGACGGAGATGGGTACCGTTAGCAACGTTGTTGTTGTCGAGTCCAGCAGCAGCGTATTCAACAAAGCGGCGATAGATGCCGCGTACCGGTTTCGTTACAAGGCAAGAATGATCGATGGTGTCCCCCAGGGATCAAGCGGCCTGCGGAAGCTGTTCCGATTCGAAATGGAGCAAAGCTGAAATCTGGCCGCAAAACAGCGTAGCTCAGGGAGCGGAGATGGCAGACCTTTTATCCCGCCGGGTAACTACTGTCTTCGTTCCCTGATTTTATCGTCAGGATGAAAAACAGGTACAATTCAAAATTGGAATCGCGGCAAGATGCCACTTTCCCGTTTTGCCGCTATATGTGGGAGCGGCTTTAGCCGCGAATGGCTCAGCCGGGCAATGACCTACAATCGCCGAGCCAAATCCCTATCACTCGATCCGGTCGAATTCCTGCAATACCGACTGTTCCTCCTTATTCTTGCCCCGCAACGTTATGTCGCGTCGCAGCGTTCGACCATTGTCAATCAACTGAAACCGGTCAGATAGTTTCACGCCATGTTTATCCAACGTCTCAACGATTAGCTGCTGTCCTTCCCAACCAGTAACGCGTTGGGCCTGAACCTCGCCAACGCTAATCATGCGTCGCTCACCAAAACGAAATTCCTCGACGACCGATCTGTCGAAACTGACAAAAATCCCGTCATCCGTTTGCGTAATCTTCAATAATTCTCCGGTTTCCAGGAAAACGTGTACAACGCCACCGCTAACTTTTCGCGGTTTGGCATTTCGTGAACCACTTCCGGAGCGAACACCGCTGGTTTTGCGAATCGCTTCCTGCAATCGTCGCTGATCGTCTAACATGTCTGCACGGATTTCCCACTTACCGCTAAGATCGACACCCGCAGGCACAACGTTGTCTCGTGGCAGCAATACTTCCGGTTTCACGCAGGCGGTCAGCAGCAGTGCGCTTGCAATCAGTAATGTAATGACTCTGCTCATGGCGATGAAGAATACGCAAAACTGGCGGCGCTTACACGTGAATCAGCATTTGCTGTTTACGACTGGTGGAACCGATCTCTTCGATGAGTATGAGTTCAGTCAACGATCGCGGCAGATAGACGTTAAGATAGGTGCATTGTGTCCTCATCAATCAGGGAGTACTGAATTGCAGGGTTCGACCACTGTGACTTGCGCGATGGTGCTGGCTTTTTTCTTATTGCCATCCGATTCATTGGCGCAGGAATCGAAGGTAGAGACAAACCAGGAAGCCGTAAAACCACTGCGAGACATGACACCCGAGGAACGTCGCGCAGCAATCGATGCTATGTCTGACGAAGAACGCGAGGCGTTCAGGGAAAAAAACCGTGCGGCAATGGAGATACGACGGGCTGAGTGGCAAGCGATGACGCCGGAAGAGCGCCAGGCAAAAAGACAAGAGATGCAGGAACGCCGTGAGGCAATGACGCCGCAAGAGCGTGAAGCAATGCGCCAACGCAGAGAAGCGGCGAAGCAGCGCCAACAGGAGCAAAAGAATAAGCGCCCGGATGACGCTGAACAGGATCCACCGGTTTAGGAAATGGTATGACGTAGTCAGTTCAATATGTGGCCGCCATTTTTAATCGCTCTTTCTGATGCAATTTCAAATCCATTGTCGTCTTGGCCGCGATCAGAATCATCAGGATCGGCAAAGGGCTGCCGAGCCACGTAACAAAACCTGCACCGAACACAATTGCGATATGCATCGCGACAATTCGTCCATATGGACGTTGCATCAGCAGGAACAGACTGGTCTGCTTATATTCGTTTTTGCCGATGTAATTATCGAAAAAGGAAAACAGGTGACTTGCGCCGATCGCTGCGACTGCGATCCAGAAGTCCCATTGCCAAACCTGCGCCAGTGATGCTCTGGCGCCGCCCTGAAAGCCTGCTGTGGGGAAAAATCCTGTTACCGCCATCAGGTGTCCGTAACAAAAAACACCATAGTGCAGAATAAAAAAGGGAATGATAAAAAACTTGATTGCCCGCATTGCTCCCGGTGGCACGTTTGGCTGAAGCTCAGGCGGTATTTTCCTGCCCTGCGTAAACTTCCCGAGCCCCGCGAGGATATTGTCTGTCTGGCAGCTCGCCATTCGTAAGACATTGATCAGGCCAATGACGACGCTCTCAGTCCAGTAGAGCAGGAGGATTTCCAGCACATTCCATTCGAACAGCAGAACGCCTGCCAACGGAATAAGGTTGGCGAGGATGAGAATAATCGATGATGGCCTGGAGTTCATCATCGCATCGTCTCACGCCATCCGTCTGGCCTCTGTGACGATTCGCCCAGAATCGTGTGCACCCTGGGAGCTAGTCATATCGCAATCGCGG
>RCND010001511.1_pt1 | contig 13171 bp, 9 predicted proteins | sample 2041351 | NCBI WGS metagenome assembly RCND01 (sample SAMN09708230, study PRJNA481090) | Marine sediment metagenome, whole genome shotgun sequencing project. | biome: marine sediment; feature: ocean; material: sediment; isolation source: Sewage treatment plant 12B marine sediment (STP12B) ...
CGAGCCGAGCCCCCCGCCTTCAAATGCAGATTCTTCAGGCCACTACCATCGGCATGTAAAATTGCATCCCTGATCCCCAGTCCCTCTTCCACCGGCTCCACCAGAACGGCTGCGGCACCATCACCAAAAAGCGGACAGGTGGTTCGGTCGGAATAGTCGGTAATGGACGACATCATATCGGCACCTATAAATACCACCTTTTTATACTGTCCGGACTGCACAAAATTAGCAGCAGTCTGCAGGCCAAATATAAATCCAGAACAGGCTGCTGAAATATCAAAACTCCAGGCATTTTTGATCCCCACTTTGTGGGCGATCAGATTGGCAGTGGAGGGAAAATGATAATCTGAAGTAATTGTGGCACAGATCAAAAGATCTATTTCATCCGGAGAAGTACCTGTCTTCTTTAATAGGCCCTCTACTGCCCGAGCTCCCATATCAGAGGTGGCACCCTCTTTAAGGATCCTTCTTTCTTTTATACCAATTCTCTGCATGATCCACTCATCGGTGGTCTCTACCATGGTACTCAATTCATCATTGGTAAGCCTGTATTCGGGTACCCAACCCTGAATTCCGGTAATTCCAGCAGCAATCTTGCTCATTTTTCGAGTTCTTCTTTAATCCTGTTTACCATTCCAACTCCCACCACTTCAGTGGTATGCAGGAGCATATTTTTTATCGCCTTTTCATTGGAAATCCCATGCCCGATAACCAGAGGGGCATTTACACCTAATACAGGTGTTCCTCCAAAATTTTCAAAATTAAACATTTCAAAATAACCGTTCCCAATATTTTTCAAGGAAACAACTTTATAGAAAGCCTCAGCCTGTTTCAACATCATGTTTCCTATGAACCCGTCGCATACGATTACATCGGCCCTACTGGTAACAAACATTTCATTGGCTTCAATATTCCCGATGAAATTGTAGGCGGATGAATCTTTCATTAGTTGGTAGGCACTCCTTGTAACCATGTTCCCTTTACTCTCTTCAATTCCAACATTGAGCAAAGCTACTTCCGGTACTTTAATTCCATGAACTAATTTTGAATAAATGGTACCAATGGAGCCATACTGGTACAAAACATCGGGACGTGCATCGGGATTAAGACCCACATCGAGCAAAACAGAATGCAATCCTTCAACATTGGGAAGGATCGCTGCGATGGCTGGACGGATAATCCCTGGTATGGAGGTGATGATTTGCATGGCGCCTACCATCATGGCCCCTGTGTTGCCTGCACTACAGAACCCATCCAGGGAGCCATCCATCAGCAAACGCTGGCCCAGGAAGAGGCCCGCCTTCGGTTTTTCCTTAAATGCCTTGAGAGGATGATCTTCCATCCCCACACTTTCCTTGGTATCTATAACTGAAAACCCGCTAACTTCGAGTTGGTGTTCCTCCGAGTAGCGGGTAATAATTTCCTGGTTACCTATAAATACTATTTCTACCTCAACAGGTAGGGATTCCCTGGCGAGAATGGCTCCACGTATTGTAGAGCCGGGAGCGAAATCGCCCCCCATAATATCGATCCCAATGCGCATGGGTTCCCGGGTTTTCACCCTGGTGAATGTCAATCTAAGCTAAATCAGCTTCAGAGTCGATGACGAGTTTGCCTTTATAATAAAGGTTTCCATCCACGTAATATGCACGGTGGCGTTCATGGACGGTGCCTGTGGTTGAACAAGTAGATAGGGTTGGCGCTTCAGCTTTATAATGCGTTCTTCTCTTGTCTCTTCTGGTCTTTGAAGTCTTTCTTTTTGGATGTGCCATAGCTATTTCTTTTTTTCAATAATTCCTTTAAGTGCATCCCACCTGGGATCTGTATCATCATTCTTTTCAGTTTCTTTACTTCTGTGAGCATCCAGCATTTCTATCATTTCCGGGTTGCAAGTGGAGTTTCCGTCCGAATCATCGGGGTGAACCTTTTGATATGGAAGTGCCAGCATGATAAACTCATACAGATACTGACCCACATCAATCTCGTGATCGTCCCGTAAAATGATCAACACGTCATCATCAATTTCGCCAGGTTCTTCTCCCATCTTAATAAAAATGGTCTGGGTGCTTGAAATCTCAGTCATAAACTTCTCCAGGCACCTGTCGCACATTACCTCCACTTTACCTTTCAGTGAAAAATGGAGCGCAAATATCCCAGTTTTCTTTTCCAGAATAACATCTGCATGTACATCTCCGTTGTTGATTTCCGGATGCTCAAATAAAACAAAGAACTCTTTACCAAGCTCAAATGAAAAATCGTGATTCCCTTCTCCTAAACCCGAAATGCGTATTGCATATAGACCTCGCTTGTTCACAATTCCTCAATTTGGGAGTGCAAAAGTATAAATTTATCTCATATAAAAAAACAAAAATCCCGCTTTAATTCATGACAGTAAGGAGATTAAACATTGGCAAACTGGGGATAGAGAAAAAAACAGGATTCAGATGATCACCTGCTGAATGGTTTCGATGAGTGAGTCGATAAAATAATCATCCTTGGTCAGGTACCTGTTCGCCCCGTTTTCCATGAATTCCGTTAGCAGTTCATCGTCGCCCTGCCCTGTTAAAATCACAACGGGAATGTCCTTATTGACTTTCCTGATTTCTTTAAGAGTATCCAAACCATTTAGCTTGTTCTGGCCTATACCGGTAAGGACATGGTCCAGCACGATAACCTTGGGAGTTTGATGAAGGTTTTCCAGGCATTCTTCCCCGGTACTATAACACACCACCTCATAATCCTGCCTGCTCTGAAAGGTATACTCCAACAGGTTCAAAATCACTCTGTCATCGTCAATAAAAAAAATCAACTTGCCCATTAAGGAATAAAAATACTATTTCAGAGAACGTAAAAATAGTAATTTATTTTTTAGCATAAAAGGCACCAGGTGATGTCCGATACCGGACACCACATATACGAATTCGGACACTCCAAAGAAAACGGCATAATCATATAAATCTGATATTTAGCATACTAAATGCTTTGGCACTGCTATTGATTTCATTATGGATTGTATAACCAAAAACTTCATGCTCCGATGTCGTTATTCAAAAATTACCTGCTCTCCCTGGTCAGAAATGCCGGCCGGGATAAGTTTTTTACAGTGTTGAACCTGGTTGGACTGGCCATCGGGATCACAGCCACCATCATGATTTCTCTCTACATCCAGGACCAGCTTACCTATGATAAGCAAAATGCAAATTTTGAGCGTATATACCGGCTCGAAGGCAATTTCTTCATCAACGAAAAACAGGATCTGACAGCCATCACCCAGATCCCTCTTGGGCCAACTTTAAAAGATGATTATCCGGAAATTATTGATCAAACCCGCATACTGGCCAGAAGAGACTACTATTTTGAACATGGAGAAGACACATTTAAGGAAGATAGCATTATGCTTGCTGATTCTACAGTGTTCAACGTTTTCACCATACCCTTTGTTTCGGGAGATCCGAACACCGCCCTCACGGCACCCTTCTCCATAGTAATTAGCCGCTCGCTGGCCCATAAATACTTCGGTAGCTGGGATGTGGTAGGTGAGAGCATGAAGGACCTGCAGGGGACCACCTTTAATATAACCGGTGTATTTGAAGATCTTCCTGACAATGTTCACCTTCGTTATAACGGTCTGATCTCAGCTACAACCATAGAGGATCAGATCGGAAGTGAAAGATTCAACGATCGCAGTGCAGGCTCTTTCTGGAATGTAGCTTGCTACACTTATGTTCTGATGGCCGAGAATACCACGCCCGAAATGGTGCTGGCAAAATTTCCCGAGTTTTATGAAAAATATATGAAGAGTCTGGGCGATCAGATCAAGGCCTCCTTTAGTCTCAGGATCACTCCGCTATCCGAAGTTCACTTTCTGAAAGATGAGCTGACCTGGGACCAGCCCAAGGGAAATATGAACTACGTATACATCATGGCTGTAATTGCGCTCTTGATGATTGTCATTGCGAGCATCAACTATACCAACCTGACTACCGCACGTGCCACCAGTCGCGGTAAAGAGATCGGGATAAGGAAAGTGGGAGGAGCCAACCGGGGAGTATTACGATCCCAGTTTCTGGGTGAATCGGTAGTTATGGCTCTGATGGCGGGGTTGGCATCAACACTCCTGACCATCCTGACCATGCCTCTTTTCAACAGCCTTGCCGGTACAGCTTTCACATTCCACACCCTCTTGCAGCCCACCATTCTCCTGTTTATACTGGGAGTCTCATTGATTACAGGTCTGCTATCGGGCCTCTATCCGGCTACCTACCTGGCATCCTTGAATCCCATTTCCATCCTGAAAGGAAACGGAATAAGCAATAAGGACCGGGGATGGCTTAGGACCGGGCTGGTGATTGCTCAATTTATGATTTCAGCAGTAATGATCATTGGCTCCATTGTGGTTGCCACTCAGATGGGATATATTCAGAAAAAGGACCTGGGTTTTGACCGGGAGAAGATCCTGATGCTTACATTGAATGATACCACCATCATCAACAATGTAAACGCTTTTATGGAAGAAATTGAACGGAATCCATCGGTGGAGGCTACTGCCATTTCAACCACGGCGCCTGGCAGGTTTTACGGCAAACAGGTGATGACAGCTGAAACCAATGATGGGGAGATGGGCGAAAAAGCTTTCAACAATTGTTTTGTAAGTTACGACTATATGGAGGTGATGGGTCTGACCCTGGTGGATGGTCGATTTTACGACCGTGAATTCGGATCGGATTTTACGAATGCATTTGTCGTCAACGAGGCACTGGTAAGAGAGCTGCAATGGGGCGATGAAGCCATTGGAAAGCAGTTTATTCCTGGAGTCAACATTCAGGGAGCCGATAACCCAGTAGGCGAAATCGTAGGGGTGGTAAAGGACTTTAACTATGGTTCGCTTCATAATCCGGTAGAACCCCTGGTGCTGCGGTGCAATGAGAACGCACAGTTTATGCAAACCCTTTCAATCCGAGTGAGCGATGAAAACTTCCAGGACGTTCTTCAGTGGGTCGAAGAGAAACGGGATGAATTTAATCCTTCCTATCCCATTCAATACAGTTACCTGAGCAACGAACTGAAAGCACTCTACGGAGAAGAAAAAATCATCTTCGCTCTGGTCATCACCTTTACCATACTTATCATTTTCATTGCTGCCCTGGGATTGCTCGGACTTTCCTCATTTATGACAGCCAAGAGAACCCGCGAAACCGGTGTCAGGAGAGTGATGGGCGCTTCCCAGAACCAAATTCTCTACCTCTTCCTTTCACAATTCTCCAGGTGGGTGATCATAGCCAATATTGTGGCATGGCCTCTCTCCTATTTTGCTATGCTTAACTGGCTGCAGAATTTCACCTACCGGATCGACTTCCCGTTCTGGACCTTTATCATATCTTTGTTGTTATCACTATGCATAGCCGTGATCACTGTCAGCTGGCAATCTCTTAAAGCCTCGCGGATGAATCCGGCTGCCTCCATCAGAGCGGAATGACAACAGTAAAGATATTAGGTGACAATTATGTAAGAAATAGTATATCGGCAGCTATATCCAGCTTTGTTCCGGATATGTCTGCCGATATCTATTACGAGGTAATCCGGCTGATCGAGGGAAAACTCCTTTTTCTGCCCGAACACCTGGAGCGACTCCGGGCTTCTCTTTCCGGATTAGAGACAATCTACCCAGGCAAGCAATTAATCGAAGAAAACCTTCGATTGCTTATGACTGAAAATTCATTCCAGAACGGCAACATCAGGATCTGCCTGCAACAATCTCCTGGAAAGGAGCCTGTCTTGCAGTGCTATTTTGTTTCTTACTTCTATCCTGACACAAGTATGTATAAAGATGGTGTCAAGCTGGTTAGCTATCCTCATCAACGACCCAATCCGGGTATTAAAAAATGGGACAATGCTTTCAGATCTGCGGTGGGTCAATATATCCGGGATCATCAGGTATATGAAGCGCTTCTCCTGAACCCGGCTTCTCAGATTACCGAAGGAAGCAGATCCAATATCTTCTTTATCGACTCTGCCGGCAGCTTGCTCACTGTTCCTGAAAAGCATGTCCTGCCAGGAATTACCAGGAGGCATGTGCTCGAAATCGCAGCAGAAGAAGGAATACGAATCAGGGAAAAAACCATTTCCATAGATGAACTGGACGGACTCGATGCTGCCTTTATTTCCGGCACATCTCCCAAGGTCCTTCCAGTGAAGCAGATTGATACTTTCAACTTCGATGTGAACCACTCCATACTTAAGTTGCTGATGGATCGCTTTGACCGCCTGATAAGCAAGAGGCTCACACTTCTCTGATTGCTAAGTATGAATGAAAACAATTTGTATTTTTATATGTCATCTAAGTGAAACCCTGAAAAAACAATTATGAAGAAGACTATTCTTTTACTGGTACTGGCCTTATCTGTAATTGCCATCAATGCACAGCAAAAGCGTATCTATCACTCAGCAGGGAGTGAAATTATCTTTTCTGGAGCCGATATGAACTTCAATGGAACAGATGCTAATAATAATCTCCGCTTCACCCTCTTCTTTCATACACAGCAACAACTGAATATAGACCTGACAGACAACTTTGGTTTGTATACCGGTTTAGCCATCCGAAATGTGGGACTAATCATGGAGGACTATTTTCAGAATGTGGGCTATGATGTGGACAATACACACCCGGATTTTAATAAAAACACCAAGATCAAGCACCGCAGCTACTCCCTGGGCTTCCCCCTTGCCTTTAAAGTGGGCTCTTTCAGCAAGAACTATTTTTTTTATGCAGGAGGTGAATACGAATGGATGTTTCACTACAAACAGAAGAAATTCATTGATGGGGAGAAATACAAATTTACTGAGTGGACCAGCGACCGAGTAAACCCCTGGATCCCTTCCCTTTTTGCTGGAATGCAGTTTCCTGGTGGCTTCAACCTGAAGTTTAAGTATTACATGGACGATTTCCTGAACAAGGATTTTCGCGGACAGGATTTTGGGCAGGATGTGGATTATTCTCAGTTTGAATCCTCTGGAATCTGGTATATCTCCCTTTCAGTCTTTATCAGCAGGAAGACCATCAATCGTGTTATGGATGGTCATTCCTATCAAAAAACCGCATACAGGTAATAAAGCTAGAAGTCCAGCACCAGCCCAAGTCCATTCTCAGTGGGCTTGAATTTTAATGTTCCTGTATCAAAAGCCAGAAGCTCAATCTGAAGCATGTTCGCCTTTTCACTACCAGTGATCCAGGCGACCATTCCATAGCCGAGGGGAAATCCGCTAAAGCACATAATCCCTAATCCTATGCCAAAGCTCCCGTATTTAAAAGGCTCTTCAGATGATAAATCGCTGATGCCCCTGAATGTCATAACAGCACCCCCAACCAGCATTCCGGTACCCACAGCGGTCCAGACCTTTCCATTTCGTTCCATCTTCCGGGCTTGCTCAAGGGCCAACTCCAATTGATCATTATTCATCCCTGAATAGGGATTGTATCGAAAGGTGTAGTCCTGGCTTTTTGCGTTTGCATTGAACAGGAATATCAAAGCAAGCAGAAAATATAAATATTTCATTATTTTATGGCATTAATGCATTGTAATAGTGCAAATTATGTGCCATATATCGGATTCCGTGTTGTACATTCCCCAATAAGTCGACAGATATTCTCTGAGTCACCGTATGAGCCCTTGGGGCAGAAATTTGGCAATTGATACGTTTAAAACCAGTAAGCCCGATTCACAATTTCCGGATGTCACCTGGTTGTGACATCGGCGCAAAATACCATTGATCTTTGAGTTTTCATTTCTGGAAGCATTATCCCTGTAACCCTTGTCATTCAAGGATTCGAATGAAATAGTCCGTAAGTTATAAATGTATCGCTGTTATTCATAGAGCTTAAAAAGTCACAGTGCTGTTACATTTGACTTTGCCCCTAGGAGGGTGCCAGATGTGCAAATGCTTTTAGGAAACATTGATAATTCGTTAATTTTTGGAGTCCAGATTAATGAAGATTACACATTATATGTAAGGGGGTGTAAATTATATTCATACTTCTGATTCGAATTCAGTGTGGGAAGTGATCTCGTCAGCAGATGGGGGGGCGGACTCATGGATGCCATTGTCATTGGTCCCCGAATCGTAAAATACAGCAGCCTCTTTCAGTTTATAAGTTATTAACCCTATTATCTTGCAATAATATAACGCGAACCGGATTTCATGTTTTGATTCGTAATATTAATACCTATATTTGTCTAAGAAAATTACACTATGATTACCCATTTAAATTCAATAAAAAGGCATGTGTCAAAGATGATTGACTGCTCCGGATGAGAATGGTATGAACTGAAATATAGCTTAAGCCGTTCTCCACCCAGGTCGAGAACGGCTTTTTTTTAAGATACTCCCAAAGTAGTGAATGATATGGAAAAAGTAAGACCTGAACAGGCCGGATTATATAGAAGTGCATTTGAACATGACAATTGCGGAATCGGCTTTGTAGCACATCTGAAAGGAAAGAAATCCCACAATATCATTCAACGGGGACTGGAAACCCTGGTGAATATGACCCACAGAGGAGCAGAAGGGGCCGACAGCAAAACCGGCGATGGTGCGGGGGTGATGATCCAGATACCCAGAGATTTCTACCTGATGCAAGGGTACTCCATTCCCCATGAGGGGCAGTTTGGAACTGGACTTGTTTTCCTCCCAAGAGATGTTGCTGAAGCACGGAAATGTGAAGAGATGTTGGTCCAGATCGTCAACGACGAGGGGGTCAGGCTCATCGGATTCAGGGAGGTTCCCAGAGACAATAGTGTGATTGGGGAGATCGCCAGAAAAGCAGAGCCCAATATGAAACAGATCCTGCTGGGTGCCGACCTGCCTCAGGAGGAGCTGGAACGCAAGCTCTATATCATCAGGAAAAAAGTCGAAAAGTATGTGGCGGCATCTTCCCTGAAGGAGCGAAGCCTTTTCTACCTGCCCAGTCTGTCCACAAAGGTACTGATCTATAAAGGAATGCTCACCTCTGAACAGCTTGGGGAGTACTTTCTGGACCTGCAGGATGAACGGATGGAAAGTGCGCTTGCACTTGTTCACTCCCGCTTCAGCACCAACACCTTTCCCAGCTGGGATCTGGCACAGCCTTTCAGAATGCTTGCCCACAATGGTGAGATCAATACAGTAAAGGGAAACCGTTTTTGGATGCAGGCACGGGAATCGATCCTGAAATCAGATGTGCTGGGCGACCTGGAGAAAATCTACCCGGTGATCGAAGCCAATAAAAGTGATTCAGCCTCACTCGATAATGTACTGGAGTTTCTGGTAATGAGCGGGAAATCACTTCCATACGCCATGTCGGTACTTATCCCGGAGTCCTGGAACGAGAAGAATCCTATTTCGCCTGAACTAAAAGCCTTTTATCAGTACCACTCTACCTTTATGGAGCCGTGGGACGGACCTGCTTCACTGATTTTCAGCGATGGCAGGTATATCGGGGGAATGCTGGACCGCAACGGACTGCGTCCTTCACGCTTCGTAATTACCAAAGACGACATGATGGTGATGGGTTCGGAGGTAGGTGTGCAAACTTTCGCCCCGGAAGAAATTCGTGAGAAAGGGCGCCTGAAGCCCGGGAAAATTATCCTGGTGGATTTGCAAGAGGGGAAAATCTACAGGGATGAAGAGCTGAAGGCACAGCTGGCCTCAGCGCATCCGTACCGGGAGTGGATTGGTAAAAATATGGTGAGCCTGGAGAAGATCCAGGCCGGAAATATTGTGGCACCAGGACTGGGAGAGGCATATAATCAATACCTCACCTCCTTTAACTACAGCAGGGAGGACATTGAGACCATTATCAAGCCCATGGCTGAATCGGCCAAGGAACCCATTGGTTCCATGGGAAACGATGTCCCCACAACGGTTTTGAGTAAAAAGCCCTACAGACTCTTTGCCTATTTCAAACAGCTCTTTGCCCAGGTCACCAATCCTGCCATCGATCCCATTCGTGAAGAACTGGTGATGACCCTGACTGGCTATCTGGGATCGCTGCAGACCAATGTCCTGGATGAAACGCCCGATCATGTGAAAATGGTCAAATTCAAAAGTCCGGTCATCAATAACACCTATTTCCAAGTGGTTAAAAATCTTCGCTACAAAGGTTTTTCCAACCGGGTGATTCCTATCCATTTCGATGCGTCCAAAGGAGCATCCGGACTGGAAGAAGCTGTGGCAGATATCTGCAGACAGGCTGAAGAGGCGGTAGATGAGAATAATAATTACATCATCCTATCGGACCGGGACATTGCTGAAAACCAGGCACCCATCCCCTCTCTGCTGGCTGTATCCGCGGTACATCACCACCTGATCAACAGGCGAAAGCGAATGCAGATCGATATCGTAGTCGAGTCGGCTGAACCCCGCGAAGTCATGCATTTTGCACTTCTCTTTGGATATGGAGCCAGTATTATCAATCCCTATATGAGTTTTGCCATTATTGAGAAACTGGTTCAGACCAGAGTGATTCAACAGGATTTTGATAAGGCACAGGAAAACTACATTGAAGCTGTGAATAAGGGATTGCTGAAAATATTGTCAAAAATGGGGATCAGCACCCTGAGAAGCTACCGTGCAGCCCAGATTTTCGAAGCCGTGGGAATCCATTCGGATGTGACAAACAAATACTTTGAAGGAACAGTTTCTCGAATTGGAGGGATGGGAATGGAAGAGATTGTCGAAGAAGTTCTGATACCGCACCGGAAGGCCTATACGGAAGATGTTCATTCCATGATTCTTACCGAAGGAGTCTACTCCTACCGCAAGCACGGAGAGAAGCACGCCTGGAATCCGGAATCGGTGGCCTTGCTCCAATGGAGTACAAGAAACAATGACTACGAAAAATACAAGGAGTATTCAGCTCTGGTCGATTGCGAAACAACACGCCCCGGATTCCTAAGGGGATTGCTCACCTACAAGCGAAATCCCATTCCCCTTGATGAGGTCGAAGCTGTGGATAGCATCCTGAAACGTTTTGTGACCGGTGCCATGTCCTATGGCTCCATCAGCAGGGAAGCTCATGAGGCCCTGGCCATTGCCATGAACCGAGTTGGTGGAAGAAGCAATACAGGTGAAGGTGGAGAGGATCCGGAACGATTTGAGCCCCTCGAGAATGGCGATTCGAGACGCAGTGCCATCAAACAGGTGGCCAGCGGACGCTTCGGTGTAACCACCCAATACCTGGTCAATGCCGATGAGATCCAAATCAAGGTGGCTCAGGGCGCCAAGCCAGGAGAAGGGGGACAACTTCCCGGACACAAAGTTGATAAGATTATTGCTAAGACCCGCTACTCCATACCTGGCATCACCCTGATTTCACCTCCCCCTCACCATGATATCTACTCCATCGAAGACCTGGCGCAGCTGATATTCGATCTGAAGAATGTGAACCCCAAAGCCAAAATATCAGTGAAGCTGGTTTCGGAAACCGGTGTGGGTACCATTGCTGCTGGTGTGGCAAAGGCTTCAGCAGATTTGATAACCATAAGCGGGGCCGAGGGAGGCACAGGAGCCAGTCCCTCCTCCTCCATCAAACATGCCGGACTTCCACTGGAAATCGGACTGGCAGAAACACAACAGACCCTGGTCATGAATAACCTGCGACGCAAGGTAGTATTGCAGGCGGATGGACAGATGAAAACCGGACGGGACGTGATCATCGCAGCGCTGCTTGGTGCCGAGGAATTTGGATTTGCCACCAGCGCCCTGGTGGTACTCGGATGTGTTATGATGCGAAAGTGCCATCTGAACACCTGTCCTGTTGGCGTGGCCACGCAGAATCCCGAACTCAGAAAACGATTCCGGGGAAAGGCCGATTTTGTGGAGAATTACTTCCATTTTGTGGCTGCCGAGGTACGCGAGCATATGGCCGAACTGGGCATCCGCACCTTTAATGAGCTTGTGGGAAGATCCGATTTGCTGACACGTGATGACGCCCTCACACACTGGAAGACAAAAAACCTGGATCTAAGCGAACTGACTGCTTTTCTTCCAGCCTCAAAAAATAATTCACTTTACCGGACCGAAGAGCAAGATCATAAAATTAAGGATGTGATCGATCACAGCTTGATTGAGCAGTCGAAACCTGCCCTGGAAAATGGCAAAGCGGTCACCATTCATATGTCCATTAAGAATACCGATCGCACCACGGGGGCCATGCTGTCCGGGACCATTGCCACCTTACATGGTGCAGACGGACTGGCAGAGGGCTCAATCAAAGCAAGGTTTGCGGGATCGGCCGGACAGAGCTTTGGAGCCTTCCTGGTTCCCGGGGTGGAGTTTTACCTGGAAGGTGATAGCAATGACTACCTGGGCAAGGGCCTGTCAGGCGGACGCATCATCGTGGTTCCTCCCGAGGGTTCCACCTTCGAATCAGACCAGAATATTATTATAGGCAACACAGTACTCTACGGCGCAACAAGGGGAGATATTTATATCTCCGGTGTGGCCGGGGAGCGTTTTGCTGTCAGGAACAGCGGGGCCATCGCTGTGATTGAAGGAGTGGGCGATCACTGCTGCGAATATATGACAGGAGGCCGTGTGGTGGTCCTGGGGAAGACCGGGCGGAATTTTGCAGCCGGGATGAGTGGTGGGATTGCCTATGTACTGGATGAAGAGGGTGATTTTGACTACTACTGTAACATGGGAATGGTTGAGCTTTCCCTGGTGGAGGATCTGAATGATCAGAAGGAGCTTTCCGATCTGATAGCCAGTCACTATGAGCATACTGGAAGTAAGCTGGCCGAAAAGATTCTGAGCAATCTGGACGACTATATGAAACGCTTCATAAAAGTGATCCCCTATGAATATAAAAAGGTCCTTATGGAGATTGCCTTGGAAGAAACCAGGAAGAAACTGGCAAGTATAGAGACAGATGTGGAAATGATAGGAGATCTATAAAAGAAGAAACAATGGGAGATCCAAAAGGATTCTTAAAGATAAAGACGAAGCTGGCCGGTAACCGGCCGGTCTATGAACGAACCGACGATTACTCGGAGGTGGAACAGGTGCTTAATTCGGAGGACCGCCAGTTACAGGCATCCAGGTGCATGGATTGCGGCATTCCTTTTTGTCACTGGGCCTGCCCGGTGGACAACCTGATCCCGGAGTGGAACGATTTGCTTTATCGGGGCGACTGGAA
>RCND010001512.1_pt1 | contig 13163 bp, 9 predicted proteins | sample 2041351 | NCBI WGS metagenome assembly RCND01 (sample SAMN09708230, study PRJNA481090) | Marine sediment metagenome, whole genome shotgun sequencing project. | biome: marine sediment; feature: ocean; material: sediment; isolation source: Sewage treatment plant 12B marine sediment (STP12B) ...
AACTGATGAAGGATGTTTCCGGTCTGAAGGAACGCCTGATTACCGAGATGGAAGAACGTGACCGTCTTCGGGCAACCCTGGCGAACGAGTTCGGTGAACAAAAGCTGGATATATTCACTGGTGAAAGCGGTGAGGAAGAACTGACCGGCACGCATGTAGATTATGACGAAAGCCCGAGAGAATACCCGCTGACGATGCTACAGAGCATTGTGCGTATTCACACCCGCATTGCTGACATATTCAACGAGCCTATCAACCAGGTTCGTGAGCAGCTTCGCATGACCATCGAGGGTATGAAGGAGCGTCAGGAATGGGAGATGATCAATAACAGTGATTTTGGCCTGGTCAACCAGGTTGCGCCTTCCATGCGTCTTGCAACCCGTAATGGCTCGCCGACACCCGATGACATGGATGACCTGATTTCGAAAGTGTGGAAGTCACCGGCCATGTTCCTGGCACATCCCAAGGCGATTGCTGCTTTTGGGCGTGAATGTACCCGTCGTGGCGTACCGCCAGCTACTATTGAGGTCTTTGGTTCACCGCTGCTGACATGGCGTGGTGTGCCCATTGTGCCCTGTGACAAGATCATGATTGAGAAGGGCACGACCAACATTTTGCTGATGAGGCTCGGGGAAGAGCGCCAGGGTGTGGTTGGCTTGCATCAGACCGGAATTCCCGGTGAGCAACAACCCAGTTTGTCGGTTCGGCACATGGGAATAGACGCCCGTGCAATTTCAAGCTACCTGGTAAACCTTTATTTCTCCTGTGCGGTGTTGGTGGATGATGCCCTGGGAATGTTGGAAGACGTAGAAGTGACCAACTACCATGACTATCAATAAAAACCTGCCGAACATGCCCAAACGCGGGCATCCGGACCAGTTTGGAATTGATCTGCCACAAACCAGCTATCTCGATCCACAGAATATTTCGAGAATGGCCAACCAGATCTTTCAGGAAGTTCCGCTGCCAGCGGGTACTCCTGAAACAGGTGAAGGCGGCAACCTGTTAAATCCGGCAGCCTTCTCAGGCATGTCCGCTATTCCGCCGATTCCGGGGCCGACCCAACTTGAACCTTTACCGGGACAGATTCATACCTATACCGATGGTTCAACGTTTGAGGCCATTGATCCGGCTTCACATCTTTATCTTGGTGAAACGCAAATCCCGGACCTTTCTGATATGTCCCTGGGTGTTTTAGGCTCGTTGAGCAATGATAACAGCATTAATCGCCTCTACTTTCTGGGTGAGGAAACACCTGGATCCGGCCCGGCTCCCGAGCAAACAAACCGCGGCCAGCTCATGGATATGAGTGGCATGTCTGCATCGCCATACCAGACCCATCAATCGACTGCATATTCGACAGATTATGCGGTCACGTCTGCCGGTGCTGGCCAACAACTGCCTGCTCAGAATGAAAGTTATGCCTTACCTGGTGTGCAGTCACAAAATTCCGGGCATTTTGATGTTTACCGTGTCCGTAATGACTTTCCTGTTTTACGTCAGAACGTCAATGGCAAGCCGTTGGTATGGCTGGATAACGCCGCCACGACCCAAAAACCCCAGCATGTCATTGATGCGATCAAGTACTACTACGAGCATGATAATTCCAATGTTCACAGGGGCGCGCACACGCTTTCAGCCCGCGCAACCGATGGTTATGAAGGTGCACGCGAGAAAGTCGCTCGGTTTATTGGTGCTGACAGTGCGGAAGAGATCGTGTTTGTGCGTGGGGCTACAGAGGCCATCAACCTGGTCGCGTTCGCATGGGGTCCGGATAACCTGGAAGAGGGCGATGAGATCATCGTTTCGGAGCTCGAACACCACTCCAATATCGTGCCTTGGCAGTTCTTGCGTGAAAGCCTCGGCATCAAGCTAAGAGTCATTCCGATGAGTGATGATGGAGAGCTCAGGCTGGACGAGTTCTCACGCATGCTTAACACCAGGACCAAATTGGTCGCAGTAACGCAGGTGTCCAATGCGCTGGGCACACAGGTGCAAGTTGAACAAATCGCAGCCATGGCACATAGCGTGGGTGCCAAAGTGCTGGTGGATGGGGCTCAGTCGGTTCCACACTTCAAAGTTAATGTGCAGGCTATGGATGCCGACTTTTTTGTCCTGTCAGGCCACAAGATGTTTGGCCCAACCGGGATTGGCGTGGTTTATGCCAAAAAGGAAATTCTCGAAAGAATGTCACCCTGGCAGGGTGGCGGCAGCATGATCGAAAAGGTCACCTTCGAGAGCAGTACCTTTAACCCACCACCTGCCAGGTTCGAAGCAGGAACGCCCAATATTGCCGATGCCATCGGTCTGGGTGCTGCCGTTGATTACCTGGATAGCCTGCCGTTTGAAGCGGCCATGGCACATGAACATTCCTTGATGCAGTACGCGCAGCACAAGTTGCCCTCGGTACCCGGTTTGAAGTTGATAGGAAACCCGATACACCGGGTGGGTTCAATTTCACTGATCATGGAAGGTATCGAGACTCAAAAGCTGGGCAAATTCCTGGATAGCGAAGGTATTGCAGTCAGGTCAAGCCACCATTGTGCCCAGCCAGCTCTTGCACACTATGGTCTGACCGAGACGGTGCGCCCGTCACTGGCTTTTTATAATACCCATGAAGAGATTGATATCCTCGTGCGTGCTTTGCACAAGGCGAGACAGGAGTTCTCTAAATAAGCTGATGTTTGCGCAAATAAATACCCACGACCCTTGCCCCCTTTGATGTAGGGTATGGTGTGCGGCGTCAGCCCATATAGGACCAATCAACCGATTTAACTAAGAGACACTTCTGGTATTTTTAAACTGAAGCAGAGGGGTTTCAATATGAGCATGTCAAACACCACTAAACGGGTCAAGTAGATCCGCCGCAAGACCCGTCGCAAGTTTTTGTTGCCAAAACGTCCGTAGTTGGCCGATAGCACTATTTCGCATCGTTAAAAATCGTACCTGGTGAATAACCGCTAACTGGCTGTGACTTCAACCGGTCCCACAACTCCAGTCACGGCGAATAATCGGAACCGGCCAGAAGTGGACCTTTAGGCGTTTGGATCCGACTCGCTTAGAAAAGGAAAGTGCCCAACCAACTGTTAGCAGGCTAGACTGGAGAAAGTACGGGCAGAAAAGCATCTCTTAGAAAAAGGCTCAAGTGGTGCCAAATGCTCTGACAACGTACACTCGGAAATGACCCGACCTTCGATAACTACATAACTTAATACCGGCACCATTATCCCATGAAGACGATTTTATTTGAACAATTTGAAATAGATGCCACAAGAATCGAAAAACTTGATGGCCTGGAGAATGCCAACTACCTCGTTGAAACCGAAACAGAGAAATATATTTTTAAAACATACCCCTATACAAAACATACACTGGCTTTGGTCGTCGCTGAAAACAATACTCTCTTATTTCTGGACAAGAAGAACCAAAGTAATACGCCAAGACCCATTCCATTACGAGATCAAAACTACACCGCAATACTAGAAATCGATGGGGAAAAATATATCTGCAGAATGTTGTCCTATCTTAGTGGCAATTTTCTGGCTTATGTACCTCATACAGAAAAGTTGTTTCAATGTTTCGGGCGATTTCTTGCACAGTTAGACGCAAAACTGCAGCAGTTTAGCAATGACACAATTCAAGCCAGGCAATTGAAATGGGATATTCAGCACCTGAACTTGAGTAAAAAATACCTGGAGCATATTCCTGATGTAAAAGATAGAAACATTGCTTATTATTTTTTTAAACAATTCGAAACAAATGTGGTGCCAATTCTTCCTGAGTTGAGAACATCCATAATCCACAATGATACTTATGAAAGGAACCTCCTCGTTGCCAATGAGGAGGTTTCCGGAATTATAGATTTTGGTGATCTGGCGCATACGTTTCTAATAAATGAATTGGCTATTGCCATTACCTACTCCTGCATTGATAAGGAAAACCCATTGGAATGGGCTTCAATACTTATAAAGTCCTATCATGAAATACTGCCTGTTGAAGAGCTGGAACTGGAAGTGCTTTACTACCTCATAGCCGCCCGGCTTTGTATAAGTGTCTGTATTTCTGCCTATGCAAGAAAGGAAAACCCCAACAATGATTATGCCTTTGTCAGTGAGAAATCTGCATGGCAAATGCTACATCGTTGGCTGACAATCAATCCCGTCGCAGCAGAAACAAGTTTTCGTAAAGCGGCTGGATTTCCTGCCAGGAAACCACTGCCTGTTAAAAAGATGTTGGCAAAAAGATATGAACATATGAGTTCAATCGTTTCGGTCAGCTATGACACACCGATTTACATGAAAGGGGCTGCATTTCAATACATGTATGACGCCTACGGGAACACCTATCTGGATGCATACAACAACATTCCGCATGTCGGGCATTCCCACCCTAAAGTCGTGGATGCAGGACAGCGACAAATGGCGAAACTCAATACGAACACAAGGTATCTTTATGATTCTTTGAATGAATATGCCGAAAAGCTTCTGTCGAAATTTCCAGACTCATTAAATAAGATCTATTTTGTGAACTCAGGAAGTGCGGCAACTGATTTGGCGCTGCGTCTTGCCAGGGTCCATACCGGGCATGAAAAAATGATGGTCGTGGAGCATGGTTATCACGGAAACACCCAGGCTTCTATCGATGTGAGCGACTACAAATTCAGTAATCCAAAAGGACAAGGGATAAAAGAATCTATCTTAAAGGCCCCCATTCCTGATACCTATAGAGGCAAGTATACTGATGATGATGGTAGTGCCGGGAAAAGGTATGCCGAGGAAGCGGTTAAATTAATTGAAGATTCGGATACGCCAATTGCGGCATTCATCAGCGAGCCAATATTAGGTTGTGGAGGCCAGGTGCCTTTGGCAAAAGGTTATTTGAAGCGCCTGTATCCAGCGGTAAGAAAGCAAGGCGGCATTTGTATTGATGATGAAGTACAAACAGGATTTGGTCGTCTGGGCGATCACTTTTGGGGATATGAAGCCCAGGAAGTTGTTCCTGACATCGTAATTCTCGGAAAACCCATGGCCAACGGACATCCTATGGCAGCCGTAGTCTGCACATCGGAAATTGCGGCATCGTTTGAAAAAGGAGTGGAATTCCACAGTTCATTTGGCGGAAATCCTGTGTCTTGCGCTATTGCTTTGTCGGTTCTTGAAATTATTGAAGAAGAAAATTTACAGGAAAATGCAAAAATCGTTGGTGATTATTTCAAATCTCTGTTCGCAGGGCTTCGAGAAAAGCATCCCTGCATTGGAGATGTCAGGGGGTCCGGGTTGTTTCTGGGGATCGAAATTGTAGAGGATAATGATATGGAGCCCGATACCGAGCTGGCTCAGCACATTAAGAATGAACTTAGAAATCGACATATCCTCATTAATACCGACGGTCCGCATGACAGTGTGCTGAAAATAAAGCCTCCTTTACGATTTTCCAAAGAAGACACATTCAGGACCGTAGAACAAATAGATAATATCTTGACAACACATTATGGGTTGAATTCAGTATGAAAGTAGCAGTCTCAGGTGCGATGGGCCGGTTGGGCAGTGCAATTGCCCGTGGTATTTCAAACGCTAATGATATGCAGCTATCCGGAGCTTATGCTCCAGGTCATGTCGGAAAAACGGTGACGGGGCTGGAAATCGAAGATTCCATAGAAAAAATTGATGCCGAAATTGTTGTGGAATGCGCGCATCCGGGCGTAGTCATGGAAAATCTTAAAATGTGGCATGCCAAAGGAATGGGCGTTGTTGTTGGTACCTCTGGTTTTACTGAAGATCGAATTGAGGATTTGAAGTCTTTCTGGGGTGAAGACGATCCCGGCTGTCTGGTCGTACCCAATTTTTCAATAGGCGCCGTCCTGATGATGCGTTTTGCGGAAATGGCTTCAGTACATTTTGCTTCGGCTGAAATCATTGAGCGCCATGAAAAGGCAAAGCCTGATGCCCCTTCTGGTACGGCATTGGCGACTGCTATGCGAGTGGGAAAGCATAGAACTCAGGCAGAGCAAACCACTAACGATGAGATAGTAAAAGGGGCGCGCGGCGGTCTGGTGTCCGGGGTTCGAGTTCACTCGTTGCGAATGAAGGGCATGTTATCCGATCAAGAGGTCGCATTTAGCAATATGGGAGAGACCTTTTCAATAAATCATAGCAGTACTTCTTATGAATCCTTTGTTAATGGGGCTTTGTTGGCCATTCGGTATGCACAGACGATGAAAGGGGTGGTGATAGGTCTGGATGCTGCACTGGATAAATAGTTCCGGTTTTAAGTTATTAAGTTCCTGGTAAAGACTCGACCTTCGATAACTACATAACTTAATACCGGCACCGTTATCTCGTGGAAATGAGAGACATTGTTCGCTCAAACGCGTCATGACTGGAAACCTTGATGTTCGACTGAATCCCACTACCTTCCCAGTCGCTGTTTTCTGGTGTGTTATACGGGTTCCCGATTGAATTTACGAAGTAGAAATCATAAGCAAGTCCAAACACGTCAACCCTGTTTCCCGCACCGGCGGTTGTTTCACCGACTATCGTTGCCCTTTGATTTCTTTTGAGTTGATAAACAACAGCTTCTGCAGCGGAGAGTGTTTTTGTACTGGTGAGCACATACAAAGGCACAGTTGAAAGGGTCTTACTCAAGTCATTTGGTCGTGTCCATTCTGCGGCACCAGGCCCATCCAGAATATCTGGGCACCCATGTAGCAGGACGGGGGCCGAGAAAAAATATGACAGAAAACTTCTTGCCGCCTCACCATCACCACCACCTGACATTGCCTATAAAGAGCAAGCAAACGATTTTGGGTGGTCCACAGCACGATATCAAAGACTGGCAATCGTGGGCTACCAACGGCTGCCACGATCCTGTCGGCAAAACCAGGATAACGCACAGCCCACTCAAATACCTGCAAGTCAGACGGCATTCACTAAGGGTTTCAAACTGCTGCGGAGACTCGGGAAGCGTGCTGGCTATACTCTGGACACTCCATAGGACTACGCTGAATATCACAAGCAGAATATATTTACTCATAGCTCTTTGGGTCTCACTGGTAAGTGTTAGCACTCATTCTTGTAGCACTTTCCTTACGGTTCCAGTTCCTCTGTCGACGAAACCAATTGGAATCATCAATGCCTCATTAATATCTCATTAGAGAATAGACTCGATTGTAAAAATCAAACTCATAACAGCTGCCGTCATTGCACCAGCCAGAAAGCCCGCAACCAGAGCGCGTGGTCCTAATGCTGCAATGTCGGACATTCGATTTGGTGCCATTGTGCTGAGCCCTCCTATCATGATTGCGAGACTCCCAAAATTACTGAAACTACATAATCCGTACGTCAGTATTAGTGCGCTTCGCTCGCTCATTGCGGAAGGATCCATACTGGCCAATTGTAAATACGCCACGATCTCGTTTATGACGACTTTAGTACCTAACAGAGTGCCAGCTACGCCAGTGTCTGCTGATTCTATGCCCATTAGCCAGGCCACTGGAGAAAGCACCCACGAAAAAATCGTTTCAAGTCGCAACGGTGTCGACAGCGACTGCGTGACTGCTGCCAAGATTGAATTGATCAACGCTATTAGTGCCATGAACACAATTACCATTGCAATGATATTCGCGAGAAGCTTGATTGCATTGGCAGTACCCTGTGCGAGTGCATCTATTGTTCCACGATACTCACTGACGAGGTTTATTCGCTCACCATCATCAGGCAGAGCATCCGGCACCATTATTCGCGCAAGCGTTATTGCTGCGGGCACATTAATTACCGAGGCTATCAATACATGACTGAATGCATCCTGCACACTCGGCTCGAGAATTGAGCCAATCAACACCATCATTGTCCCGGCGATCGTCGCCATGCCTGTTGCCATGACTGCAAATAATTCACCGCGCGACATATTCGCCAGATATGGGCGAACCAACAAAGGAGCTTCGATCATACCCATGATGACGTTGGCTGCAGAAGAAATGCCCACCGCACCACCAACTTGAAATGCCTTTCTTACCAGATGTGCTGCACCATTCACCAGGTGGCGCAAAATCCCCCAGTGCCACAACACTGCAGAAAGAGCGCCAACAAGGAGGATGACAGGAAGAGTTTGGAAGCCCATTATGTACGGATTTCCTGGACCAGTTACCTCGAATGGCAGTTCACCACCGCCAAGATAACCAAAAATAAACGACGTTCCTATAATAGATGCTTCCTGAAGTTCCCTCACCCCGACGGTAAGCAACTTGAAGAACCCGCGCACAAATGGAACCTTGTAGAGAACAAGCGCCAGTCCCACGTGAATCAGCATTCCGTTTGTAACAATTCTCCAGTCTATTTGTGATCGCTTTTCGGAAAGCAACACCGCGATTGCAAGGAATACGGCAATACCCAATGTCCCCTGCAAGAAAAGGATCATGTCGTTATCCACTCTTCACTATCCGATTCAGGGTATTGCTTGTGCATTTCATCATGAACTTTGTCGATCAACATTCGACATCGGGTTGGAATGGATTCATCTCCATCATGAAGGGCACCGCCAACCAGGAACATTACATCGCGACCATAAACTCGAATCATGTCTGATATATTATCAAGTCGCATGCCGCCACCGGGAGCAGGAAAAATAGACCTAAGGTGACCCATCTGCACTTCAGTGCTCAGAGCGATCTCCTGGCATTGCTTCTCGGTAAAGGAGAAGCGCCCTCCAAAGTTTGGATATATGGTCGCATCCGCACCAGCGAGTCTCGCCAGTTGCCCGAAGATCACACGATGCGACAAACCACTTTGAGGCGACGACACAAAGCTACCCATAAACGCAGGATGTGCCAGAATCGGTACACCAAGACCGTCATCCTCTGCGAAACGCCGCATGACATCCAGACCACATATTCCAGGCAAGAGCATCAACCCACCAACGCCCTGCTCAACTGCCCAATATGCGTCTTCTGCTAATTTCTCCGACGGACCATTAAGAGATGGCAAGTAGAGACAGTTACTACCATGCTTCGCATTTGCGTTTCTGACCGCTTCGACAATTTTTGGTACCCGTTTTCTAAATGTCGCCATCGGCTGATTTGACAAACCGTGGTCATCTTTGATCAGCTGAAACCCACCTTTAACATACTGAGCAGCCTGCTCTGCCAGTCTGTTTGAACTAAGCCCCATTGGCTTAAGAGCGGTACAGAAAAGTGGATATTCAAGTTCACCCAATAAATCTCTTAGCCCATCCCGTCCAAACCTGGGCCCTTTGAACAGATTTAGAACAGAGTCAGGCAAATCCAGGTTTAAGACGCGTACTCCTGGTTGCAAGCTGATATTGCCAAACACCACATTGAGGAGCTGCGGTAAGTTAAATCCGCTACTTTCAATCGAGTAGGATACCGTTATATTTTTCGCGCCTAATCCAGCGCTTTCAATAGATTCAATTCTTCCGATGATATGCTCTCGAATTGAATCCTCGGGGACAAGATGTTCTGGGAACTCGATGGTTTGCTCGACAACCAGATGCTTGGCGCGAGCCTCAGCATCGTCATCAGCAATCTGGTATTTGACTGAAAATCGCTCACCGGAAACGTCAAACTCGGTACTTGCCAGCATAATTTACAATGCCTCCGCTTTTGCCAAACTATGCGCATCCTCGATGCGTACTTCAGCTAATTGTTCTTCTGAAATGTTGAGAGGTCGATCCATAATCCCCTCAATCCCACGCACTAGAGAGGCGGCATTCAGTTCGTATTCATTCATCAGGTATTGAAGGCTCGCACCATGCGCATAGGTGTCTTGCAAACCGAGTCTCAAGAGCGGAACTGATGTCCCTGCTTCTGCCATTATTTCGGCGACAGCAGAACCTAGCCCACCGACGACTGTGTGGTTCTCCATGGTAATCACACCACGCTTGGTGCGAGCAATCGAATTCAGCACTGTGGGATCGTTGAAAGGCTTCAAGGTCGAAATATGGAGATGCTGAACTGACACGCCTTTGTCTTTTACAGCTGTCGTCGCACGTATTGCCTCTTCAGTGATAATTCCGCTTGTTATCAATAATATCTCGTCACCCTCAGACAATACTCTTGCTCTGTTAAAGACCATTGGTTCTGAACGTGGGAACAATCGTGGCACCTCACCACGGAGCATCCTCACATAAACCGGGCCATCCACGGCCTGGGCAACGTCCAGCACTGATTCGACTTCAGTGGCATCGCCGGTTTCAAGAATCGTCATATTTGGAGTTGCCCGCATGATAGCGACGTCCTCTATCGCTTGATGAGTTACACCACCAGGGGTAACAATTCCGGGCAAAAAGCCTATCAATCTAACTGGCAAGTTCGGATATGCAATTGACATTGCGAGTTGGTCATACGAGCGCCGATACAAGAAGACTGCGAAGGTGTGCAAGAAGGGAGTGAACCCTTCCCGAGCCAGTCCTGCAGCAAATCCCAACATATTCTGCTCTGCCATACCCATGGAAAAGAACCTGTCCGGATAGGTATCACGCCAACGACCCACCTCACATGAGTTGGTTAAATCTGCCGTTAAGACCAATACCTCGGGACGATCTGCGCTCCAGTCAATAAAATTCTGAACATGCGGACGAGTTACTATCTCTACCATTTTCTCTTACTCCTCATGTCATCCAATGCAGCTGCATATTTTTGGCGCTCTTCACTGGAAGAAAAACGCAGGTAGTGAAGCATGGGCCTTCGTTCTTCAAGTAATGGAACCCCTCTCGTAGCATCGGTGTTAGCGAGAATAACCAGAGGTTTACCAGGTGAGGTATGTTTTAACGCTTCATCCATTGCAACAAGATCATGACCATCAACTTCGAGTACGCTCGCACCAAAGGCTCGAAGCCGATCAGCCAGTGGGTCGATTGTCATAACCGACACCATCGGCCCATCACATTGCTGCTGGTTAACATCGACAATTACCCTAATGGTGTCGAGTTTGTGGAAACTCAGCGCTTGAAACGCCTCCCATGTTTGACCTTCCTGGAACTCACCGTCCGACATCATCACCCATGTGAGACCTGTATCACCTTTTAAACGACGGGCGAGGGCTATACCACCCGCCTGGCTCAGTGCTTGTGAAAGTGATCCAGTCGTCGTCTCAAATCCCGGTGAATGCTCAGCACCGATCAGCTCAACAGAGCTGCCATCCTTGTTAAAGTCCTCAAGTCCTTTCCCGGATAGCCGCCCCACCTCAATCAACGCGACATACAGAACTAGCGCATAATGCGCAGGTGAGAAAATAAATCGATCCAGATCCGCCCGTTTTATTCCATTAAACAGTGCCCCGGTTTCATAATGATGCCCAGCCCCCGGCACCATTTTAAAAGCAGGTGGCGTGATAGGTGTTTCTGGCGACTCAATATTCAATGCCCGGTTGTACAAGAATGCAAGAATTTCTGCAGATGAGCAGATCTGGCTCAAGTATCCACCATTTGCACTCATTACATATTCAAACCCACTCAGTCGAATCCTATCCGCAATCTCTTGCGTTTCCTCGATCCAGTTTTCACCGCTTGTTTTGTTGTTGGCTGGTTGACTTGCCATCGACTATGTATCCCATAAGTGAGTTAAGTTCTCAGTGAAGGGTGGAGAAACTATCCCTTTCTCAGTAATAAATCCCGTTATCAGTTCTGCAGGGGTCACATCAAATGCAGGGTTATAGACATTGGTACCTGGCGGAGCAATAACTTGCTTATCAATGTGTGTCACCTCAACAGCTGCACGTTCTTCGATTTCAATTTCCCCGCCGTTTGCTGTATTGAGATCAATCGTTGAGATTGGTGCTGCCACGTAAAATGGAACGTGATTCGCTTTGGCTACAACTGCAAGGTTGTAAGTACCAATCTTGTTTGCGACGTCTCCATTTGCAGACACACGATCACAACCAACGATACAAAAATCAACGTGATGCGACCTCATAACATGACCAGAAGCACCATCGACAATCAGACTGTGGGGAATATTAAGTTTCTGCAGTTCCCAGCAAGTCAGTTTTGCTCCCTGCAATCGTGGCCGCGTTTCGTCGACGTATACAAACACTGATTTCCCGGATTCACTGGCGACACGAATGGCCCCAAGCGCCGTACCGTAATCAACTGTTGCTATTGAACCAGTATTACAGTGATGAATCACAGTCGTCTGATCTGAAAAAAGCACCGATGCGGCCTGGCCGATCGCGAGGTTTATAGCAATGTCCTCGCGTGCCATATCACCGGCCACATCAATCGTCACTTGTCTATACCCTGAAGCATCCTTTGAGTCAGCTTCTTGAATTCTCCGCATCGCTTCATCAAGGGCCCACATGAGATTTACAGCAGTCGGTCGCGAAGCTTTTAGAATCCCAACGGCCTCGCACGTCGCCTTTCGGACCGCACTCAGATGCTCACTTCTACACCTGTTGGCTGATATCGCGAGTCCGTATGCCGCAGTAACACCAATGGCCGGAGCACCGCGCACTACCATTTCATCGATCGATCGAACCACGTCTTCGAGGTCGTCACAAATGACGTATTCCTCTTTCCCTGGGAGCAGTCTCTGATCAAGAAGGCGTAACTGCTTTTGGTCATCTAACCATTTAATACTTTGAAATTCAGGCATCCATTGTTACTCCGATATCGTCTTTCTTACCCATACTCAATGAATTTGGGCTCAATAGACCCGACCGACGTAATTGACCATCAACAACCACGAGTTCTCCGTTGACACACACGGTCTCCACATCATCAGGATGTGCGGCATAAACAAGGTGTGAAAACACGTCGTGTATCTGCTGTGCGTGAGGTTTATCAATCGAAAGGCAGGTTATGTCAGCGAGCTTTCCAGGCTCAATTGACCCAAGTGAGTCCTCTAACCCCAATGCTTTCGCTCCCGAAAGTGTTGCTGCTTCAACAACGAGTGCTGCCGGCATGGCGCTAGGGTCTGAGCACGTCATTTTCTGCAGAATTGCCGCAACACGCATCTGCGCCCACAAATTCAACTCATTTGTGCTTGCCGCACCATCTGTTCCAAGTGCAACATTTACACCGGCTTCTATATAGCTCTGAATCGGTGCTGCACCCGAGGCAAGCTTCATATTGCTCTGGGGGTTATGGGAAACCTTTGACCTGCGTTTTGCGATGATCTCGATGTCATCATCATCCAGCCATATGCCGTGAAC
>RCND010001514.1_pt1 | contig 13156 bp, 12 predicted proteins | sample 2041351 | NCBI WGS metagenome assembly RCND01 (sample SAMN09708230, study PRJNA481090) | Marine sediment metagenome, whole genome shotgun sequencing project. | biome: marine sediment; feature: ocean; material: sediment; isolation source: Sewage treatment plant 12B marine sediment (STP12B) ...
GGCCTTGTTTATGGTTACCTGCTTTTGCTTCCTTTCGGTCTTAAGATAGTGCTCGAAATCCTTCAAAAACTGAAGCTTTAGCTTGTTTAGGGGAAGGTCATATTTGTCATATTTCCATTTGATAAAGTCTTGGGTTTGTGTACATGCGTAATTGAATTTCTTCCATGTGGCCATTTGGATATCTATCCCAACCAGTTGTTTCTTTTTTGCTAGAAATTCCTTGAAATATTCAATTGTACCTACCTCTTTTTTAGTCTGCTTTCCACTGTACATATCCCAAATGTCATCAACCGTAAAATCAGAACTGCTTAATGATAGCTGTAAATAGGCTTTTCTTATTGCGGCTAAAGTTATTTCAAGCTGTTGATTAATATACTGACCTGAAGTAGATTTAGATACAACCTTCTGCTGCTTGGAATTCCAATGTATTGGATTTACCATTAAACCTGAAGAGGCTTCCTTTCGTTTTTTTAAATAGGTAATTCTAACGTTGAGAGGGCATAATCCCTTCTTGTTCATTTTGCTCGGCTTGATGACGAACAGGATTGTTAATTTTTGATTTTTCATGACCAATTGGTTTTAATGTTAAACAATTGGCGTACAATTCCGAAAATGGGTCCCTCGAAATAATTTATGGGTCCCGAATAGGGCCCCTTATTTCGGTGAAAAAAGTTGACAAGTTGACTTATTTGTGGAAAGTGCAGTTAGTGCATATAATGCAGTTACTCCCTGCATTTACTGACTAAAACCAAAAAATCCAACCTAAATAAATAGATTGGATTTCTTCTAAAAGTGACCTGGCTGGGGCGCGAACCTCTTCCGTAATCATTTGATATTCAATAAGTTAAAATCTGTATTTTCAAAGTAGGCACCGAATAGGGCACCGGTCGGTATTTTTATTTTATATGAACCACGTTGTATACAAATATCAACAAATTATATGTATTGGTCAATTAAAAATTCAGGATCGGTCGATTTGTTACCGCTTAATTGTACCACAGACTGTGATACCAAATTTGTAATCATCATTTGAGACCACAAGATTACCGTTGTTTACAGTAGGTCGGCATGTTGAGATGTTTGTAATCGATTTTCCTGAGGCTATCCCCTTAAAGGTCAATGATTATGTTTCCAAAAAACTGGGTTCTGTTTTGCGGGAGCTCAATATCCTAAAGGTTCTTTTCTTGCGTAGCGTACGCGGATAATATAAATGGCGTCATCTTCGATTTGATAGGATATTCTGTAGGTGTGTTTTTCGTATGCCCTGATATTTCCTTTATTGTTTTCTTTGAGCGCATCCAATTCATAGATCTCAGGGTCTGTTGCCAATACTTCGGTCGATTCATAAACTTCGGTAATGACCCTGATCGTTGTGTCGATCGATTTGGATTCTTCCAACAACTCTAAAAATGCCTGGCTTAATTCCGCATCGGCCTGATGCGTCCAGATTATTGTTTTCCCCATTGCTCGATACGTTCTCCCATTTGCTGGTGCGTATAGGTTTTTCCACTTTCTATTTGTGCAATGGAAGTATCTATTTCTTTATTGTACTGCCCGATACTGATACGCTCCGATGATACATTTTTTCGGTACTGCAATAGGTTTTTAAAAACCTCTATAAGCGTAGGGTCCTTTACCTCTTTAAGCTCCTTCTGTATCCATTTGATGTCCGCCTTTATATCCATGACATTTGTGTTTATATTGACAACAAAGATAATTTATATTTTATTGCTGTTTTCTTAAACTATTCGCGCTCTTCAAAACGTGGGTAAATATTCATAAAAATTACCCTCGTTTTAGTGATAGGTGTAAAAATCACTCTTGTTATTTTATTGAAAGATGCGTTTTTACTCTTAACGGCAAAGCCCCCAAATCCTTTACCATAACTAACCTTGCGCCGGATCTTGTTTCGATTTTATAGCGTTCCGGCAGATAAGCGTTTAGTGAAATCGAAATAGGGCGCAATTGCTAGGTTCCAATAATTTTCTGTCAAGAAAATTGCAAAGCTGTTCGTGGCATTGTCGAAATAGAATAACTCCGGGAGTTATTTCCAGTCCGACAAGCGATACATCATTTGGCCAAGTATTTAAAACCAAATCCTAAAATATCTCCTTGAAGGATATTTAAGGATTTTCAAGATTTGGCCAAGTATCCCCAAAATTCTAACGGAACAACTCTTAAAGTTTTTGGTATTTGTACTTCCAAAAGAAAGGGCTTTTACCTTTTGGGAAAAGGTATCGTTTTTAGGAGCGGAGCGGAAAAAAGGGATAGCAAGACGGTAACGCGCTAAAGTGGATGAGCCGGTTCAAGTGAACCACGTGCGCCGGATTAAAGTGAGCATGGCACTAATTATTGAAACTGCTTATATAGCTTAGGCTGCAACGCGTTTTTAAGTGGTTCACTTTAGCCCGGCGAGGGTGGTATACTATGTCCGGCGTTTGCAGTAGCCGGCTGGTTGGTGGTTTTGATTTGGTAACACAACTGTATCTAGTATATTTTGCTTTATTTTTTAAATCAATTGGATAATATTCCAATGTCATTAATTAAACGAAGTATTTCTTCGTCGTCAGTTCCATCATAAATGCCTCTTATCTGTTTTTGTTTATCTACTAATATGAAATTCGGGGTGTGAATAAAATCCTGTAATCCTCCGTCGCCTTGCTCCACAACAGCAAAGTAACTTTTTCGCGCCAACTCATAAATATGCTTTTTATCACCTGTAGTAATGTTCCACTTTGTGTCTATAACACCTCTTTTATTTGCATATTCCCGTAAAATTGGAATACTGTCAATTTCTGGAGTTACCGAAAGTGACAAAAACATAATGTCATCATTTTCTATGTAAGCCTCTTGAATTTTAACCATATTATCGGTCATAATAGGGCAAATAGTTGGACAACTTGTAAAAAAGAAATCAGTAACGTAAATCTTGTCTTTGTAGTCTTCTTGTGTTACAATATTTCCGTTTTGATTTATTAATTCAAAATCCGCTACGGTATGATTTTCTGTGGTGTTCTGTAAATTTCTATCTACTAATTCGGGATTAAAGTCTGAAGGGTTATAGATCGGTAATTGTTTTTTAGAATATTGATGGCAAGATGTAACCACAAACATAGCAAAGATTAAGGTTAATGGGGTTAAGACTTTGATTTTCATTTGGCTTCGATTAGCTATTTTTTTCTTCGACAAATAATCTAGCCTCAATAATTTCTGGTCTGTCACTATTAGAATTTGCGGTAATTTCCAGTAATTTTTCAAAATACGATCTTGCCTTTTCCATATCTCCGGATTGTTTCGAAGCAATCGCAGCACCATAGAGGCCATTAAATCTGTTAGGATGCCCTTTTAAATTTACTTCGTAGGCCTCCAACGCCTGTAATGGCCTATTTAGTGCTAAAAGCATATCACCTAAAAGTTCATCCGCAGGTAATACTTCGCCCGGAGTAACCTTGGCTTTAGTGATTTGATTTTCTAGTTCTGCAGATTTTTTCATCAGTGCAAGTGCCTCTGCATTGTTTCCTTTAGCTAATTGAATCCAAGCTTCCGATGCCTTTACCTGAATCATTACCTGTTTCGCTTTGTATGTATCCTCTAGTTGAACAAGTTCTTGCTGAAGTGTCTTTAGGATATCCAATTCCTTTCCCGCAGAAACCAGGTCTCCCAAATGTGCCGAGCCAATGGCCCGGGTAAAATGTATAATTGACTTTTGCCATGGAAATTCCTCCCATGTCAATTCAACCACTGGTGTTTCAAGCGTGGCCGCCCCGGTCCAGTCCTTATTTTCCAAGGCCATTCTTGCGGAGATGGCTGCGAAAGCATAGGCCCGCGAAGCATTGTTCCCCCATACTTTTTTTATTCCTTTTATGTAATCATGCTGCTCATCGGCTCTCTTGGTATCCCCCTGCTGCAAATAAGCGTATAATAGGTAATCCAACGCGTGAATTTCACGGCTCCAGTGACCTTCTTTATTACTCGATTCGGCATAACATTTAGCAGCGGAGGCCGAACGGAGGTTGGCCTGTACCGATTCATCCCATAACCCTAAACGCGTAAATATATGGGATGGCATATGTTGGGCATGAGCCGAAGCTGGCGCAATTTCTGCGTAGCGTCTTGCAGTATTTAAGCCCATTTGGGCTAATTCTGGGTAATCGTAATTATGAATAATATAATGTGCTATTCCCGGATGATTTGGTTTTTCAACAAAAAGGTCTTCTAAAATTTTACCCGATTTTTTTTGCCTTGCATATGTAGTGTCATTTGGGTCAGTGGCGGCAAGAATGGCCAACGCATAAAATACTGCCGCTTCGGTATCTCCCTGATGCTTATTGTATAACTCCTCCATCTTCTTTTCATACATTCTTTTTCTAGTGGTTTTGTCAATGCTCTCCCAATCCTTATAAAATACACCTATCGCATCTAAATAATCTTTCTCCAAATCTGATTTAGGCAGCTTATCCGCTAATTTTAAGAGTTTCTCTCCTTTCTTTAAATAACTAAGGTCACGCTGCATCCAAATACTATGGTAAATACTCATGGCAACACCCCAATATGCCATGACGCATTCGGGATCAGTATCTAAAACTTGTACGAACGCTTTTTCGGCTTCAGCATATTCAAACGAATGCAGTAGTGATACTGCCAAATCAAAGGTTTCCCTTGTTTCATAACTGCAGGATAAAGAAAAGTTGACTTCTCCAAAACTTTCAGTACCGCATAATAACAGTTCTCCTCTTAAAAAGTCTATGGTCGCCAAATCAGGATTTGGTTTCGATGTTTTGTTTTTACAAGCAAATAAGGAAACAAAAAGAATTGCACTTGCAATTACTATTAATTTTTTTGAATGTTCCATAACTTTAAGATATTGTATTTATATGATCCTATTTTTCAGCTACAACAGGGGATAACATTAGGTATATGATCATTAGCTAATGTCGAAATATATAATCATTTATCTATTATACGAACAATACCAATTTAGTGTTTTATAATTAAAAAATCCATCGTCCCATAAAACGGCCGTGGCTGTTGCAGAACTCGGATAAACATCAATTCTTGCTTCTATAAATGTGCGGAAATCCGTAAATTGAAGGTATGCAAGGCAAAAAGAACTATACCGAAAAACTCTTCCTCAGTTTCCAGATGTCGGACCGGATCCCAAAGGGAAATCTTTACAGAAGGCTCCGCGAAACCCTTGACCTGAGTTTTCTCTATAAGGACACGAGGGAACTCTATGGCAGGACCGGCAACCCTTCGATCGACCCCGTGGTCTTTTTCAAGCTGTTGATCACAGGTTACCTCGAGAACATTACCTCCGACCGAAAACTGGTGGAGCACTGCGGTATGCGAATGGACGTGCTCTACTTCCTTGGTTATGACCTGGACGAGGAGCTGCCATGGCATTCGACGATAAGCAGGACGAGGCAACTCTACCCGGAATCCCTTTTCGTGGCCTTGTTCAACAAGGTATTCGCCCTGTGCGTTGAGAGCGGGATGGTATCCGGACACACTCAGGCAGTGGATTCGGCCCCGATAAAGGCGAACGCGTCCATGGAAAGCGTAGTGCCGAAAATGCCGGCCGCCCCGATGGAGAGCCACTTGAAGAAAGTGTCGGAAGAGAACGGGGAAACTACTAAAAAGCACGGGGGAACCAAATCCCCAATACAAATCTCCGCTCCCGAGCATGAGCTGAAGCGCACGGAGAAGCACCACCAAAATCTGAGGGACAGTCCGGTACGACTGGTCGGCGCATCCCACAAGAAGGCACGTCTGCTCAGCAACAAGACGCATTATAACCCCCACGATCCCGATGCGCGTATATCGGTAAAGCCGGGCAAGGCCAGAAAGCTGAACTACCATTGCAGCATGGCAGTGGATACCGCGGAAGGGGTAATCTCGCATATCCAGGCGGACTTTGCCGACGGCAGGGACAGCCAGTACCTGACCGATATCGGCCTAAAGGTCCGGGATCGTTTAAGGAAGAACGAGCTGATAATGACGGATATCCTGGCGGACACAGGTTATTCCAACGGGTCCAACTATGATTTTCTCGAACAACGGAAGGTTACCGGATGGATACCCGTTTTCGGGAAATACAAACCTGAGATAGAAGGTTTCCCCTACAACAGGGAAAAGGACGAATACAGTTGCCCCATGAACAGGCCCCTGCCCTTCAAGGGATTCTATACCGACCGGAACGGTAGCGTACTGAAAAGATACTGGACGGCCCCGAGGGACTGCAAGGCCTGCCATATGAAATCCCGATGCGTGCCAAATTCAAAATGTAAAAAAATCACCAGAACGATCTATGACGAACAATATTTGAGGGCCTACGCCCGACAGCACAGTGAAAGGGGCAAACGGATGAAGAACCTTAGGCAAAGTACGGTGGAACCCGTATTCGGTAGCCTGACCCAGTTCTACGGCTTGAGAAAAATAGGCGTACTGGGCAAGGCCGGTGCACATAAGGTCATGATTATGGCGGCAATCGCCTTTAACCTAAAAAAATACCTTAAGAAAGGAGGAGGGAAACCCTCCATTGCCTTTTTCAGGACGATTATGGATGCCTTACAAGGCAGCCTGACCGTTTTTCTACGTCAAATCCAACCAAGACCGCATCTCCAAGAGGCTCGGTAAAAACAGTCAATTTGAGTTGATATCTTGCGCGTAGACCACTTCTGCAACGGCCACGGCCGTTTAACGAAACCGTTTTTTCCAATCTTCAAAACCTATTGTATGAACGTCCCAAACTAGATCTTTTTTAGTAGTCTCAATAATTCACGTTTTATGGAACACGCCAAGTATATTTAAACGGTCCTTTAAATAGACTTTAAAGATGTCGTTCAAAATCTTGTCTTTGACTTAAGATCCTTACGACAAAAATGCCATTTTCTGTTGGTTCGTAAAAAATAGTGTGCGCCTTGTAATTGAATCTTTTTAACATTGGGGCAAATTCAGCCGCACTACGACCTAGTTCTGGATTGATTGCTAAAGTTTTAAAACACAATAACAAGTTGGTAATATAGTCTAGGGTCTGTGATTCTCCCCAAACTTCTAATGTATGATCTGTAATATCGTCGACATCGTAATCAGCCTTGAGCGATAAAATATACTTATGCATTTCGCTCTCCTTTGTTCCTTGCTTTTTTACGATTGATTGCGGCTTCCATAATATCCTTAACTGTTCGTACCTTGGGGCTAATTCCACTTTCATAGCCTTCTTGTATAGCCGCCTTAGTAATTAAAAACTGCCTGTTACGTTCTTCGTCCAAACGAATTAGATGTCGCATATATTCACTATCGTTAGCGAAACCTCCAAGCTCAATTTGAAGTTTAATCCATTGTTCCTGAGCCTCAGTTATGGTCAATGATTTTCGAATTGTTGTCATAGCTTTAATTTAATTACATACAATATACACAATTAAACACATTATTAACATATTATGTATGCTATTTATTTGGCTAATATTTTTAAAAGTCTAGAGAACGGTGGATTAAAGTATACAAGTTCAATTAAGTGAAAATAGGTTTATTTGAACTTTCTAGTTGGGTTACAGCCATAATACATAGGATATAGAAAAGCTATCACTTTCTTTTGTCTTGGTCCGTTTCTCTTACTGCGCTAAAGCCAAAGCACAGGATATAAAAAGGGTCCCAATTAGAAAAGGACCCTATAAACCGAAGCTACATTTTATAAAAGCTAAACACTAACCATCTAAAGTATGCAGCCTATGATTCGGTACAAAATTAGTTTGAAAATATCTTTGTGCCTATCTTTAATTTAAGCAAAACTCAACTTTAACACAAATCAATTTTTGATTTGATTCAGAATCTATGGTGAGCGATTAAAAAACTAAAAAATGAGACGAACTGAATTCATAAAAATGTGTGGAATTCTTGGTATTACCATTTCATTTCCGACATCTATTCTTTCTTGTAAAAAAGAGGATTCAGAAACTAATAGTTTTTCTGGAAAAGTAATAATCATTGGTGCTGGGGCAGGAGGACTTTCTGCAGGATATTTACTTCAGCAGCAAGGAATTGATTTTGAGATTTTGGAAGCCTCTGTTGTTTACGGAGGCCGAATGAAAATTAATACCGATTTTACAGATTTTCCAATTCCATTAGGCGCCGAATGGCTTGAGACAAGCCCAGATACATTTCAGGACATTGTAAACGATTCTTCCATTTCGGTAAGCATAGAAACTATAGAAGATGAGCCCGACAAAAAATTCATTAATTCTTCCTGGTTCAACTTCTTTGAAGAATACATTGTACCGTCAATAGCAAATAAAATCACCTATAATACCATTGTGAAATCTATTGATTATTCTACTGACCAGGTTATCGTTAACACTTTGGACAAGCAATATATTACTGACAAAGTGATTGTTTCTGTACCTCTTAAAATTCTACAAGATGACGATATTAGTTTTCTTCCAAACTTACCACAAGACAAAAGAGATGCTATAAATAACACAACTATATGGGAGGGGTTTAAAGCATTTTTTGAATTCACAGAAAACTTTTACGACGACGACTATGAATTTGAAATTACACCAACAAGCGATGGAGAAAAGATTTATTATAATGCCGCTTTTGGACAAAACACCTCCAAAAATATTCTTGGCTTATTTGTAGTAGGGAAACCAGCGTTAGATTTCACAAAGCTATCAGAGCAAGAATTAAGAGAGTTTGTACTAAACGAATTAGATGGATTATATGCTAATCAAGCAACACCCAATTATATAAAACATATTACACAGAATTGGGATAAAGAGCCATTTATTAAAGCGGGGTATATGACAGATAACGCGGATTCGAAAATCGTAAAAAAGTTAGGTGAATCTGTGGCCGATAAAGTATATTTTGCAGGTGGAGCTTATACTGACGGTGAAGACTGGGTTTCGGTACACACAGCTGCTGAATCAGCCAAGGCGGCAGTAGAAGAGTTGCGAGATTGAAAACTGCAAACGGCTTCATCTTATCAAAAGTCCTATACTAGTTTTCTTAAAGCTCAAACAAGGGATTAAATCAAAAAGAGCCGTAGTCAACGACTAGAGGCTCTTGATGATAACGCTATATGAAAATGAAAAGATTTGAGGTCGTAAAAAATTCTTATATAAAAGTAAAAATTATTTTCAACTCTATTGAAATAATGATGTGAAAGCACGCTTTTTTGTGGTCTATAAAAAGGGTTGATTATTTAAATGAATTGTTGCAATCAAAATATACTAAATTGAGGGTGATTAAATAAAGGAATAACTTATATGTCTGAACTAGAATTAAAGAATGGTCAAAGTTTTATGTATAAGGATCAATATGAAACGATAGAAGTTCATATAGTTTACGCCAAAACACTAGAAGGGCCTAGCGCATATAAAATTCGTGTAAATGGCAAGCCGGTGGTTATATCAAAAAAAATCAAATTCATGGATGATAAATTAAATGAGTTGATTACCAAACACCGATTAACAGAATCAAAGTTCAAATAATGGTGGGTTTAAATGTAATAGTTCAATTAAGTGGGAATAGGTTTAACTGAACTTTAGAGAACAATTTTTTGCGATTAATATTTTACATCCAAATTAAACCCAACCCCTAAACCATTTAGTTTTTTCATTCTGCCTTGACTAGATTTTCTGTGATAAGTACCTCCTGTAAAAAGCCCAAGAGACAAATAAATACCCTCACCAGTCTTTACTTCTCCATCTACTTCAACCCATTCCAATGTTGCAACTACATCCTCTGAAAGTACGATATCGTAATTTTTCAAATCAGTTGAAATCAGTCCAGTTTGTCCCGATTCGATAGGTATTAAACCTCTATCTTAACTTTAAGCTCTAAGTAGTTCACCTTTGGCTGACGTTACACAACAACACCTCCAACTGAAACAACAATTGATCCTTCTTTAAAATGAGCTAACATAGAATACTCTCCATTTTCATGATCGATTACAATATAATTCCCCTCTGGAAAGTCTCCATTGAGTTGTCCTGGAATATTATCAGAAACACCACCTCTAACAGTTACAATTTTTCCACTTCCAGGAGCATTTAAACGTTTCCCAAAGCAATAATAATCTTCATTTTGAGAACCATTCCCTGTATGCGTATTACCACTAACTCTTTGCACAACATCTATAGCAAACCTTTGTATTTTAGTTGCCGCATGGTAATTTTCTTCTACACTTCTTCCTCCCCAAAAAATCCACCATTCTTCATTAAATGGAAGCTCTAAAACTGTTTGTGTTTCATAGTTTAAATCCTCACTAGGATATGCATCTGGTAAATCATCATCCGAACAACTACATATTGTAAATAGCATTAATGCAATAACTGTTTTATTTATTAAATTTTTCATCTTAATTATTTTTTTATATTATTCTAATAAAGCATCTATAGCTTCTAACACCAACTCTGGTTGATCAATTTGAATATAGTGACCACTATTCTCAGTAGTTATATGAGTGAAATTAGTAAGGTTGGCTCCAAGAGAAGCGTGTGCATTTATCCAGCTAATTTCGTCTTCACCTTCTCGATCTTTTATACTTGTAAGTACTATAGTTGGCACATCTGGTAACGTAGCTAGCTGGTCTAATATTTGAAAGTTTTCAATAAATTGTTCAGCTTCACTTGCTACGTTCAATAGACCTTCTCCGCTAAAATAACCGACCATTGCATCTTCTTGTTCTTGGGACATTTCTGTATAATCTTCATGACTAGGATCAACAAATAATAGAGCCTCTATCATTTCTGGGTGCTGCACAGCATAATACCTAGCAATGGCACCTCCAAAAGAGTGACTAACTAAAATTACTTTATCATTTTCCGATTTACTTAAGATCACTTGATGAAGATCTTCTGCCAATTTAATAAGACTTCTTTCATTTGTAGCAGTTTCTGAAGGCTCATACCCTGCCCTATTATAGGCGATTACTTGATTTGTTTCTGCAAGGCTTAAAAGTTGGTACCAACTTTCGTAATCATCTCCTAAACCTGATTCGAAAACGATGGTATGATTTCCATTACCTGCTTTTTCTGTAAATAAATTATAATTTCCAACATCTACCATATTTGAAGGTGTTGAAACTGAATCGTCTGATGGTATTGAAACTGAATCGTCATCATTGTTGCATGATATAGCAAATACGCTTATTAGATAAGCAAAGAATAGTACTGTTTTTGATTTTCTCATTTTTATATTATTTTATGTTTTTAACCAAGACTTATTACTTATTAAAAAGACGCAAAATTTTTGAGTAAAATTTTTTAAACAAAAAAAACTTCCAAATCTGGAAGTTTTTTCAAATAATTATCTAATGAAAGATATACTCTTAACAAAATCTTCGACGTGCCCCAAAAACACTTTTAGAAGCCAGTCTACATGATGGTCCTTTTGATGAATACGTTGCGTAATTTCTATTCGTTTTCCAAATTGAGTTTTTAGAAGTTTTTTTTGTTTCCATTTTTACGAGTTTTTAAATTAATAATCACAACCAAGACTAAATAGAAACAAAAAAGATGCAAAAATTACTGTTTATTTTCTTTCTTTAAATAATTAGTGGTTGTGTTGTGCGCAATTTGAAACAACCACGATCGTACATTCTTAATTTCATTATTAGAATAACAAGAATTATAAATTTTCATCAGCACCTTATGAGATAGGTCATTAACGATATCTTTAACTTTCTTTAGAAAGTAAAATTGCAATCAATTTTTATAATCGAACCATAAAGAAGAAACATCTATATATTTTTAAATTTTTGTCATCTTGGATTCATGATTGAATCGGAACTGAGATAATGTTCTTTTGATTTAAATCATTAAATGTTATCATCCAACCTCAGTTTTTCAAAATTTATGCCAACGTGTTTGTATATGATTAGTTGCTTGGTTAAGCAATTAATTTAGTAAAATGGAACAACCAGAGGAAATTCCTTCGGAATTTCCAAGTAGGCTAGAAGCAAATGATTAATTATACACGATGTAAGCAGCAGTTTTTATATATTCATTTACTAGATTATAAGTCTGGTTTATTAATTCGTTAAATGATGAATCCGAATTCAAAAATATGGCAATAGTTAAAGGTCGGTCAAATTCTCTCAAAACTACAGTTCTTGTTCCATACCAACCTCCAGTATGCATTGCAAGTTTGTCAGTAACAAACCAACCCATTGAGTAACTTACCTTGCGATTAGACAAGAAAGGGTATGTATTTACATAAGGATTGGTTTCAGGCCAATTTTTTCTAACACTTGAACTTGGTTCAAAAATCAGTTTTTGTGTCTCTTTTGAAAATAATTCGTTGTTGCGAAGTGTGTTGTCATATTTTAAATAATCATTGAGACTAGTGTAAACTGCTCCATCTCCCATAATTCCATTCATATAGTAACCATCAACTTTTTTCCAATTTTCTAAACTGTCATTTTCATAGCAAAAAGCTCTTTCTTTGATTTCTATAGGATGTGCTAGATTAAAATAGTTTGTTTCTTTCATTCCAGCTTTGTCAAAAATATTTTTCTTGGCATAGTTAGAGAATTCCTCTCCAGTTACTTTTTCAACTAAAAGAGCTAAAACAAGATATGAGGTGTTTGAATATTCCCAATCTTTTCCAGTTTTAAATACTGGTTTTGGATTAGTGGCTAACCATTTTAAAATGTCTTTATTTTCCACTATTTTATTTCTATCCCAATTATTATCGAAATGAGCTTCATAATCAGCAATTCCTGAAGTGTGGTTTATTAAATTTTCTACAGTAATGTTTTTGAAAACTGGATAATCCCAAAACTTGCTTATTGAATCATTCAAGGAAAGTAAGCCCTTATCCGCAAGACTTAAAATACATAGTGAAGTAAATTGTTTACTAACAGAAGCCATTCTCATATTAGTATTAATCGTAATTGGCATTTTAGTTTCTAAATCTCTTAAACCATAACCTTTTCCGATAATCATTTCTTGATTATAAGAAATTAATACAGCAGCACCTGGTTCATTTTTTTCGATTTTAGAATTGAAGAGTGAATCTATACTTGACTGAAGTTTTTCTAAACCATTTGAATTTGTTTCTATCTTTTTATCATTCGAATTCTTGCAGGAAATAAAAATAAAAACAAGTGTTATTAATAATAGTTGTTTTTTCATATAGTTTGTTTAAA
>RCND010001515.1_pt1 | contig 13152 bp, 11 predicted proteins | sample 2041351 | NCBI WGS metagenome assembly RCND01 (sample SAMN09708230, study PRJNA481090) | Marine sediment metagenome, whole genome shotgun sequencing project. | biome: marine sediment; feature: ocean; material: sediment; isolation source: Sewage treatment plant 12B marine sediment (STP12B) ...
TGTGAAATTTATGATTGAAGGTGAAGAAGAAGTTGGGAGTGTAAACCTATCAACCTTTGTACAAAACAATCATGAGAAATTAAAAAATGATGTGATTCTTATTTCAGACACAGGAATGATTGCTAAAGATGTACCGAGTATTACAACAGGCTTGCGTGGTTTAAGCTATGTGGAGGTAGAAGTCACTGGCCCAAATCGTGATTTACATTCTGGATTGTATGGCGGTGCAGTTGCAAACCCTATAAATATCTTAACTAAAATGATTGCATCGCTTCACGATGAGAATAATCATATCACGATTCCAGGATTTTATGACAAAGTAGAAGACTTGTCACAGGAGGAACGTGCTGAAATGGCAAAAGCACCATTTTCATTAGACGCTTATAAAAAAGCATTAGATATTGAGGCTGTTTTTGGTGAAGAAACTTATTCAACAAATGAACGTAATTCTATACGTCCAGCATTAGATGTTAATGGTATTTGGGGTGGCTATATTGGTGAAGGTGCTAAAACCGTTATTGCGAGTAAAGCCTATGCAAAAATTTCTATGAGACTTGTTCCAAATCAAGATTGGAAAGAGATCACTGAATTATTCAAAACCCATTTTGAAAGTATTGCACCAAAAGGCGTTACGATAAAAGTTACACCACATCATGGTGGTCAAGGCTATGTTACGCCAATTGATAGTTTAGGATATAAAGCTGCTAGTAAAGCTTATGAAGAATCGTTTGGAAAGAAACCAATTCCGCAACGCAGCGGCGGCAGTATTCCAATAGTTTCGCTTTTTGAACAAGAGTTAAAGAGTAAAACTATTTTAATGGGATTCGGATTAGATAGCGATGCTATTCATTCACCAAATGAACATTACGGCGTTTGGAACTACTTCAAAGGCATTGAAACCATTCCATTATTCTATAAATATTTTACAGAACTTTCTAAATAATTTTAATCCGTTCCAAGCGAACGGATTTTTTTTATACTATTTTTTTTGCTCTACACTTGTAGAATACAAATTTTTGTTCTATGTTTGTAGAATACATTCTAAACTTGTAGAGACATGCAGTTATCAAAATCGGAAGAAGAATTAATGAATCACCTTTGGAAACTAGAAAAAGGATTCATGAAAGATTTATTAGATGCCTACCAAGACCCAAAGCCTGCGCCTACCACTGTTGCTACACTTTTAAAACGTATGACAGACAAAGGTTTTGTAGCGTATAAAATTTATGGTAAATCACGTGAATACTTTCCGTTAGTAAAAAAGAAAGCCTACTTCTCGAAGCATGTCAACGGATTGATAAAAGATTTCTTTAATGATAGTGCATCACAATTCGCATCATTCTTTACCAAAGAAACCAATTTATCAAAAGCCGAATTAGAGGAACTTAAAACGCTTATAGATCAAGAAATTAAAAACAAATAATTATGGGAATCTATCTTCTAAAATTTAGTGCCTGCTTGGCTGTTTTCATGATTTTCTACAAATTGTTTTTGGAGAAAGAAAGCTTTCATAACTTCAAACGTTTTTACCTAATTGGCGTACTATTATTGGCTGCTGGCATACCGTTAATAACGTTCACGACTTATATTGAATCCGTTCCAGTGGAAATCACACAAAATTCAAATGACTTTACAACACCGACCTATGTTCCTGAGCAACTATTAGAAGAACCGGTTAATTATATTCCGCAAGTATTATGGAGTATTTACATGTTGGGTGTTATAATTTTTACTATACGATTTGGAATGAATTTGTTTAAAATGATTAGACGTATTAGACAAAATCCAAAATTCAAAGATCAATCTATTGTACATGTATTGTTAACCGATTTAATACAACCGCATACCTTTTTGAATTACATCTTTTTTAATAAAGAAAAGTATGAATCACACGATATACCAAAAGAAGTCATGCTTCATGAAGAAACACATGCCAAAGAAAAACATGCCTTAGACATTCTGTTTATAGAAGTTTTACAAATAGCCTTTTGGTTTAACCCGTTGCTTTATTTTATAAAAAAAGACATCAAACTGAACCATGAATTTTTAGCCGATAAAGCTGTTATAAACAATGGTATTCACATAAAAAATTATCAAAATACATTACTTGCATTCTCATCACATGTTCAAGAACCAGCACTTGCAAATGCCATCAATTATTCATCAATTAAAAAACGCTTTACAGTTATGAAAACACACACATCAAAAACCGCAATTTGGACTAGGAGTTTAGTGCTTCTGCCATTATTAGCCATACTTATTTATAGCTTTAGTTCTACTAGACAAGTAGAAAAAGGCAATTTTTCAAAAACATTAGCCGCAAATCATACAGCTAGAAGTATTAGCATAAACGTGTTAAATAATGGAACCTATGAAGTAGATGATATTAAAGCAACAAAAATAACATTTGTGTCAGTCATTAATCAATTACATCAAGATATTACTCCGGAAATACGCAATCAAATAATAAATTTTCATATTAGTAGTGAAAAAGATATTTCAGATAATGAAGTATGGTTTATTTATAATTCTGTTATTGATTATGGCTTTCATCGCATTGTTACTTACAACCAAGAAATAATTCGAGAAAAAGGAAATAAACCTTTTGCTATTACAAGTATCGAGACTCAAGAACCTTCAAAAGTTATCACTAAAAAAACAGAACTACAAAAAGGTGCTTCCAAAGAACAAATAGCTGAATACAATACATTAGCCAAATATTATAATTCACAAGACAAAGAAAATTATGTCATAAAACTGAAAGACATGAAACGTCTGAAATATTTATATGAATTAATGAACGCGGAACAGAAAAATGAAGCGGAACCTTTACCCAAATTTCCACCACCGCCACCCCCACCTGCTAAAAGCATGAGCGATGCAGAAAAAAAAGCATTTGATAGCATGTCAAATAAAGCTAAAAACGGAGAGAGCTACTCATATAAGTACACTAATAAAGATGGGGAAATCGTAGAAGTAGAAGTTGGCGCGAGAGATACCTCTAAACCACCGCCTCCACCACCACCTATTCCAGAAAACGCGACACCAGAGCAAAACGCCAAATACAAAAAAGCGCATGAGGAGTATTACAGTAAATACCAAGTGAAAAATGGAAAAGTGAGTAAAAAACTGCCACTTCCTCCACCACCTGTACCCGCAAATGCAACACCTGAACAAAAGGCACAATACAAAAAATGGCACACGGAATATTACAGTAAATACCAAGTGAAAGATGGAAAAGTGACTGAAAAATCAAAGTTACCACCTCCACCTCCGCCACCTAAACCATCAAAAACAGGTTTTATTGATATCAATGGTGAAAAACATTATTATGCTACCGTTGAAGGTAAAACCAAATATTATGATCGTTGGGGGTATGAAGTTGATAAAAAAGGGAAGAAATTATCTGCAACTCAAACAAATGGTGATGACGTTGTACCTGGTCAAAAAATAACTAAAGTGTACCAAAATGATCAAGTTGTAAGTGAGTTTAAGAAGAACTGGGAATCCACCAACAATGAACTAGCGCCGCCGCCGCCACCTCCACCAATGCCTCCTTTAGATTTTGTAATCGCGATGGCAAAGAAAAACGCTACGTTTTTCTATGAAGGTAGAAGCGTATCTTCTGATAGAGCAATTAGTTTAATGAAAAAGAATCCTAATTTAAATATTAGTGCCAAAAACTCTGAAAGTAATAATCCTCGTGTATTTATAACGACAGAGCCTATAAATCACGACAGTCAGGACTTAAGAGAAATTCCAAAACCAACCGCTGAAAATGCCATTAGTCACCTAAAAGTTATGAATAGACATGGTGCAAAATTCTATTTAGATGATAAACCAGTAACTTTTGATGAAGCGCTGAAGGCTGTTCGTAAAAACAAAAATGCAGATATTACTTCAACTATGGAACCTCCTGTCGTAAAAATTAATACTAAACTATTAGGCGTCCAAGGAAAACTTTAGACGCAGTTTTTTTAGAAAAGTAGAAGCCACGATAAAATTCGTGGCTTTTTTTGTAACAAAACCCTACTTTTTGCGTTCTAATATATTATCAATCAAATCAATCCTAATCATGTTAAAACAATTCTTCATCATTTGTTCGGGTTCCGACACCGATATATTAGCCAACTGTTCTGCTGGTGAGCAAAATAAATATGCAGGTATTGGTGCTACAGTTTTCTTTACAGCTGTTATGGCTTTTATTGCATCTAGTTATGCGCTCTACACAGTATTTGATAATTATTTTACAGCGGTTGCTTTTGGTTTGGTTTGGGGTTTACTCATTTTTAATCTCGATCGTTTTATTGTATCGACTATAAAAAAACGCAATAACATTCTAGATGAACTCATTCAAGCTTCACCGCGTCTTATTCTAGCTGTGATTATTGCAGTCGTGATTTCAAAGCCATTGGAATTAAAAATATTCGAAAAAGAAATCAATCAGGTTTTATTAACTGAAAAGAACCAGATGACTTTGGAGAACAAGGAAGCACTTGCGAAACAATTTAATCCTGGTGTTGCTAATTTAGAAACCGATATTCAATCGCTTCAAAAACAGATTGAAATAAAAGAAACTGAAGTAAACGCGCTTTATGCGACATATATTTCTGAAGCCGAAGGTACAGCAGGAACCAAGCTATTAGGCAAAGGACCTGTTTATCAAGAAAAGCGTGACAAACATGATGCTGCTTTAGCCGAACTTAATCTATTAAAAGCTGAAAACAAATCAAAAATTCAAGACGCCGAGACACAAATAGGTCAGCTAAAAACTGATTATAATTCTCAAGTTGCTACGACGCAACCTATAATTGATGGATTTGATGGTTTAATGGCACGTGTGAATGCTTTGGGTAAGCTGCCTTGGATACCATCATTTTTTATTTTCCTCTTGTTCTTAGCTATTGAAACGTCTCCTATAATTGCCAAGTTACTTTCACCTAAAGGCGAATACGACTATAAGCTAGAAGATGCTGAAACAGCTATTAAAACTTGGGTAGAACAAAAAGTAAACGAGCGCGAGATATTGCTTAAAACGGACATGAGTATTAATAATAGAATCTACAATGATATTGCAGAAGAAGATGAAGTATATGCTTACAAACACAAAAAAGCACGTGAATTAATGCAATTACAGGCCGATGCATTTTTTAAACATCAAAAGAATGCACTTTAAAAATTAGTTAGTACTTTTAAGGAGTTCATTAAAACCATACTTTATGAAATCCTATTACTTAATTATTTTCTTCTTAATATCGACACTGGCGTTTTCTCAAAACAACCGAACCGAAGACGAACAAGCCATTAAAACAGTTTTAAGCGTTCAGCAAGATGCTTGGAATAACTATGATCTAGAAGGCTTTATGCAAGGTTATTGGAAATCGGACTCTTTAAAATTTTATGGAAGTGGAGGACTTACCAATGGGTGGCAAAAGACCTTAGATAATTATAAAAGGCGTTATCCGTCAAAAGCACATGTAGGTATATTAACTTTTACCTTGAATTCTATTTATCCTATTGAGGAAAACTCGTATTATGTTATGGGACAATACCATCTTAAACGGACCGTTGGAGATGCGCAAGGTGAATTTTTAATCATCTTAAAAAAAATAGATGGTACGTGGAAAATAATTGCTGATATGTCCAGCTAACTATGCAGCATCATTAGTTTTAAAATGCTCATACAAATCTGTACATCCGAAACCTATAATAGATAGTTGCTTCTGTTTAGTTATCGATTCCTTGTGTAATTTAGCCAAAGCCATTACGCCGTATTTATCGATGCTTTCTAAATCTTCAATACTAATTGTTACAGATTGTAGTCTTTCAAAAACATGTTCAAATTCGTTTTGAAACATATTAATTGACGACTTGTCAAGACTTCCCTTGATGTTAAAAAAATTGTTATAATGTGTAATTCTTAAACTCATAAACACCCGGTTTTAACTGTTATTCAAAAAAATATTGTGTTATTAAACGTGAGGGATTTATAAATATAGATTATATATTGAATAATCATCGTAGTTTTCGATATACCGCAAAAGTTCTAGACCATTGCAATAATATTGCATAAAAATCGGTTAAACTACTATAAATGTGATACTTAAATACTATATTTTTCTATCTGGATGAAAAGGAGTCAATGATAAAGATGGTTTTTTGCCCGAAATTATTTCAGATACTAATTTTCCGGTAGCTGTTGCCATACTCCAACCCATCATTGCATGACCTGTTGCTATAGTTAAATTACTACATTTTGAAGACTTTCCGATATATGGCAACCCATCAGCCGAAACAGGTCGCAAACCTGAAGCCACTAGACTTTTCTCTTCTTCTGTGATATTGATCTCAGGATAGAACTTGGAAACAGCATTCGCTATGGCCTCAACCCGCACAGGATTAATATCCGTATTAATACCTGCAATTTCCATTGTACCAGCAAATCGCGTGAAACCGTTCATAGGCGTTACGGCTGTTTTGGCTTCAGCCAATATTGCTGGACGTGTAATTCCTGTTCGATTAAACGTGTTTATGCGATACCCTTTTCCTGCTTGCAGCAGCAATTTTATTCCTAGTTTCTTACTCAAAATATGACTCCATGAGCCTGCTGCTAGCACAAACTCATCTGCTTCTAGGTTTTTATTTTTTGTAATAATCGATTTTAACTGACCATTCTGAATGCTTAAATCTATAACCTTTTCATTTTGAAATATGGTTACACCATTATTGACCAACCATGTCTTCATTTCGTTCATGAACTCATGTGGTGTGGAGTGTGAGTCGCAATTATAAAACGTTGCTCCTATGGCATTTGTTTTAACGTTTGGCTCTAATAATTCCAATTCTGATAAACTAATCTCTTTAGCATCAAGGCCCTCCGATTTGGCAATTTTAGCTGTTTTTACTTCTTCCTCTAACATCTTTTCAGACTGACATAACATAAGCAAGCCCTTTTTCTCCAAATGAAAGGTGAAATTCTCATCGCGTTTAATGTCACTATAAAGTTCTTGTGATAATAAGTTAATCCCTTTAATGGCTGGAATTGCCTTATTAACATGCTTAATATTACATGATCTATTAAACGCTAACGTCCATTTTATAAAATCTGCATCCAGTCGTGGTTTAATATATAATGGACTTGTAGAATCGAACATCCATTTTAGACCTTTCTTCATGACACCTGGAGCGGTTAAAGGAATTAAATGGCTTGGGGATAAATAACCTGCATTCACATAACTAGCACCAGCATCCATATTAGATTGGTCTATAACAGTCACGTGATGACCTTCCTTCTGAAGATAGTATGCGGAGCACAAACCAATGATTCCGCCTCCTATAATTACTATGTTTTTTGACATTTAATATATTATTTTAAACTTATCACAGATTTAAAAACTTATTATGGCTTGATACGGTCCACCGTTATAACTCTAAAAGTATTTGAATTAATTGTAATTTTAATATTATGTCGTTTATTTGTAATATAAAAATTCTTCCCTTTTTTGTCGTAGTAATCTAAATCTGTTTCTCTTAAAATTTTTTTGATAAGTACTTTACTTTCTTCTTTTGAAAAACTTGTACCCAACTTCTTATTTATCCTTTTATAAACAAGTTCCGTATAACAATGATTATTTAAAATTTTGTCCTTGTCTATTTCCATGGCTTTAATACTAAACTTTTAAATGACTTGAAATCCTAAAGCATATGGGTCGTCTTCAGTATCGATGGTAATGGTATTATAACCATAAATTTTTGCCCAACCTTGAATACTAGGAACAATAGCTAATTTATTATCTAAAATAGCCTCTTGTTCCACACGTCCAACAAACTTGCTACCAATAAAACTCTCGTGAATAAAATCTTCGCCTACTTTCAATTTTCCTTTGGCATGTAATTGCGCCAACCTTGCTGACGTTCCTGTACCGCAAGGGCTTCTATCTATGGCTTTATCGCCATAAAAAACGGCATTTCTTCCTGAGGATTTTGAATCAATTGGCGTTCCTGTCCAAAGCATGTGTGTCACATCTTTAATCGTATCATTTTCTGGATGAATAAATCTATTGGGATACTTTTCATTTATTCGCTGTCTTACTATTTGTGAATGTTGAATTAGTTTTGAAGCTGTAAAATCTTGTATTCCAGAGAAATTTTCTTGTGAATCTACAATAGCATAAAAGTTCCCACCATAAGCTACATCAAACTTGATTTCACCCAATTCTGGACAATCTACTGTTAAATCTTCGGCGGCCAAATAACTTTTCACATTGGTTAGTTTTACCCAATCTACTTTAGAATCTGTTTGTTGATATTCAATTTCTACCAAACCAGCAGGAGCTTCCATTCTAATTTTTCCCGGAGTTTTTGGCGTAATTAAGCATTCTTCAATAGCAATTGTAATTGTTCCAATGGTTCCATGTCCACACATAGGCAAACAACCCGATGTTTCAATAAATAGAATGGCAAAATCATTTTCAGGATTGTGTGGCGGATATAACATACTGCCACTCATCATATCATGCCCTCGAGGCTCAAACATTAAGCCTTTACGAATCCAGTCGAATTCCTTTAAAAAGTGTTGGCGTTTTTCACTCATAGAATTACCAACCAGTTTCGGAGCACCTTCCTTAATGACTCTTACAGGGTTTCCACAGGTATGCGCATCAATACAAACAAAAGTTTTTTTACTCATTTATAACAGCTTCAATATAACTATTAACTCTATCTTCCATAATGGACAAGGTAACAGTTCCTTCGCCTAAAATGACTTCGTGAAACTCCCTAATATCGAATTTCTCTTCTAATTCAGCCTCTGCTTTTTCACGTAATTCTCTAATTTTTATTTCTCCAATTTTATATGAAATAGCTTGTGCTGGCCAAGAAATATATCTGTCCGTTTCTGTAGTTACTTCATGAATAGACAAAGCTGTATTTGACGCCAAATAATCTAAAACTTCTTGACGTGTCCAGCCTTTAGCATGAACTCCAGTATCGACAACTAACCTGCAGGCCCGCCACATTTCATAAGTTAACTGACCAAATTTTTCGTATGGTGTTGTGTAAATACCCATTTCATCGGCCAAATATTCGGAGTATAACCCCCAACCTTCTCCATAAGCTGAAAGGTATAGACTCCTTCTGAATTTTGGAATGGAATCTCCTAATTCGTTATTTAAGGATATTTGCAAATGATGCCCAGGAACAGCTTCATGAGCCGTTAAAGCTGGAATAGTATATAACGTCCGACTTGGTAAATTATAAGTGTTTACCCAGTAAAATCCAGCAGTTTTATCATCGTATGACCCAGAATATCTTCCTCCTGTATATTTTGGCGCAATAGCAGCAGGAACAGGAACGACTCCATATGGTTTTCTAGGTAGCGTTTTAAAATATTTTGGTAACTCGCCATCTATTCGTTTAGAAATATCGCGAGCAAACATCAATAATTCTTTAGGCGTTTTTGCATAAAATTGTGGGTCAGTTCTAAGGAACTCTAAAAAGTCTGCAAAGCTTCCTTTAAAACCCAGATCGTCAATAATGACTTGCATTTTAGCTTTAATTCTAGCGACTTCCCGTAATCCTATTTGATGAATGTCTTCAGGGGAATATTGATTGCTTGTTGTATAATAATTAATTCTATTTTGATAAAACGCTTCTCCATTTGGTATTGAGATAATCCCCAATTCTTCACGGGAATTTGGAAAATATTCGATTTCAAAAAATTCTTTAATTTTTTGATATTGTGCAACCACGTCATTTTCAATACTTGTTTTTGCAGCTGTTAAAACACTATCTTTTTGATGAATTGTAAGACTTTCTGGCAACTCAGTAAAAGGCTGATAGAATTCACTTTGTGTATAATCGTGAACCAGATGAATATTATAAGTATAATTATAATCGCTAAAAACAGCTTCTGGTTGCGACATGCCTTCTTTGACACTTTCTTTTAAAAGTGCCAAGTTATAATCTACAGTCTTTGGCAAATCGCTCAATTGGTCTAAATACACTTTAACATCATTGTAATCGTCAAAGGTGATATTTGCCATAGTGCTTAAATTCAAATGAAAAGCCCATTCTGACGTGATGGTATTTAGATACGTTTTATACGTATTTGAATCTATTTTATCTTGTAGAACGAAATGCAATAATTCTAAAGAAATTTTCTCTGAATTCGTTAATTTCTCTGCATTTACTTTTGAAAGTTCTAGTTGTAATTCCTCTGCAAAATCTGCTTCGTTTTGATAGAATGCAATTGTATTTTCTACAGACTGATATGGCTCAAAATCATATTCTCGTTCCGTCTCATAAATTACAATAACATCTTCTAACATGACTTCCGAAGATTCATTTTCAGTTGCCCCTTTTTTACAAGCTATTAAGCTTAATAAAAATAAGAGTATTATAAGTTTTGAAACCTTCATAGAATTAAATAATATCTGTAGATTGTTTATTATTTACCAAACGTGAAATACCTAAAGGATTTTCATTCTTTAATTCATCTGGCAACAAATTACTTGGCCAGTCTTGGTAACTAAAAGGACGCACCCAACGCTTTATGGAATGAATTCCAACCGCCGTAAAGCGACTATCCGTTGATGCTGGATATGGACCGCCATGATTCATAGATGCACAAACCTCAACACCTGTTGGCACACCATTATAAATTAATCTACCAACTCTATTTTGCATAGCTGATACGACATTAACATATTTTGAAAGTTCATCTGTTTCTCCTAAAATAGTCCCCGTTAATTGACCTTCCAAATTTGATATAACCTCTTGTAATTGATTCGCGTTTTCACATTCAACAATTATAGAATAGGGTCCAAATACTTCCTGATGTAAGGTTGGATTATTTAAAAACGTATGACCAGCAACAGTAGTAACTGTTTGTCTGGCGTAATTGGTTTTAACATCTGCTTCGAAATCAGCAACTACAGTTAATTCTGGTTGTGAAAGTGCTTTTTGTTTATTATTCTCATAAGCGCCAATAATATTTGGATGCAACATACAAGATGGTTCTATCTTCACGATTTCATTAGATATGTTTTGAATGAAATTTGAAAGCGAATCGCCTTTAATCCCTAATAATAAACCTGGATTGGTACAAAATTGCCCCGTTCCTAAAGTGATAGAGCCCGCATACGTTTTCGCGATAGACTCGCCTCTATTTTTTAAAGCTTCAGGCAAAATCACTACAGGATTAACACTACCCATTTCAGCAAAAACTGGGATCGGTTCTTCACGCTGTGCTGCTAAATCGTATAAAGCACGACCACCACGAATACTACCTGTAAAGCCAACAGCTTTCACTTCTGGATGTTTTACGAGTTGCGTACCCACGTCAATACCTGAACTATTTAAATTTGAAAACACACCATTTGGCATGCCCGTTTTTTCTGCAGCCTTTATAATGGCAGAGGCTACTAATTCTCCTGTTCCTGCATGCATAGGATGCGACTTAACAATTACCGGGCAACCTGCAGCTAAAGCAGCAGCTGTATCACCGCCAGCAGTTGAATAAGCCAATGGAAAATTACTTGCTCCAAATACGACCACAGGTCCAAGTGGTATCATCATTTTACGAATATCAGATCTTGGCATAGGTTCTCTATCAGGAATCGCAGTATCTATAGTTGCTTCAACCCAGGAACCATTAGACACTAGATCTGCAAACATGCGCAGTTGCCCAACCGTTCTTCCGCGCTCACCTTTCGCTCGACCTTCAGGCAATCCTGTTTCAGAACAATAGGTTTCAACTAAACTATCATCAAGAGCTAAAATTTCGTCTGCGATTGCGTTTAAAAATGCTGCTTTCTTTTCTCCTGAAACTCTTCTGAAGACTGTAAATGCATTAGATGCCAATGTAACGGCTTCATCTATTTCTTCTGATGTGGCTTCTGTAAAAACAAAGTCATTTTCAATATTTAAAATGGGATTGAATGTTTTATACGTTTTGTTGCCTTTAGCAGACTGTTGATTGCCAATGTAATTTTTTCCTCTTACCATGATATTTATATCATTCCCGTTAAAACAGGAATTTTTTCGATTTTAGTTAAACAATGGATTCCACAGCTCGTGCAGAATGCCAAATTAAATATATTTTATTTGCCTTTAATTCGTTTTAAATGCGCCTCTATATCGACTGGTTTATAAATTACTTCTGTCGATACTGGATATTTTTCTAATAGTTTTTTCGGTCGAATTGGCCGTTTTTCAAAACCGCCGCCACAATTTGAACAAACATGTTGCAGAACATTTTCCACACAATCTTTGCAGAAGGTGCATTCGAAAGTACAAATCATAGCGTCTTCAGAATCGAAGGGTAATACTTTATTGCAATGCTCGCATGTTGGTCTTACTTGTAACATATTTTTTTGTGAGATACTGAAACAACATTTCGACAAGCTCAATGTGACAGTTCAGTATGATGACATTTTATAAATTTTTATAATCTGGCAATGTTGGTCGTGTTCTTAATCCTTTAGATATTACTGCCAGCACATGAGTTCGTTCGTCTCCTTCAAGAATTAACCTTGGCGCTCTTACATTTTCAGTTCCAATACCCGTAGCAACTTCAGCTAATTTTATATTCTGTACTAATTTAGGGTTTATATCTAACTCTAACAATGGTAAAAACCAGCGATAAATTTCTAATGCTTCCTGAATGCGACCTACTTTTTGCAGCTCATAAATAGCAACTGTTTCTTCTGGAAATGCACAAACCAAACCAGCTACCCAACCATCGGCTCCCATAAGTAAACTTTCAAGCGCCAAAGTATCAACACCAGTCATGATTTTTAAGCGGTCTCCAAAACGGTTTTTTATACGTGTTACGTTAGAAATATCTCGTGTAGATTCTTTTACAGCTTCAATATTATCACATTGTAATAATTGATCAAACATATCTAATGTCACTTCAACTTTGTAATCTACCGGATTATTATAAACCATTATGGGTAATGATGTACTATTAGCCACTGCTTTAAAATATTCTACAGTTTCACGATCTCCCGATTTATAGCGCATAGGCGGCAACATCATAAGACCTTTAGCGCCATCATCTTCTGCTTTATGAGCAGCTACTATAGCAGCTTTAGTTGATTGTTCGGCAATGTTTAAAAGAACAGGAACAGAATCTTTTACTAAATCGAC
>RCND010001516.1_pt1 | contig 13146 bp, 12 predicted proteins | sample 2041351 | NCBI WGS metagenome assembly RCND01 (sample SAMN09708230, study PRJNA481090) | Marine sediment metagenome, whole genome shotgun sequencing project. | biome: marine sediment; feature: ocean; material: sediment; isolation source: Sewage treatment plant 12B marine sediment (STP12B) ...
TAGGCTTCTAGTAATTGACAATTGTAACCAATATAAGGGTGATTACAATTGTAAACAAGGATAAATAGACTAATTATATACAAAACTATACAAATAAAGAGCTTTTTGCTAGTTACAAATGTAAACATGATATACCCTGCTTTCAAATCGTAAGAATAGCATCTTATACATCATATAACCAGCTATATAGAAGGATTATCCTTATAATACTTCAACAAAATCACTTAAAATCACTTCAAATAGCCTGAAACCAGCTTACAAACCGTAATATATAGGATTCATATTAATAATAACCAGCGTTTTAATAGCTTTAGATAAAGTAATACTTAAATATAGCTTAAAAGTAGGTAAAATAGGCTTAAAATGACACCTGGATAAGGCTACAAGGCCTATCAGGACCCACCTATAAGACTCCAGATGGGTTGTAAACAGGGGTAAATAGGGTAGAAGGAGAGAATTATAATAACTATCCCTTATAATCAGCTACAATGCAGTAACTGTTCAGTAGAACAGGAACTAGTCTATGCCTAAGAATATAAGTCAATTTTGCTATAATTTAAAGTATGTTACAAATGTAAACACACAATGGTTACATATGGAAACAATATTCTTGTTACATTTGTAATCAAAGATTTTGCTATGAAAGAGCGCCTTATTCAGCTTCTGGATCTGGAGCAGTTGTCTCCATCGAAGTTTGCAGATATCATCGGAGTACAGCGAAGCAGTATATCGCATGTGATTTCAGGCAGGAACAAACCCAGCTTTGACTTCTTACAGAAGACTTTAAAAGCTTTTCCGGGCTTGAATGCTTCCTGGCTCATGCTGGGAGAGGGCAGCATGTACGAACAGATGGGAAGAACCGTATCAGGTAATCTTTTCGACTCCCCGGTAGCACCTGAAGAGCCCTCACAAGAGCATATTTCCGCCAACGTGGAGGATCATACGGCTTTAGAAGCAGTAGAAACACCGATTATAAGTGAAACAGAACCTGAGGAAGTACTGAAAAACCCCGCTCCTGCTCAGCATACTGAAACCAGCCTGCAAGAGGAGACACTGAAGGAGCTAGCAACAGGCGGGACAAAGCGGATTGTGCAGGTGATGGTGATTTATGAGGATGATACCTTTAAGGCTTTTATGCCTGCTCAATAGAAATCTGTTTATCTTTGCAGGCAAAAATAGAATGTACAGGTACCTGATCAGACCCCTTCTCTTCCTTCTGTCCCCCGAGACCATTCACCACCTTTTAATCTCCTTTCTTCGTATTGCATTTAAAATTCCTGGAATTCTCCCCCTGGTTAAGTATTGTTATCACGTAAAGGATAAGTCCCTGGAGACTGAATTCCTGGGGCTTTCCTTCAGTAATCCGGTGGGACTGGCCGCAGGATTTGATAAAAATGCCAGTGTTTACAGGGAGTTTCAGGCCTTTGGATTTTCCTTTATCGAAGTGGGTACCGTGACCCCTCTGGGGCAAGCCGGGAATGAGAAACCCCGCAGTTTTCGTATTAAAAAGGACCGGGGACTAATCAACCGCATGGGCTTTAACAACCAGGGAGCAGAGGCAGCTGCAGCCAAATTGGCCCATAATAGGCCCAAAGGGCTGATTCTGGGCGGAAACATCGGTAAGAACACCCTCACCCCCAATGAACGGGCTGTAGACGATTATGAGGCTGTATTCAACGCCATTTACGATGGGGTGGATTATTTCGTTGTCAATGTCAGCTGCCCCAATATCTCAGATCTGCGCAAACTACAGGATCAGGATTCCCTGGAAAAGATCCTGGGCCGCATCATGGTCTTGCGTGAGAAGAGAGATAAAAAGAAACCTGTGCTCCTGAAAATATCTCCAGATCTGAATGAGCAGCAGCTGGATGAAACACTTGAAATCGTGGAGCGCTTAAAGCTGGATGGCATCGTAGCGACTAACACCACTGTAAGCAGGGAAGGTTTAGAAACCCCTTCTGAAGAGATAAAGGCAATAGGCAAGGGGGGAATGAGTGGTGCACCCATCACTGCCAGGAGCCTGGATGTGGTCCGCTACGTTCATCAGAAGAGCGAAGGAAAACTCCCCATCATAGCTGTGGGAGGTATTATGAGCGTAGAGGATGCGCTGAATATGCTGGATGCAGGTGCCACCCTGATCCAGATCTACACAGGTTTTATTTACGAGGGTCCAGGCCTCGCAAGACGCATTAATCGCGAAATCCTTAAAAGAAAAGCAGGTACTAAGTCCTAAAGTTTTTCAGGCAAATCTACACGCCATTCCTCCAGGGGTTTTCTGGGTTTCGGTATGGATCTGAATAGACTTTCGGGTCCTGTGGACTTTTTTACCAGAGGCGATACACCAGTGATCCCTTCAAGAGCTTTAGCCAGCAGCGGGTCTTCCAGGCTTCCGAAAGGCTTTGCATAGAGCAGGTTATCATTTACCTGATGGTCAGGCACTATGCCATTTACGAAATCGGTAAATCCCTCTGCATTTGAGTATTTAATAACAAGGGGCTGCATGGCCCAGTTGTGCCGCTTGGGCTTTTCCCAGTCCTCAACAGTAATGGAGGCATAGCATTTTCCGTAGGAGGTCTCACCTATCTGAACAACATCCATATAAGGGTAGAGGCCAGACATTAAGGATTCACTTGCTGAAGCGGTCCCACCTGTAGTGAGGAAGTAGACCGTTGAAAGATTTAGATTCAGGTCACTCTTCGGCATTCTGATACGTAGTTGCGAAGATTCAATCCCATCTGCCTGCCCATCCCGGTCCAGGTCAGTGCCTGCCCAGTAATTGTTGTACAAATTATTCCAGACAAGGTCCACAAATATAGCACTGTCTTCCATGGTACCTACTGGTGCAAGGCTTGAGGCAAGGTATGCAGAAAGATCCAGGCTACCGCCCGGGTTATAGCGCAGGTCGGCCACTACATCACTTACCCCAGCTGACTTAAAATCTTCCAATACCCTGTTCAGTTCGCTAAGCCATTCCCCCTGCTTTCCAGTGGTAAACTGAGTATATACAAAGTATCCGATCTTATACCCCTGATAATCAATCACCGTATCATAAACAACCGGGTTCTGATTCAACTCAATGGCTGTAAGTGAGATCTCCCTGCCATTTGGAACCATATCACTACCATCCCAGTCTGCAAAACCAAAGTTGGCGCTTGTCTGGTAATACAGCTCTTTATAATTCGTCTTAGTTAAAATGGTACCGTCGATTGTATAAATAATGTCACCACGGGCAATGCCAGAATCTGCTGCAGGAGAGCCTGGAGTTACAAATTCCACGTAATAGATTATCTGATTTTCGGTGTACAGAGCAGGATCGACCGACATACCGGTAGCTGTCTCCACACCATCAAACATGGCAGCAAGTTCTTCATAATCATCAACAATCCAGGAGTCGCCATCCTCATCGGATAGAAGCTTGTAAAAGAATGCCATGGGATCCGGTTCTTCCCTCCAGTTAATATCTGGAATATAGGCTTCCCACAGGTAGACCTCAGTCATTCCGTCCCATATCCAGTTGTTCAGGATCAGCGTTTCCTTGGGAAGGTCACTTCCATTATTTGGTTCTTTTTCGCAGGCCTGGAATAGGATCAATCCCATCATGGCGATAGCAAACAGCACAATACTTCTTATCTCTCGTTTCATCCTTCTGTTATTATGGTACAAAAATAGCAATATCCCCCGGCTCTGCCACAATCCTCTGAACATTCCGGCCTTTCTTCCGTCTCTATTCAAAAGAACAACTTTACGTATGGCAGAAAATAAGACGAAACCTACTGCAAAAAGTGTTCCGGAATTTCTGGAACAGCTTACCTAAACTAAAGTATTATGCGCCCGTCTCCCTATCTGACTGTGCTCCTGTTTGTTGGGCTTACTTCCTCTCTTTCTCAAGAGATCCTTGCACAAAACCGGAATCATCCAGGATTCTCAGAACGAGTGGCTGAACGTCACCTGATGGTGAAAGACGGAATTGAAAATTATCCTCATCATCCGGTAGAGGATCCCAATGTATTACTGGCTATGCGACTGGTTCCCAGGCACCTATTTATACCTGAGGAATATCAGGATCTGGCTTACCGGAACAGCCCATTGTTGATTGGACATAATCAAACCATTTCACAACCCTTTATTGTGGCCCATATGACAGAACTGCTAGAGCTTAAGCCTGAATACCGCGTTCTTGAAATTGGAACAGGGTCCGGTTATCAAGCTGCGGTCCTGGGAGAGTTGTGCAAGCATGTATATACCATTGAAATAGTTGCTCCCCTGGGTAAAAAGGCAGCGAAGCTACTAAAGGAACTGGGCTATGATCAAGTCCAGGTCAGGATCGGAGATGGTTATGAAGGTTGGCCGGAAGAGGCACCCTTCGATCGGATCATTGTGACCTGTGCCCCGGAAAATATTCCACAAGCCTTGCTGGATCAGCTGGCTCCAGGTGGACGAATGGTGATCCCCGTGGGTGGGCAGTACGAAACCCAGTACATGGTAGAGGTCACCAAAGATAAAAAGGGCCGCATTTCTCAAAAAGAGCACTACCCGGTCCGCTTTGTTCCCATGACAGGGAAATCAGAGGAGTAAGGTGAGCAATTAATTTCCAAGGAAAGTTATCTTTGTTTCTATGGCTCTACTATTAACCTACCTGGGCATTGCCCTGATCTTCTCCTTTCTTTGCTCCATCCTGGAAGCGGCGCTACTGAGCACCTCCAGTGTCTTTATAAATATGAAACTGAAGGAGGGCAAGAAGTACGCAAAAAGGCTGGACCACTATAAGAAAAACATCGACCTTCCTCTTTCAGCCATTCTAACCCTGAACACCTTTGCCCATACCATAGGAGCTGCGGGTGTTGGTTCGCAAGTGCAGGAGCTTTGGGGCAATGAGTATCTGGCCATTGCCTCGGTTATACTGACATTGATTATCCTGATCGGGTCGGAGATCATTCCCAAGACGCTTGGGGCACTGTATTGGAAAGAGCTTAGCCGCTTTACGGTGGCTTCCCTCAGGATCATGATTTATTCTCCATTGTACCCCTTTATTATTCTGACCAATTCCATCACCCGACTACTGAGGAAGGGGAGGAGTGGTAAGTCCTCTATCAGTGAGCCTGAGTTTCGGGCCATCACCGACTCGGTTATTGAAGGAGGTATTATGGAGGATGAAGAATCACGCATCCTTCAGAACCTTATGAAATTTCAGAGCATACTGGTGAAGAATATTATGACTCCACAGATCGTGATCAAAGCAGAAGAGGAGAGCACTACCATTGATGTTTTTTATGAAGAAAATCAGGACATTCCCTTTTCCAGGATTCCCATCTATCAAAAGGAGTTAAACCAGTTTTCAGGTTTTGTGCTAAAGGATGAAGTAATGGAGATGATTATCGAGAAAAGAGGGAAGGAACCGCTGCTTAGCATTGCACGCCCTATCACCGCTGTAAATGAAGATACTCCTATAATTCGCCTCTTCTCCAAACTGATCGAACGGAAGGCTCATATCGCCATTGTAGTGGATGAATATGGGATGGTAAGCGGACTGGTTACCATGGAGGACCTGTTCGAAACCCTTATCGGGCTGGAGATTGTGGATGAGATGGACGATGTGGAAGATATGCAAGTCCTGGCCAGAAAAAACTGGGAGCTTCGTGCCAAGAAGCTGGGCCTTATCAAATAGCTTACCCCGGCCGTGATAGACCGGGGCTATAATTAGAATTTCCTTCAGAATAGGCTAGAAATGGAAAAAGAGTGCAAGATTCACTGTATTGAAACTTACTCCCGCACCAAATTCTCCATCGTTATTGACCGAGGAGTACTGCAGAATATTGGTTGATGCAGCTACGGACCATTTAGGGACAAACCAGTATTGAAGACCTGCTCTGACTCCAAAATCAAGGTAATTGTAATTGCCTCCATCGGTTTCTGTTGAATTATCTCCTCCTCCGAACCCGAAAAAAGCATCTCCGAAGAAAGAGAATTGATCGGCAACAGGAAGATAGTACCTGAAATAAGGTTCCAGCCCCCACTCATATGCACTGTTTCCGCTTGAAAATAGCAGGGTACCTCCAACAGCCATATTCTTAGCGACCATAATGCCGAAACTGGGACCAAAAGTAAAATCCAGATCTGACATGGAGCCAAAAGTGACCTCGCCTCCCACCCACATGGTAGGTGAATCTTCCTTGTTATCAGTTGTTTGTTCCTGCTCGTCCTGAGCTATCAAGCCCGCTGTAAAAAACAGGGCCATGGTCAATATCAGTAATTTTTTCATAGTGTAAATAATTTTTTCAAAAGTAAGGCTTTATGGAGATACATACATGCTTGAGGTGACTATTCAATTTTAATACCTTATTAAATATCTTCATAGCCTTTCCTCCATTCGGTTATAACATCAAACATAGCGAGCACATTTTTTACGGGTGTTTCTTCCAAGATTGTATCGTGGCTGGCGCCTGCTATGTACCTTCCGTCGGGTGTCATTATCTCAAGAACTTTTCGGGTTTGTTCTTTCACGTAATCAACTGTCCCGTCAATTAAAATACTTTTAGAGTCGAGGCCCCCGTTTAAAACGAGTTTATCGCCAAAATTTCTTTTCAGGTTTGCTAAATCCATTCCATTGCAGTCCGGTTGAAGGGCATGTAATGCATCAAGCCCGGCTTTTATCATTAATGGAATAAGTTCGTAAATACCACCACAACAATGCATTTGCACTATTAATCCGTGGCTGTGCCCAAGGTCAACCAATCGCTTTAAGTGTGGATATATAAACTGTTCAAACATTTCCGGCCCCATTAATGGTCCGCCTTGCCCACCAAAATCGTTTCCAATAAAAAAGATGTCTATATCTTTGCTTGCTACTTCAAGAATATTTTGATTTACACGATAATAATAATCAACAATTTTGCCTAAAACCAAGTCAACTAATTCTGGTTCGGTACACATTTTTATTAAGAGGTTTTCCATCCCAAGCAAGTCAATTGCGTCGTGCCAAAAAGGGGACCAGTCTCCACCCAGAATTGCATATTCCTGGTTATATTTTTGGGCTTCTTCTTCTAATTTTGAAACATCTATCCAATCCGGATTTGGCCAGGGATATTCCTTTATTTCTTTTAAAGTTGCGTTTTCCAGCGGATGATGAAGTGGTTGCCCATACCCTAATCCATCTCTTTCAACACCAAACACTGATCTGTAAGTTGCGTTTTTGTATTTTAAAGGAACATCAGGTCCTTTATATTTGCCATATATTCGTCTAAAATCGTCACCTAGCCTTCGAAGCAGTTCCTCATCTTCCAGTTTGGTTTCTTTTTTTGCTTTCTCCCAAAACTCTGATGAAGCTCCACACCAACATGGTGGTCGGTCTGTAGGTTTGTTTTCAAAAACAGCTAATACACGTTCTCTTGAATTCATAATAAATAAGTTTAACTTTCTAATTAGCTCCAGATTCACCAATGTAACTTCCGTAGCTCATTAATATGAATGAGCCAACCAAAACGAGCAAGGCAATAATCAGGGTTATGTAGGTTCTACGCTTTACACCCAGCCACTCTTTCATAATTACACCTATTATGAAGCTAAAGAAAATGAGCATTGACATGTGCAGCACCCAGCTGGCAAACATAAAACTACCCATTTTTACATGTCCTAATCCGTAGAAAAAGAACTGGGTGTACCATAACGTGCCTGCGAGCGCCGACAAAGCATAATTCCCAAAGAACCGTTTTGAACCTATTTTTTTCCGTTGGTATAAACTTCTTATTGAACCGTCTTTAATTGTAACCACTAAAAACCAGGTGAGATTGGTAAGTAAACATCCCATAGAAGAAACAATTAATTTTGCATTTCCCTCGAAATGACCTGCTCCGTATTGGGCTGCGAGGTCAGAAATGGGTTGCCCCAATTCAAGGGAAATCCCCCATACTGCTGAAAGCATTCCTGCTATTACAGTAAGGATTAGCCCTTTTTTCATATTGAATTGCAACTTGGTTTCACCTTTGTTTTTGGCAAAATTTTTCTCTTTCATAAAACCAGCCCTTCCACACAATGCAACTCCAACTACGGATATTACCATTCCGGTTAGCACAACTCCTCCACCAACTTTAGTGAATTGTTCAACAACTTTTCCACTAATAATTAATGGAACTATGGTTCCTAAAACTGCAGAAATTCCGATAGATATTGTATAGGTTAAGGAATAGCCAATATTCCGGATAGCATATCCAAAGGAAAGTCCTCCAAAACCATAGGCAGCTCCCAATACAAATGCTGCCCAAAAAGCAGACGAAGGTGCTTCGGCTAAAACCGCGAAAAGATTTGGTATCGTAAAATAGCCAATTACAACCGGCATAATCAACCAGGCAAATAGTGCCTGAACGATCCAAAATGTTCCCCATGACCAGTTTTTCACTTTTTCAAAAGGCATGTAGCAACTTGCTGCGGAAATTCCTCCAATGGCATGGAGGCCTGTTCCGATAATTGGATTTGGTGTAATCATTCTAATTATTTAGTTGTCCAATTTTAATCCTGATGAAAAACTTCCTCCATATTTGCCCACCATTCACCTTTTTCGCGAGTTTCAATTGGCTGTTGACAAGGTTTGCACACATCCCACCATTTTTGAGTTGTTGGGTCGGCAGCCATTTTATCCATATCGGCATTAAAATCATTCCCGATATATTCAAAATAACTAAACAAAATACTGTCTTTCAAATAGATTGAGTAGTTCTGAATGTTACACTCGGTAATTTTCTTCTGTACTTCGGGCCAAACCGCTGCATGCAGTTTTTTGTACTCGTCAATTTTCTCGGGTTTTACGTCGATTACCATTCCGTAGCGTTTCATATTTTTTAGTTCAAATTTCTTCATCCATATCAGCCAGGTTAAGTGGATATTTACCATACTCTCTAACCAACTTAACAACATAATCGTAGGTTTTGCCAGATACATCACTGGATACAGAGTGGTCTGACTGAAATATAAATCCACCACCTTTTGCTGCATTCAACTTTCGCAATACCTCTTTGCGGATTAAATCCTTATCACCGGTTTCCCAAATCTGAATATTGTTGTTTCCACAGTAGCCAATTTTATCTCCATATTTTCTTTTAAGATTCACTGCGTCCATATTAGCTTTTACCTCAAGTGGATTATAAGCATCCAACTCCATTTCAATAAAATCCTCAAAAATCAGCTCAACATTTCCACAACCGTGATAAATTACCGGTAAATCATTTTTGTGGCATTCGTCAATCATTGCTTTCACCCAGGGTTTAAAGTAGGTTCTCCAATATTCGGGATCGAACAACATGGTCTGTTTGTAGGCCACATCGCCCCAAATTACCATACCATCGAGCAAACCATCTGCGGCTTCTATTTGCGCTTTTAAACAATCGAGATAAAACTGCCCTATTTTGTTGATACATGCACCCAGGCGGTCGGGGTACATTCCCATCCAAAAAAGGGTGTTTTCCTGACCAAGCAGGCGTGTTAAACATTCAGAACATTCAATCATACTTCCATAAACAGGAAAATCTTTATGAAGTGTTTTTACTGTTTCGACCCAGGCTGGTGAGTTTCGTTGAAATCCGTCACCAATGCCAGCAATTTGATTGTCTCCTGCTTCAAAATAACGTCGTCTGTCGTATGGATCATCAAATTCAAAAGCTTCCAGTTTTTCGATAGTATCAGTGTCCCATGAAATAAATTCAGGCATCGGAAAATCGAATTTTTTTCGCATGGTAGTTCTAAACCCGGTTTTTACAACCACTTCTGTTTCATCTTCTCTAATGGTTTCGAAAGATTGAATCTTGGGATCCATATTTGGTGTTGTCACAATCCAGTCAAGATCGTAATAATCATAAGGGTTTGCATCATCAGGTAAATTTAATTCTCGACGCCACCGTTCAGTAAAACTCCCCCAAAAGAAATCGCTAATTGGAACCCGGTCGGATTCTTCGTGCTTAAGGGTTTTATTCATCCTTACCAATTTGTCAAGGCATTTTTTAGTTCGTTCCATAACAGCATGTATTATTTCTTTTTCTAATTGGTTGTTTCTGTGAATTGGAGCTTGAACATCTAAATTAAGTTTTAGTTGAAAGGTAAAATTAGCAATTATTAAATTTTTGATTAGTTAATACACAGAACTGAAACTAATTCAATTAAGCTACCTGATCGAAGTCAAAATGCGACAAATCTGTAACAAAAAACCCGTATAAACTCATGGTTTACACGGATTTTCATCTTTTGACAATTAATTGCTGATCATATATAGGATCACTGCGAAAGTAACACCAGCATTTCTCTTCTTTTCTTTCTGAACTCCCCTATATTTATATCGTAATGTTCAAAACCATATACAGTAGTATTCACCATTTCTTTTGCTTCTTCAGGGAATTCCTTGCTGAACATTTTCAATAATTCGTAATCCACAATTCCGTCGCGCATGGCTTCCAGACGAATGGACGGGTAAATGGTTTTATACGCCGGGTAAGAGATCCAGCAATCGCCACCAGGCAGAATATTTCCTGAAGAAACAATCATCCCTGAAACATCATCGTAGGGATTCTCTGCGGTAACAATTCCTGAATTTGAGCCCCAATAATTAAAACCCCAGTGCAAATACCCAGGAATACTATATTTGTAATTCACCCAATGCAATAACCTGGTTTTAATAAGAGGTAACTCAACAAAACGATTGGCCCACTCACCTTTGGGAGCCAGGCAGGTATAAAACCAGGATTCACTACCTTTTTCTTGCTGGTCGTGATAGAAACTTAAACCATCTTTCAGGAAATTCATTTGCGGAACCCAAATATCCACCATATCCTCCAATTGATGTGTGTGGCAGGCTTCAATTACCTTCATATCAGGAACCAACGATTTCAGAAATTTTGAGATTTCGATATATGACTCCACATTGACATCGATGGGTTCATCGGCAATATGTTGAATGTACTGATCTTCCCAACCATGGGCTTTTATGTTTTCTACAAATGCCGGAAGAAATGCAGTATAAAATTCTTTTGTCCTGGGATTGCTTAGCGGCAATAGTTCCAGATCTTTTTCTTCATCGCCAAAAACCGGGATGTGCAAACCGAATGGCCCCAGCCAATCGCCGTCAATCCGACTTCCAAAGTGTCCTCCTTCCAAACGCCCTATTACTCCTTCTTCGATAAATAAGCTGACCATTTTATTAAAGTTCGAAAAATCGAAAAGCCACTTTCCATTCTCATAGGAAAATTCGGTATGCTCGAAGGGCGAGATCATGGCAACATTTTGACGGTATTCTGCAAGCATTTTGGCCATCGTTCGTGAAAGTTCCCAATATAATTTGCTATGTTTTTCAACCGGTTGCATATCATTCAAATAGTGTAACCTGTCTAGGAAAAACCAGTTAGTTACCCACAAGGATGTTTTTTCAATCACCGGCTTAAACACCTCAATTTCAATGGTTTTTGTTTCCGAAAATCTTTTGCTGTTTATTTCACCAGTAACTTCAACTTTACCCGTGTATATTCCAGGCTCGCAGTCATCAGGAATTTTCACTGTAATCCAGATTGGTTGCGTGTTACCGAATTTAATATCGCGACTTTCTTCGTAAATAATGGGATCGGGGAAGTAGCCTGACATGGAGGAGTAGGAATCATTGGAAGGCTCAGGATTGGCACGGCCCACTTTTACAAAACCTACGAAACCTGTTTTTATCTCCGATAGTTGCTCTTCTCCATTTGTTGGAGAGTCCAGCTTTACCTGTAAGTTTTTAATATGGGCGTTTGCCCTAACCACAAACTGAAAAGAAGCATGTTCTCCTCTAGCCACATCGGCATGAGCCTCCATCGAAGCAAAATAGTTACTTTCTGGAAAAACTTTTTGAAGGGGATCAACAGCTTCGAATTGGACTGAAGGTGTTGGCTGACAACCTAGAAACAAACTGCTTGCTATAATTATCAAACCAGACAAGTGCTTTTTCATCGTATATCTTTTTTCGGAATGATTTGCTTGCTGCAAAATAACTCATTAAAGGACATGAGCCAAATAAGCTGACAGCTAAAAGTTGCTTGTCTTTTAACAATCTTTAAGGGTATAAAATAGCAATGTGATTCTATTATAAGGATCTTTGGAAACAAAGCCAATGAATCCATGTACCGACTCGCAATTGTAATTCTTCTCTTACTTTTAATAAGCTTACAAAGAGTGACCGGGCAGGTAGATAGTTCAGGTATTGAGGTATTCTCCGGGACAATTATTGATGACTCTTTGGAATATGCCGTCCCGTCTGTTCATCTCTGGAATGAGAGTACCAGAATGGGTGGTATTTCTAATGATTCAGGAGAATTCAGTATTAAGGTGAGAATTCAGGACACGGTAGTCTTTAGCGCAATAGGATATTTTAGTTATGTAATTGTTGTTTCATCTTCAATGAATCAGAAGAAAGTAGTTCGGTTAAAACCAAAAAAATATGAAATAGATGAATTAGTTGTAAGGAGATTTAGAAGTTACGAGTCTTTTAAATACCAGGTTATTCATCTTGAACTGCCTGAAAGCGAAATAGCTGAATTGAAAGAGTATATTAACCTAACTTCCACAGCTGCTGCCCTGGAAGCTGATAGAGAAAGAGCGATAAAAGGTAAACTGGATGGATTTGGTTTAACCACTACTTTGGGTGGAGGCATAGACCGCAATAAAGCATTTAAGGAAAAAACCACTAATTTAAAAAGGAGGGAACAAGTCATAAATGCAAAGTTTAACAGGGTGATGGTTGGAGATTTAACCCACTTAGATGGTGATGAACTATCCGAATTCATTGCCCAGTGCAATTTTAGTGAAGAATACCTATATGAGACCGATTTGTATACTATCATTGAAGATCTGTATACAAATCTTAATGACTATCAAAACATGATTGATACAATTCCTTCTATTAATGAACATTAAAAGGTTATAGGCTTAGAGCGGCACTTTACTCCATCTCGTCAATCAGACCATAGCCAAATATTTAGTAAAATTGTAATAGGTAATAAATCCTAAAATCTAAATCAATAATAAAAACATAATAAGAACTTTTATTTACAAAGACTATGAGAAAAATAATAGTGATACTTTTTATTGCAATCATACCAATTGCAATCTATGCTCAAACTTTTGACGAACTTATGTCTAGTG
>RCND010001519.1_pt1 | contig 13138 bp, 6 predicted proteins | sample 2041351 | NCBI WGS metagenome assembly RCND01 (sample SAMN09708230, study PRJNA481090) | Marine sediment metagenome, whole genome shotgun sequencing project. | biome: marine sediment; feature: ocean; material: sediment; isolation source: Sewage treatment plant 12B marine sediment (STP12B) ...
GAACAAGCTACTTCCAAAGAAAATTATGACCAGATTTACTATCATGCCATTAACCTGGCATTTCTAAGTATTGTCGTTGAAAACGATGAGGAGAAAATGCGCGACTATGCCACTAAGGCTTTGGATGCTGCCGAAAAATGTAACGACAATCCTTGGAAAGATGCTACAATCGCAGAAGCCAACCTCTATTTGCGAAATTTTGAAAAAGCCAAAGAATTCTATATAAAAGCTTCTCAAAATTCAGGGATAAGAGAAAAAATATCAATGCACCTCAATGCATATGCAGGCTACACTTCATTAATGCAAACAAATTCCCCTGATGATGATTTTATTAAATTTCTAAAGGATAAGTTTTTATCATAGTTCAGGAAATATTTCAAAAAACCTCTGAACTTTGCCGATTAACAGTGCTTGCTGCTAATCCCATAACCCGATGCATAAATACGGTTGTTAAAAGAATGTTGGCTCGTCTCTAAAGTCAAATTCCGCATTGCCGTAATTGAACATGTTTGGTGTTTGCTCCAATTCTTCAGGGCCAGAAGCCTCCTTTATAATTCTGGGAACTTCACTTTCTAATATCTTAAAAAAAGAAGCATAACTCATATTCTCCTCTTGCTCCAAATTATTTTTAATCACAGTGGTTAAAAGACCATTTTCACCAAACTCATAGGATAGTTGGTCATCCTGGCATCCGGAAAATTGGAGTACCTGTGCTCCCATCCGATCCCTTGTAACCCTGGGTCTGGTGACAATAGGAATATACAAAGCTTTATTTTTCAATAAAGTTCTTTTACTAACTTCCGCCGGTGCTGTTCTTGTTTTTAGTTCCAATTGCGACCGCGAAACCGAACCTGAATGGCAACTATCCGATATCATGAAAATCTTGACCCCCGATTTAAAAGCCATAAATGCTTCAAATAATTCATCGTCTATAAGTTGTCTGTTGAACAGACACAAGGTCTCGTCCATGTTATCATCTGTTTCGTCTTTGTTAAAATCATGTATTTGTGATCCGTGCCCGGAATAAGTAAAAAAGAAGAGATCCCCGCTTTCCAAATCTCTTGCAAAGGAAGTCAGATTCTCAATAACCGCATCACTGGAGGCATCAGCGTTTTGCAAGACGGTAATTGTGTCAAATTCGGCCTTTTCACTTAAACTTTTGTAAAACTCACTATCATTAACGCAGGCACCAAGTTTGCCATCCCAGCCGTCGTAGTGATCAGGATCTACATAGTTGAGTCCTATATGTAAGGCAAATTTTCTCATAATTTCTGGTTTATTTAATTCAACTTAGATGTTTTGAAACTGCCTTTTTAGCTGTAACCGTAGTATCTTTTTTGATTTTATCAGCTTTACTTTGTGGGGTGTTCGATTTTATTTTAGTGCCTGCTTTAGATTCAAAAAGATCATTATACGCTTTTGTTAAATCATTGATTTGTGCGTCTAAATCTCCCCTACATTTTATATAGTTAGTAGTGGGGAGGTTTTTTTGACTTTTAGACTTGGCGGTTTTTGCCATTCTAAACGCATAGGTTAGAAAATGAAGATGCTCCAATTCTGCTGCTTTCTTTCCATCCGACCCTGCTATCAACCAAAGATCTTTATACCCTTTTTTAATAGCACTCCAATGCTTCATGTCTTTCTTTTTTTCATAGCTGACCAACAAAGAGCATAGGTTTATATTTATAGCATATACCATATCCCAATAGCTTAGGTTTTCATTTTTCTTTGAGGTATATTCATTTTCGAGCTCTGATATCAGCCTTTTTATATCCTCAATTTTACTGAGCAAATAGGGATTATCCTTATACATGATTTTGCGATCGGTCTTTGGCATGGAACCACTTAGTATCTCTAAACAATTAATTTCTATGGCATTGATAAGGGGGTAGTAAATATTTTGTGGTTTGGACAACTCGCAGGCCAATACATAATACCTAGTTGCATTGGAATATGAATTAAGCAACTCTTTTGAAGATCTGGCTGTCATTGACCATCTTTTAAATGCACTGCCCAACATACTCGCCCGTTCGGAAGTTGGTCCTTGCCGGTATAACAAGTAAATATCATTAATTAGATGCTTTATCTTCTCTCGAGCGTTATCAATATCTTTGATTTTAATGCGCTCGGCACTTACATTATCATATATTTTCTGAATAATCAGTTTTGTACGAGCATTAAACGACTTAGAAATACAAGAATATGAAAAACTTGCCTTCTCCATTTTCAGTAATTCATCAAATTTTGATATGGCCAATTCATACATGCCCAACTCGAGATAAATTCTACCTTGCCTTTCTATGATCTCCGCAGTCTTGAATCCTTCTTTATCTATTGCTTTTGTTATGATATTGAGTTCATCAAGGTTTTCTTTTCTAGCTTTACTCCCTAGCTCTAACTGATTTAAAAGGTTGTCCAAGTGAATTTCCGCTTCCTCAGGAACTATGTAACTTGGAGACCAAGTAGTTTTACTCACCCCCCTTTTTGCGAATTTAAAGAACGGATCTCCGTAGCACTGATAGGCTCCCCAAGTATTATTTTTAGTATTGTAATTATCGTAAATAAACTTCCGGGCGTTTTTAACGGCATCTCCAAAATTTTCCCCGGAGAACATACCATCATAAAACTTTTTTGCAAAATCTAGAGCCGCCTGGTCATCAACTGCCCAGCCAGCAGCAATTACGGCTTTGACTCCAATTTTAATCAACTCCGTACCGATATTGGCGGCGAGCTTATACCTGTTCTTATAATAATTTTCATCATCAGGTTTGGTACTGCCCAAATGGCAGCAATTCACAAATACAAGGTCGGGGACTACGGCCATTTGCTGAATTTCAAAAACCGTAAGAAAAAGACCTTTGCCTATGACCATTCCGGATTTTTTGGGAGATTTAGGCTTGTAGACACCATGGCCCGCCAAATGTATAATGCTGTACTCATTACTGAAAAAATCGAGAACGATTTTTTCAGCATTCTGGTGTATTATAGAAGTTGTAGGATACCCGTGCGCCTTGAGAGTTTTAGTGACTTCCTCCCCTTCTTTTGCTGCGCCGGGTAACTGGCTATTAAAACCATTTAGAATAGGGTCAGCAATGATTAAAGCCCCTTCCTTTGTCACCCTTTTTATGTTTTTGCGATATTCTGAAGTAGATAGTTGCCTTATCATCCCAGCATTAATGCATAAGGGTTTTGCATGAATGGTGTTGTCCTGAAGTAACTCCCAGGGATAGGAAGCTGTATTGGTGTCTAGGATCCAGGAAATATTCCCTTTTCTTTTTAGTTTTTCCTTCAACTCGTTCGGGATTAACAACTCAAACAAAGTTTTAGCAGTTCTTGGGGACCAACTGTTTGCTGTGGATATTTCTGAAATAAACAGATCTATTAAAGGGGTACTGCAATAAAGCTGATTTTCCTCTTCCCGTGAATCCCCTGTTGAAGCTCCGAAAACCATACTGCTAGGTTCTTCACTATTTTCTGTAGCAGCTTTGTATTTCACTGTAATTCTGTTCCACCAATCTTCGGAATTGTCTAATGGTGTTCTTTTTCTAATCCCTAAAAGAGGCTTAATTCTTTTGTTGCCAATAATGATATTATGTTCGAGATGTTCCTTCGTTACTATTTTATTGAGAGCATACATACAACTCAGGGCCTTATTTGAATAAAGTTCAATAAACTCAATATGTTGTATGGTCCTTAAATTTTCATTTTCTAAAGAAGCTATCTTTTTATTCGCATGTACTACACCTTCAATAATTGCCTTCAGTGAATTCTCTACAGAAAGTCCTCCATAGCCACGACCTATGGTAAGCGCTGATATTCCAATTTTTTCTTTGACATCTTTCTGTCCTTTTATTCGCAGTAAGTAATTGGCTACACCTTGTTCAACGGTATTTGCAAGCTGAAAAGATGTTAGGTTTCCCGGTTCTCCAAGACCTACAATTATGGCCCCTTCAAATTCCCTTTCTACATTCCCTGAGAATATAGAATTAGTACCAATATTTCCCGGATACAAGCCCAATTTATGCTTGGCGGTAAGTCCAAAATCCAAATAGGTATCTATCGTCTTTTCTGCATATAAAATCCCATCGTTTATAAAGTGCCCGGCTAATATCGGGTAACTGGTATAATGTAAGTCTCCATTACTCACGGTAACCTCGAGAGGTTCCTCATTACTGAGTTCGACAGTGTTAATACCCAATATGGCATTTTCAAAGGCCGTTTCGGACAAATCGAAATCGTTTTCAGGTTCTGCCCTAAACAGTTCTTCCTCTCCTGCTCGTAATATAAACTCTTTCTTACTTAATAGACTGGTGCTACCAGTGGAGAGAATCTCTTCTATCCCCTCAAAAATATCAGGGTCATTTGCGAGCATCCCATGCGAAGTTCTGGTGTAGTAGACCGATTTCTTCTCTTTCAGTTGTTTGGGGATAGAATCCCAGGTTACGCTCTGGTCTCCTCGGCTGGTATACAAAAAATGCAACTCTTTATCCTTGAGTATTTCTTCCTTGAAATAACCGCTAGGCGTCATTTTATCTTTGCCCGCTATATAGGCCATATTTGAATAATCTATACTGTCTAGCTGATTAATGATTTGGTCTCTATACGTTTTAAATCTTTTCAATTCATCCTTCCCGGGAAGGGGCCAGTCCTTTTTATTGAACACCTCGCTCATATTCTCCCAGGTACGGATATTTGAAAAATCGTTATTTTCAACTTCATTCTTATTAATAGGTAAAAGACTCAGTATACCTTCAAATTTGCTAAACATGCTTAGCAATTCCTTTTTGGTATGTTTTAAATCTAACATACTCAGTTTATTAATAATGGCATCCTCTCCAAACAATACGGTAAGTATTCTAAAAGACCCTTGCAGAGGGGATCCAAGGAAAACAAGTTGGAAGTCTTTTGAATCGTTAAGTTCTTGCCAGGTTAGTGGGTGCTTTATTATAAAGTCACGGACCAAAACCCCGCCCATGGAATGGCCAATAATTTTAATGGGTTGTCCTAACCTCATTAACTCCTTTATTTTTATGTCAAATTTGCTGGCGCATTCTCCCAACTGCATTCGCCAATCAAAAGGGTAAATAACTACATCGTATTTCTCGGTTAACGAATCGTACAGCCTTTTATAGGAGCTTTTTACAACCGAATCGGCCACTATTTTACTATCATGGGTATTATCAAGATCTAATAAACCCCCGCCGAGTATATTAAAATAATTCAGCCATAGCTTATTGTTTCCATCCGAAAGGTTAGACCCCATAATTCCGGGAAGCAGCACAACAATAGCGCGTTCACCGGAAGGAGGTTTGCTTTCTGGTTTAAGTGTCCCGTACTCCAATCCACGATCATCTCTATCACTGCTTGGTATTTTGTTTTGATCAAAAGATTTAAAACCCGGTATTTGGGTACCTGTTTCATTTTCAATGGCGGTATTAATAGCATCGAGGGTGCTCTTGTTCTCAAAATATTTTACATGGTTAACGTCAGAATTCTCATCAAAGAAATATTGTATCTCATTGGCTCTTTTTGCCCCTAAATACATCGAATCTGTATTGACCACCAAATCATTGCGTTTCCAGAAAAAGAGCTTTCCAAGAATCACAAGCAGCCCATGTCCGGAAAAGTTAATGGCCCCATTACCCGCAATAACGGCAAGGGCATTACCGGTAATTGCATTTTCTTCGGTTTGATCATTTAATATTTTGATAAAGGGAGAGGCCGGGCTTTGCGCTTCTATACCCGGTAATACCTCAGCATTATCTTTATTTTCAATAGCAGTTGAGAGCAGTTCTACAAAAACATCACCAACGGGACCGGTAACATTCCCTAGTACATTGAAGAAAACATTCAGTACATAATCTAGCCTTTTCGAAGCCAGCGTTGTGCCCGCAGCCGGGCAACCCACTCTAATGAATTTGGTGATCGCAATTTTCTTGGTTTTATATATCGTATTCAGCTTCCTGATATTATCTATATCACTTTGTCTGTTTTGTTCTTTTTTCAACAATGCAATATGGGCATTGGTAAACCCCTTGGCGGCTTTTTTACCATCACTGCTGTATTTACTCAGAATATCTCCGATGATTCCCCCCCTAGAATGACTGATAATATGTAATTCAATATCGTTTGGCAGTAGATTGGCCAGTTTTACGGCATTTTCTAAAGGACTTTCTGTTAAGGTTCTATGCTGAAACGCAATAACATTGCTACCATATGTACCGTGAATTGTTCGCCATACTTCCGATTCCTTTAATCCATTAAATGCACCCAGAGTATCGGAATTTGTACCGTGTATGAATAGAAAATAAGGTTTGTCTTTTTGAGTACCCCTAAAGCTTCCGAAATCAAATTGGCGATTTATAGTGAATAGTTGTGCCCCTTCTTCAAGATATATCTGCTCAAAACCATCTGCCCACAACTTATTTTCTTCCGGTATGCCATTTTTTAGATTTGCATTTTCCAGCTTTTTTGCTAGTGCTTCAACACCTTCCGAAAGGGTTTTTTTGGCCAAGACCTTTAATAGTTTTAAACCAATTTTCCCTACAATCCCTCTCTCCGTTGCCGTTCCTGATGCTTTTATTTCGGTTGGCAATTTAAAGCCATCTTCAGCCTGAGAACGGGTCTTGGTGTGGATCACAGCATCTGCCTCAGGAAATACTTCGTGCAAGGTAGATGGGTCGCACATCCATTTAGTGTCGTCGTCAAACTGAAATTGGAGCAAGGTGTCTTTTTCCAAAGGAATCTCCTGCTCGTTAGAGCTGTCTCTTTGACTAGACGCTATTTCGTAAGTTACACTACCGTCTTTGGAGTCTTTTTTCTGGGCATGAACAATCAATTTAGTAATAGGTTGCATAGCATTGGTTTTTGGTTGGATTTCCCATCAGCCGATTTTGAATGTAAATTCAAATTATGATCTATAAGGAAATAGTATTGACAAGTATTTCAAGTTGTCCCTGATTTTTATTCATACATAAATTACCATACCATTGGTTGATGATATATATCAATTTTAGAAGTACCCCTTATTATATGAAGTAACCAAATAGATTATATCAAGTTAGCAAGAAATTTATTATGTAGGTATATAATTGTTAAAAAGAAAGGTCTTGTTAATTTTTTAAATAGGAGAATAATAGATGGTCGTACATGAAACATGGAAGATAAACTGAAAATCAAAAAAGGTTTTATCCCAGTTTATGTTTCAGAATAACCTTGTATTTAACCAGAACTATTCCTACCTTTTAACACATCAAAATTCTCCCTCCGCCCCGCCCCCAAAAAAAAGTACACCCATTGCTGCAAGACTATTAGTTAAATGAACGAATTGCCTTTAACTGGACCAGATCCAAAGCCAGAGCTTCTTTAATAAAGCTTGGAAAATTTAAATTACAACACTTTAAAACATCTAAAAAAGAAGTAATGAAAGCGCTCATACTAGGGAATATCGATACCGGAAAACTTGCAACAAAGAAAGAGCGATTAGCTTATCTCAGCCTTTACCATCAAGATGATATTGATTCGCTCACCAAGGTGATGAAATTTAGGGATGATGATTTTAGGATCTCGAGGAAATTCGAAGAAATACAAGGGAATACGATATCAGAATTACAAGAATTTCTTCGCGACAGGGGATTTATGCCTAGAGGCGTAATTGATGGTGTTTATGACTACGTTACCCAGGCAGCGGTACGACTATTTCAAGAATACGTTCGAAAATATGATAATGAGGGTGACTCCCGTATTATTCCCAATGGGATAGTAGACGAATATACAATACCACATTTGGAAAGATGGCAGAAAAATAAGAATAAAATATGCGATTGGGCCAGTTGGTCAGAGAACAGACCAACAGCTGAATATACGGCATGGCTTGCACTTTTGAATAAAGCAAAAGCCGATTATAGTGCTAGCCCACATCCTATTCTAAAGCAGGTAGAACAATTTAACAGAGCTACAGATACCCGAAAAGTCAGCCAGTGGAAATATCTGTCAAACGATGTACATCTTTTAGGGATTCGTGTGGATGAGGAAGGGTCTTATGCGGCCCGCGAGAATAATGATCTTTTTATTCTGTTGATAAAAGGAATGGTCTTTAAGTTCTGGGGCTCCACAGACCCTAGTCAGGCAATGGCGTATAATAAAAAGAAAAAGACGGGTCGTTTTGATGAAGCTTTTTTGGTGGAAGGGCAGCATAAATACCGCTTCGGATGGCATAATAGTGATTACCGCGCTTTAAAACCTTATAGTACCAAATACCCTCAAGGAGATCCGAGAAGAAATGGCGTGTTGGTCTTTCGAGATGAGAACAACGATAATGCCTTAACCCAGGATGATATTAATAAAGGTTTGGATGCAACGCCCAATGGCACCATTAATATTCATTGGTCCGGGATAGGCAAGACGAATTTTTCGGCGGGTTGCCAGGTGATTTCAGGTCAGAGTTATATCAACCATAAGGGAGAAAGAGTAGACTGCAAGCACTTTGCAGGTTATGGAAATAAACAACTTGGGAATGGGAAGTTTACCAAAGCTGCATATAACGTACTTGCAGACCTGATTGTTTGTTATTCAAATCCGGGGGTGGATCATATACTCTATACCTTGGGTAGGGATGGCTCGCTAGATCTGGATAACTTTTTCGGCATAGAAAACTATGTGGAGAGTACTATTAATACGATGGAGCCCAAATTGAGTTAGCACTGCAGATAATCACATAAGACCTACAAATTAAATTATAATCCTAGATTGCCCTTATTGATATCCATAGAAGGGTGGGATAAATTATTAAGGGCAGTCATCTTAAAAAAAAAGGAAGCCCTTGGGCACTACAAACCTTTTTCGAACCCTTATAATCATGGATTTAGTCAATAAATTTAATCCAGCGCTTCATTTTTTATGATTTCTTCTTTTATGTTATGATCGAAATCCTCTTTCAATCTTTCACATCTCTTTAAATCTGATTTTACGTCCTCGATTTCCCCTTCATCCACCAATCCTTTTAGTTTTTCTTTAAGGTCCTTTATCCTTTTATCAATCTTTAGCAGAGCATCTTTTTTATTTTCGATTTCTAAGGATTTGTTCGCATCGGCAAAAATAAGATGCTCTGGAGACTCCTGATTTTGTGTGGCCTTTTCTGTATGAGCTTTGGGAATAAACAGTTTCTTGTCTATCTGCTGCTGATTCATAAATGAAGGGGATACTATCTCAATTTTAGCTTCGTGAAGTGTATCTAGCACCATTGCGTTGAGTTGTGAAGTCGTACTGAAATATTTTTTACTGCTATCCTCTAAAAATCCGTGAACTTTATAGACCACAGAATAATCGCCGAGGTCGGTAATATAGACATAAGGGTTGGCTAAACCGGCTGCTTTGGCTGCCTTCAAAAGACATTTCTCAATTTTAATTCTAGATACATCATACCCTAAAGAAACTGTGGTGCTAATTACAGTTTTGCTTTTTTTAGTTAGGATCACTGGGTGCGTGGCCACAAATAAATTGGGTACAGAGACAAAATTACTGTCTTCCAATTGGATTTCCGTATGGAAAAAACGCTTACTGGTTACCCTACCGTGTAAATCACCTATTTTGATCAGATCTCCAATACGAAATCGTTTGACTGTATTGTTCATGATGCCGGAGATCAGATTACCAAGCACGGTGGTTGAACTCAGGGCAATTCCTGCACTAAATAACACCGCCAGAAATTTTACGATTTCCAATTGTTTTGCAGGCGCTATGGGGAGATTAAAAATAAAAGCGAACATCCCAATAAAGATGATCGCAATAGCAACTAATCGTTTTAAGGTATTCTTTGTCTGAGGCAGAAATTGTGATTTGTTAAAAAGCCGGTTACTCAAAAATATGAATAGTACAACTCCAAAAAGCACAACCAACGGAATTAGCATATCTAAGAGCTTTCCGGTCCAATCTATTTTGTCGTTTCCCCCAGAGGCTTGAACACTTAGAATAAATATACTGATAATACCCATAAAAAATACTTGACATTAATATCTGAGTTTATACTACGCTCTGCTTCTTAAGTTGAAATTGGATTATCGTTATTGGGCTGTTCTTCTTTTTTATTGATGATCTGCGTCCATACGGCGTTTTCAGTGTTCATAATACCTTCCGCGGCACTCACAAATTGGTTAAACGAAGAGGCTCCGCTAGTGTAAGGTTCGGTGCGCGTCTGAAATAGAATTTTTTCGCGTTTCAAAGATTCCCCGGTAATTCTATAGGTCATCCATTTTTCTTGAAATTTGTATAAAGCAGAGATGCCGGTGAACGTTGCTGTCAGTACTCCTAACAAGGCGATTATGTATTTTGCCCCAACCAAGGTTTTTTCATCGAGTCCAGCAAAAAATGGGATTAATGCAGCAAAGATAATGATGAGGGCATTAGACCATAAATGATATTTTTTATTAATAGCACTCTTTTTGCCGTACCAAGCTAATTGATCGTCGATTCTTTCCGCGATATATTCTTCAGATGTCATGTTCCTTAAATTTTAGTATTTGTTCAGGTGGGATTGTATCAGTATGGTTCAAGATAGTCAGAATTAACGAATTACGGGAATCTATTTTCCAAGTGCATATCCACTTTAAAATTGGGATATGAATTAATTAATGAACGACAGATAGATCTATATTGGGTTTTATTCAAAAGTTATTAAATTCAGATAGATATCTCCTGCTCATGTGGATCATGCAAGAATTTTAGGCCCATAAAAAAACCGCTTCAAGTCATTGAAGCGGTTTTTGTATTTTTCTAAGGTCTAACGTCTATTTCACCATCTCATAACTACGTTTGATAAACTCCGTAAGTTCTTCACCTTTTAGCAAACCTTTGGAAAGTCGTGCCAAATCGATAGACTGATTGATCAAACGTTCACGTTTCTTAGCGGTTTTCGTATTGAGAATTTCGCTGACCAGTTCGTGATTCGTATTCACGATAAGATTATACATTTCTGGCATATTGCCCATACCGAACATACCGCCGCCGCCCCCAGTCTGTTGCATTTCTTTCATACGTCGCATGAATTCAGGTTCGGTAATTATGAATGGTGATGCGCTACTATCCATAGCTTCGAGTTGAACCGTAAAGCTCTTGTTTTCTATAACTTCTTCTAGATTGGTTTTGAGCTTCTCTTTTTCTTCGTCAGAAAGTTTAGATATTTGGGTATCCTCTTTTTTGATAAGGTTGTCTAGATGGTCGGCATCGACACGAGCGAACGAAACCTTTTCTTTTGAAGTTTCCAGTTTCTGCATGAGGTGTCCGATAATGGGCGAATCCATCAATAGCACTTCATAACCTTTGGCCTTGGCCGCTTCGATATAGCTGTGCTGTTCTTCTTTATTAGAAGCATACAGCACCACTAACTTGTCATCTTTATCGGTCTGGGTATCTTTTATTTTTTCCTGTAATTCTTCAAAAGTGAAGTAGTTATCATCTACGGTCGGATATAATGCAAATTTGTCAGCTTTTTCAAAGAACTTATCCTCGGAAAGCATTCCGTATTCGATTACGATTTTGATATCGTTCCATTTTTTCTCTAAATCCTCGCGATTATTCTTGAAAAGTGAATTCAATTTGTCGGCCACTTTTCTAGTGATGTAGGAGGCTATCTTTTTGACCGCGCCATCTGCTTGTAAGTACGAACGCGAAACGTTCAAGGGAATATCTGGCGAATCGATCACACCACGTAACATCGTCAAGAATTCGGGTACAATGCCCTCGACGTTATCGGTTACAAAAACCTGATTTTGATACAATTGTATCCGGTCTTTTTGAGTATTGAGGTCGTTGGTCAACTTGGGAAAATACAAGATACCTGTCAAGTTGAACGGATAATCGACATTCAAATGAATGTGGAATAACGGCTCTTCGAACTGCATTGGGTACAGCTCTCGATAGAATTCCTTATAGTCTTTATCCTCTAAATCTTTTGGTTGTTTGGTCCATGCCGGAGTCGGATTATTTATAATGTTATCGACTTCTTGGGTAGGAGCGGGGTCATCTTCTTTCGCATCTTCAGGTTTCGGAAGAGTTTCCGTTTTTGTACCGAACTTGATAGGTATCGGCATGAACTTGTTGTACTTGAGCAAAAGTTCGGTGATACGATTTTCTTCTAAAAATTCGGTGGAGTCTTCGGCAATATGCAAAATGATTTCGGTACCGAAGTCTTTCTTTTTGCCTTTTTTTAGTGTGAATTTTGGTGAACCATCGCAGCTCCAATGAACGGCTTCGGCATCTTCTTGAAAACTCTTTGTTAGAATTTCTACTTTTTCCGCTACCATAAAGGCGGAGTAGAAGCCTAGTCCGAAATGGCCAATGATTCCAGAATCTTTCGCATCGTCTTCATATTTGTTCAAGAACTCTTCGGCACCGGAGAAAGCCACTTCATTGATATATTTTTTGACTTCTTCTTCGGTCATTCCTATTCCGTGGTCGATGACGTGCAATTTTTTGCCTTCCTTGTCGACCTTGATTTCGATCATTGGATCTCCATAGTCGACCTTAGCTTCCCCAATGGAAGTTAAATGCTTTAATTTCAGCGTAGCATCTGTACCGTTGGATATTAACTCACGTAAAAAGATTTCGTGGTCGCTGTATAAAAATTTCTTTATCAGTGGAAATATATTCTCTACTGAAACATTGATTTTACCTGTAGCCATAAAATTGAGAATTTTATTGTCATTCCCGCGAAGGCGGGAATCTGTTTAGTTATTACTCTTAACTCCCTTTCTATTTTGGAGGGAAATTTATTTTATCATAACAGTCAAATAAAATACCATACTAGGGTATCGTGACAAACTGACACCTAATTAACCTATATAGTCAAAGGGGAACTGAAAGTTTAACATTTATATTGTTTAATAAAATAAAAACATAGTTAAACAATAGTTATATTTGTATTCCCAATTGGAAAGGGTTGTAATGAAAAAAAAAATTAAGTCATAATCATATTGTTGATTACTTATTGGTTAGGTTGTTTGAAAACGTGCTCTCTCTTGAGAGTACGTTTTTGTTATTAGCATTAGGAGTTGGTAATCACTTACAGTTAAATGATAAGTAAAAGTTTAACATTTTATTGTTCAATAAATTAAATAAATAATTAAACAATACTTATATTTGT
>RCND010001520.1_pt1 | contig 13138 bp, 13 predicted proteins | sample 2041351 | NCBI WGS metagenome assembly RCND01 (sample SAMN09708230, study PRJNA481090) | Marine sediment metagenome, whole genome shotgun sequencing project. | biome: marine sediment; feature: ocean; material: sediment; isolation source: Sewage treatment plant 12B marine sediment (STP12B) ...
CATAAACCATATATTATTTAACAATGTTGGCATTAACACAAAAAGAAAGCAGGAAGAATGGAAGAGCTGATTGACACTATCGGAGAAAAAATCAAAGAGCTGCGTCTTGAGAAGAAACTGACCATCAATGACATTTCTCAACGGACCAGTCTTACCAAGAGCCTGATCAGTCAGATAGAAAACGGAAAAAGTCTGCCTTCTCTGAAGTCTCTTCTCGCAATCACAAAAGCACTGGAAACCACAGTAGGCTACCTGTTCAGCGCCGATACCGACTCCGGCGATATCGTTGTCAAAGCCTCAAACAGAAAAGTCATCTCGACCAAAAACGGCATCACGCTCTACCTGTTGACTCCAAACCTCAGAAACCGACGAGTTGAATTCCTTTCTGTCATATATAAAGAAGGGACTTCGAGTGGACTTCTACATACCCACAGCGGCGAGGAGTACGGAATCGTACTGAAGGGTAAACTCAATGTGGTTATCAAGGATGAAAGTTTCATCCTTGAAGAAGGTGACAGCATCGTCATCAATTCGGAGATTCCACATCAGATAACCAATGTGCACAGCGGGAAGACTGAAGTAATCTGGGCCAATACACCACCCACCCTGTAATTTCATCAGAAGCGGCTAAGACAGTTTCTTGACGATAAAACCGCAGAAGGAAATTATGAATCTGTGTGGAACCTCATGACCTTCCGGACACTATCCGCAAGTCAATCGTGAATGAAATTTATTTATAAATATTTAATTGATTAAAACTTTACATTACCCGGGATTCATCTACTTGCACATTGAGCTTCTGGCGTATTTCCACCTTCTTTCAATCACTGAATAAATTCATGAGACGATAATTCAACCAGGCAGCATACCGGATAGATGATACGAAGGAAACGAATATCGACCTGTTGGTTAATCTTCAGACTATAACCAACATTGTGACCAAATCATGTCGCTTATTGCGATTCTATGAGCATTTTTCATGTCCCAGGCCTGCCGAAACCTGCATAGAGCATCATTAGAGTGCATAACCAGGCCCTGAAATGGCTGTTAACCACCAGGTCGGCAGTTAATTATCGCCAGGCAAAGTGGCAAAGCTGCACTACGGGATCGTTTATCAGGAGAAACTCAAATCCAATGGCTATCTATGCATTATGTGCCGGATTGATGGGATTTCCGATTCTTGCTATCCGTTTTTTAATCTGGAATATCGTTTTTCAAAGCTTGGTCTATAACATCTGCCGATGAATTTCGAGGATAATGATGTCGTTAATGGAAGAATTGCACAACTTCGAAGTAATTTCATGAGGGAAAAAACGAAAGTGCTGAAGAAAAGTGTCCTGGTAACAGGAGCTTTTGGATTACTCGGTCGCCGTGTGCTTGAATCCTTGATAGAACATGGCAATTCGGTGACCGCATTTGATAAACCGGGAATATTCAACCGGATATATGCAAGCAATCTGAAAGATTCTATCCGTATTGTCTGGGGCGATATTCGATCCGAAACAGACATAATGAACGCTTTGAAGGGGTGCGATACAATCGTACACTTGGCGTTTGTATTACCGCCGTCCAGTGAAGATCACCCGGCTGATGCTCACGCAATCAATGTCGGAGGTAGTGATAAGTTAGTTAGATGCGCTTTGAGCCTTTCTCCTGCGCCCTCTTTTCTTTTTGCCTCGTCGTATACGGTCTATGGCAGCCTGAGCGACGGACCTCCTGTCGGACCCGCGGCAGGGACGGAACCGCTGAATCACTATACGAGGCAGAAAGTGGCTATTGAAAACAGGATTCGGGAATCCGGCCTCCCCTGGTCAATTTTTCGCTTAGGTACCGTCCTGGATATAAAAAATCTGTTCAGGAAAGCCGATAACGCCCTCATCTTTGATTTACCGGCCGATGGCAGGCAGGAGTTTGTGGATTCCCGTGATGCAGCTCTGGCCGTTGCCCGAATGATAAGGGATGAATCCTCCTGGAATAAAACATATCTCATAGGTGGTGGACCGGCTTGTCAGCTTCGATACATCGATATGGTAAACGGACTGTTGGGTTCACTCGGCATCCCTACCCTGCCTCCATCGGCATTCAGTCCGATCGCGAAACAAGGAGGATGTTGGATGGATACATCAGAATCTCAGAATCGATTTCAATACCAGAAGACAGATTTTAAAACGTTTCGGGAATCGATCACCCGGTCGGCAGGGATCAGGGGAACTGTGACAAGAATCTTCGGTCCCGTCATCCGGGCCTGGCTGCTCAGGAATTCTCCCTATATCAGAACCTCCGGTAAAACAGGAAATCAATCTCCAGAAACGTAATGAGAGGAAACGGTGATAGCGGATTAGAAAGAGTTCCCGATCTGGAAGTACCAGGTAAATTCCCCGTCTTTAGCCCAGGCGAAATCTGAACGGAGCACAATACCGGTTTCCTCTGCAGTGAGGAACGAAAGACCGAATCCTACCGATGGAAACAGAACCCCGTCCCAGTTCTCTATATTTCCGGGAGGCGGCTCGGAACCATAGAAAGTACCGAGTCCTCCGAACGTGGTGAGGTACAATCGCCATGCTAAATTCCAGCGCAATTCGACCTGACCGGTTATCAGGTTACCACCACGGTACTGGCCGGCCTGGTATCCCCGCAGATCTGAACCAAGTCCGAGAGTCGGCAAGCTGGAATACGAAGCGTCCAGGAAGGCGTGAGAACCGGCTACACGATAGGCGAATACCAAAGGGGCAACAATCGGTTGATATCCATTCAGTGAATAAGTCAGGGTAATATAGGTACTGTCGCTTCCCAGCCAGGTAGGAAAGAACCCGGGTTCAAAAGTTCCCAGAAATCCGTTTGCAGCATTATAAACACTATCTCGAGTATCCCACTGAGCTGTCAGATAGATCCCGGAACTGAAAACGTCGTCTGGATTAAGTTCAGTCGATTCGAACTCAAATTTTATGTAATTGACATAACTTAGAGAATAAGCACCTCCCAGGTACAAGTCGGGAACAAGAGCGTACATGGCGCGAACCATACCTATATAGAAAGAAACCTCCTGTTCCAGCATTCCGTTATCATAGACATAATTATTATTCACCCTGCCGTAACCAGCTCCTCCGCTGAGCCTGAACTTGTCACTCATGAAATGGAGGGAAGTGAAAGCAGCTATGAAATAACTATTGGTGTTGGTATAGAAGAACGGTATGGCCACTATCGAGTATGGAGAATCCTCGTCGTCGTAATCAGTTTTGAACATCAACATGGGTGATAGTCCCAATCCGGTACCAAGGGTGGGATTCTGTATGAATATGGGCATCGGAATAAACTGTTTAGGCTTATCTTCCGGTCCGAACATCAGGAACGATCTTTTCTCCTCAATTTCGGCCGTATCGCCGGCCTCTTCCGCAGGCAGTAAGGCTGTCAGTAGTACAAATAAAGCGAACAAGGCTAAAAAGCGTTTTCGAGCCGACAATCTCATAGATGAACAACCTCTTGTTCTATGGAGAATATCTTAGTTCGGTAGAAATATGAGATTTTTTTGGAGGGACCTACCCCGTGGATTCGGGACAGCCTAATCTGTTCTTTGTCTTTTTAGAAAATCGGCAATTGACATCCGACTATTCTGAAGGGGGTATGTTCGAAACTACTTTCAGACGACATAATCCCGGTTAACCATGCGAAACAAGTCAACCATGCCTTATGCAGCTTTAGTGGCATCAGTAATTCTCTGGGGTGGCTCCTTTGCTGCAATGCGCCAGGGTATCGGGGAAATCGGTTCCTTCGGGCTGATGAGCCTCAGATCTCTCACTGCGGCAATCGTCATGCTCCCTTTCATTCCCCGATTCCTTCGCTCTCTGCGGCGATCCTGGTTACCGGGAGACGGTAAACTTATTCTACTGACGGTTCTCCTGCAGCCATGCCTCTATTTTCTATTCGAATCAAACGCTCTGAGATTCACCACGGCGTCCCAGGCCGGTGTAGTATCGGCAACCGTACCCATACTGACTGCCGTCGGTGCCTGGATAATCCTGAAAGAACCGGTTGGAAAAAAGATAATTGTCGGCATGGTTATGGCGATTATGGGTATTGTAATTATCACATTCGGCGGATTTGCCGATTCAGGTGCCCAGCGACCACTGCTGGGAAATAGTATGGAGTTTATTGCAATGATTTGTGCCGCTGGAAATATAGTGGCCGTCAGGGGTTTAAGCCGGCGATATGATACCTGGCTGCTCACGACATTGCAGATTTATGCCGGTTCTGTTTTTTTCCTGCCGGGTTTATTTTTCGTTGCGAAATCCGGCATAGCCGTTACATCGTTGCCCTGGATATCCATAACCTATTTGGGAATCGCGTCATCAATTGGAGCGTTTGGCTTATACAACTGGGGAATGAAACATGTTCCAGCTGCAAAGGCGTCCTCATTTATCAATCTGATACCGGTAATTGCAGCGTTCGGTGCCTGGCTCTTTCTTGGCGAGATGTTAAGTATGATTCAGATCGGCGGCGGTGTTGTCGTCATTCTGGGTGTTTTGCTCAGCCAGGAAAGAAGGCCGAAAAAGCTGGTCTGAGAATTTACTGAAGAAGACCTTCAGGAGCATGCAGGCTATGATGGGCCATGGCAAGATTTGCAGGATAAAGTTCGCTCCGGGGATCGATCAGACAGGCTGACCTGAAGGCATTCAGGGCTTCACCGGGATTGCCGGATGCCAGGAGGCTGAGTCCCAGAGTATTCTGCCATTCAGCTTCTGAATCCCTCAGGGTCAGTGCTCTTCTCAGGTAGGCGGCCGCTTCATCAAAAGACCCGGTGGCATAGGCACAGATTCCCGAATTTGCCGCATATTCAGGTGCACCTGGAGCTCGGTCAGCAGCTTGCCTGAATGCCTCCAGAGCTTTGAGCCAATCACCTTTCAAATAATTCCAGTAACCCGTCGCCGCCTGAAAAGAGGCTTCCATGGGTGAAATTTCAGCGGCCGCAGTGAGGTGATTCTTCGACAGGTTCCACATTTCCGGGCTTCCTGTTGACAGTGCCTCCAGGATTTCCAGACGACCGAGACGATTAAGGCAGTCGCTGGTCCAGGGCTCACCGGTAAGAAGTGTCGAAGAAGACAATAATTCCAAAGATTTTTCCCGGTTACCAAGCTCCATCCAGGCCGCCCCGCAGCGTGCTCGAAGTTTCCTGTTGTCCGGATCTATTTTGAGAGCCTTTTCCCAGGCTGTCAGGGCCAGGCGGCGCCAACTTTCGCCAGCGGGAGAAGGGCTATCCGCTACCAGTGATTCCGCATCGAAATGCCCGGGGCCGGCCAGGGAAAGTTCCGGAATCAATTTTGCCGGTTCGGCCTCCAAAGCGCGATGCTCTCTGAACTCGGCCAGCCGCTCCCAGGTCCATGCTGCATCTTCGCTTCTGGTAATGACATCACGATAGAGCCGTTCAGCCAAATCAGCGTTCCCGGTGGCCCCGAGAATATCGGCTTTATCGGCAATCATCACTATGTCAGCGGGTTTTATCTCCAAAGCTTTTTCAAGAGCTGTCAGAGCGGCCTGTTCATTACCCAGCTCCAGCCAGCAGATCGATTCCCCATAAGGTAGACTGTCGTCTGAGGGATCCAGTGATGCTCCCCGCCGGTAGAAGGCGATGGCTTCCTCGAGTCTTCTCTCTCGATAGAGCCACCATGCATAGTCTCTTTGAAAATCGGCGTTTGCCGCACTAATCACTGCCGCTCGATGGTAGTGATCCCCTGATTTCTGCCAATCCTCCGCAGATGAGTCGCTTCCTTCTACGGCATAGGATCTTTCGTCTTCGAGCCGGGCCAGGGCATTTACCGCAAATGCGTCTTCTATGGTATCACTACCATTCTCAACAGCCTTTGCCAGCAATTCAGCGGCCTCGGTCCACTTCCCGGCCTGCCTCAACGCATCACCCAGATTTCCCAGAAAAACGGCGTCGTCAGAACTGAGCTCAACTGCCCGGCGATAGGCAGCAATGGCTTCATCAAGAGCTTCATTTTCAATCAATGTCATCGGCTCGTTCCAACCACTTTCCATAAAATGAACTCCCAGTTGATTCCATAGTCGGCTGTCCTCCGGATCCAGTTTCAGGGCATCACGCAAAAACGATTCGGCCTTACCGGACATACCGACTTCTCTGGTGAACCAGACTGCATCCTCCAGCAGATCTCTATCCTCGGGGCTGTTCTGCAACGCGTTACGATATAGTTCTGAGACTTCGTCCGCCCGGTCGTCACTTTGCAATATCTCCGACAGCTTTTTTAACAGCCTGGGGTTTCCCGGTTGATCTTTTAGCCCCGAACGAATTATTGATTCGGAATCTTCGGGTTTTCCCTCGACGGCTGCCATATCCGCGGCGCTCGCAAGCCAGCGAATGCGTTCAGGAGTCCCTGAATTGACCTTGGAAGCAGCGGCCAGATACATTCGCATCGACTCTTTGGAATCAGAAGATTCCAGAATTGCCCCCCCCGCAGCTAAAAGAGCGGGATTATCAGATTGTGATTCCGAAACACAGTCCAACAGCTCCCGAGCACTTTCGATAAATCCAGCTCGTATATAGTCATTGGCAAGTCCGATCAGATCAGCTGCATTATCCCGGGGATATATTTTTATAAGTTCGCCGGTTAAAGCTGGAATATCGGGTTTGAGCTCCTTCGATTTTTCCTGCTCTTCAGCGGCTTCAACAGCCATTGAGCGGAGTAGTCCCATCAGATCGTATGGGTGCCTGTCCCCTGTCTCCAGCAGACGTAACCACTCACGTCCTGCCCTACCGGCTGCGGCGGATCGTGCCGACTGAGACAGCTCCGGAGAATAACTCAAATCGGTCCAGCTCACTGCCAGCCAGCGCCTGATGGAGTGATCATCGGAGGTGAGTGCCAGCCCACCCAGCAAAGTGCCGATTGCTCTGGCAGGACGTCCGGATTCACGCTCGACAATACCCAGAGTCAGTCTGTAGTCGGGATTCAGGGGCTCAAGAGTTACGGCCTTGAGATAAGCATCGCCTGCCGCTTCCAGCCAGGTCCCGCGATAGTCGTCGTCTCCGAGGTCCCAGGCTTCTTTGTAATGATCTCCCAGGCGCTGCCAGGCCTTGGCGTGGCGATCGTCAAGAACGAGTGCGCTCCTCCAGGCCATACGCGCAGATTCGGCGTCATCGGGCAGCAGAAGATCTCCCTCTGCTACAAAGGCTCTCGGGTCCGACGGTCTGGCCTTTTTATAGGTACCGAGATCGTGCATAAGCCGCTCTTTGATATTTTCAGGAACAGATTGTTTCCAATGATCAATCTCGCTCTGAATCAGATATATTCGCGCCTCCAGAGAACCGTTCCCGGCTAACGTCGACCAATCAGATCGGGTTTTGCCAACATTAACAAGTTGATCTTTAATCAATAGCTGTATCAGCCGAGATCCCCCACCTTTCCCCGCTCTACCAAGACACCGGAGGGCTCTTCGAAGAAATTTTTTGCGGTCAGCGGCTCTGGTACCAGGTAATTCGGCAATAAACAGATAGACCCCTGATGATGCCTGCCTTCCTGAGCGGCCTCCCTTTCGTTCCAGCCGCCTGAGGTGTTTGAGAGCTGCTCCCGTCCCTTCAACCAGAGCATGGATTCTCGCCAGGCCGGCCTCTGCCTCCAGAGAGCTTGTGCTGTGGTCCAGCGCCCGCCTGAAATCAGCGGCCGCATCATCCAGCAATCCGATTTCCGGTGATTCGGGATTTTCGGCCATGGCACGGTAAAAACGCAAACGCGATCGGCACAGTTGTCCGTCACCGGATTTGTCCCAATCGTCGGAATCCAGCATATCTTTGAGCTCATCCAACCGTGAGAAACGAAGAGCTATTGCAAATAGCGAAGAAATCGGGGCTGACCGGCCTCTAAGAGATAACAAAGCCTGGTCCGGGTCGCCTGTATAAGCTTCTTCAGGAGGTTCAGGAAGAGAACCGAAGAAGCGCCAGAGGTTATACCGGTTCAAGCCTTATATCCAGATCCCGCTCATGAGCGAGATTTTCCATGTGTTCACGAAAATCAGCTACCGACAATGATGCAGGTAGAATTACTCCGGCACGCATCCGGAAAACGGGAGCGCCGGTCCAGGGGGCCGCAGATGACGAGGTTTCCAGATCTTCGATACTGATGCCCAAAGAACGAATCTCCCGGGTAACAGCATGAACAATCCCGGGGCTGTCCAGTGAAACAGATTCAACAGTATATGGCCGTCCCCCCGCCGGGGCATGTGGGGCGGTTGTTTCCGCGGCGTCCAATCTGATACCTAATTCAAGGGCCTGGGACGACGCTTTTCCGACAAGACTGTCGACAGCGGCAGAACTTCCGCTGACCAACATGATAACGGCGAATTCCCCGCCGAGAACAGCCATTTTACTGTCCTCGACGTTACCGCCGGCAATTTCGATCCAGGATACAATATCGTCCGCAAGACCAACCCGGTCATGTCCCATCGCCGAAACAGCAATATAACGTTGAGACATATACTTACTCCTCTGAATCGTCTTCCGAGCGGTGTATTTCTATTCGCACATGGGCCAGAAAGGCCGCTGCAGCCCCGATTGCCGCGATTACAGGTGCCATAAGGGTTACCGCCCCGCCGGCAAGGACTCCGGCGGTTAAAGGCAGCTCGAACAGAACATCTCCGTTTTCCTTCTTGAGAACGATTTTACGAACGTTACCATCGGAGACGAGTTCTTTGATTCTGTCGACCGCCTCTGCACCGCGAATTTTGATTTCTTCAATCCAGTCTTTCTCAGCCATAAGAATGATTCTAGGCCCCGAGGGCCCCTTTCGCAAGCACCATACCCCGGGCGGTTTTGAGAATGAAGGACTCCCCATCGGTATCCAGTTTATGCCTCATTATCTGCAGATAATTGGAACCGGCTATGAACAGCAGCAGGTAGTTGGGAGTAACGGCGATATCATCCAGATATTCAAATTCCCGATCAGGCGATGGGCCGGCCTGAACAGATATCACACCTTCTGTAATAGTGAGGTTCTGATTTTCAAGGTAGAATTTCGAAAGACCATATACTCTGCGGATTTTCAAAAGAAACAGGATCCAGGGCATGGTGAGCAGATACAGTGCGAAGGCCATCGCCAGGCCGGTTTTTATGAAACTGAACTCCAGGTTCAGCGAAACCCCGAAGAGCACCAGGAAAGCCAGTCCCACCAGGATCGACAAGTATGGCCGCAAATACGAAAGCATTACCTCGGCATTCAGTCCGATGTAATCCCTGAATATAAATGATTGCTCGATTTTCAACGGTTTCGGCCGGGCCGGGCTTTTTGCGGCATTAACAGCCTTGTCGGTACGCCCGTTAATATATTTCCGAAGGCGGATTAGAAATACAATCAACAGAATGAGTACCGAAAAATATGCCCCTAAAAGCGCTGGAATGGTTTCAACTGAGAATTCCCGAAGAATAAACCATGCTGGAAAGACATAGAAGGAATGGAGGAACGACAGGCGAAACACCATTGGCAGAGGGTTTGCCTGACGTTGGAAACTTGATTCGTGATTCGTCAATCGTCATCCCGTCTATTACTGCGGCGCTTCCGACCCCTGGCCAGCGAAAGGCTGCCGAATCCGGATATTACAGCCATATAAAATCCCAGGTCGTACCACCAGCCGGTGTTGAACGCTTCATATACCCGGATAGACCGGTTAAACAAACCAACTACGAGTGTGAACGGTGCAATCCAACCATGCCAGATCCCATGGAGAAAGTTTGCTCTCGCTGATGGAGAGAAGTTACCACTGCCGGGTGCACATGCACTGAGCAGAAGAACTACGAGTAAAGCCGTTATCAGATAAATGGCGGTTTTACGAGTCATTTGGAACCTCCGGTTTTTTATGATGCCGGAAAACCCCTTCCGCGTGTAGTGTGTCATAATAAATATGTGTCATCGAAAAGGCGGTTCTACACCCTGGCGTCACTCTTGGACGCCCAGCCGAGAGGGCTGGTAAAAAACCCCAGGCATCGGTTGCTATGGGACCATTTCATGTCATCGGAAAAACTTCAGAAGCTGAGGATCAGCAGACGCTGCTACAGTCTTCTGAACCGCGCTACCGTACCGCCAGAGAACCTGAAAATTTTCTACCGCACATATAGACTTCCGGAAGACCCGTTCTTCCCGCTGTTCCTTTCTGTAAAGAAGAGTTGGATCGACGATCGCCGACAATTGCGGGAAAAGAGGATTTCTGCGATTTCGGTGATGATGGAGAAATTGCCGGCCCGACGGCGGGAAAACCTACAAATGCTGGCTGAGCTGGAAAGAAATCACCATCCGAACGGCCGGAATCCGGCCTGGGATAACATCATTTACCCGAAATCTAAGAAGCGGGCTTATGAAATGGCGAAATTCGGCGAAACCGAGTGGCAGGAACTTGCAAGTCTCTATCTGACAGACCTCGGCAGACAATATCGAAGCATCTCTGAAGAGGCAGCGTTACTAATTGAAGCGAAATTGGTGTTCGGGTTTGACGTATTTCCTGAAAAAATACAACCGGGCAAGCGGGCAGTAAAGGAGAGGTTTCGAATTCTGTCAAAGGAATTTCATCCTGATCGTGGTGGAGATGGACTGCTTTTTCGACGGCTCAAGACCGCCCGGGATGTTCTGCAGCAAAATCAGCGCTGAGTCAGATACTGTTCCTGAAATTCCAGTGCTGGTATGGGCTCGCTGAACAGAAATCCCTGGAGAACATCAACACCTTCTTTCACAAGCCCGTGATACTGCTCTTCTTTCTCAATGCCTTCGGCCAGTGTTGAAAATCCGAAACTTTCGGAAATGCTCATAATAGCCCGGACGATTTCAACGCTCCTCGGGTCTGATGGAAAATCGTCAATAATTTCCTTGGCAATTTTCAAAGTATTGACCGGGAGCGTATTAAGTACAGCCAGGCTGGAATATCCGGTGCCGAAATCATCAAGCATGATATGAATCCCCATCTCCTGAAAAGCCAGTAGATTCAGGCGAACGGCATCCGGATTTTCCATCAGGGCACTCTCGGTAACTTCCAGTTGGAGGGCCTGGCCGGGAAGCTTGTGGGATGCCATCGCCACTGTAATCATCTCAACGCAGTCGGGCTGTTCAAGTTGTACCAGGGACATATTCACCGATGCGAAGAGATCCGATTTCATTGTGTCCCGCCAGATTTTCACCTGGCCGAGAACCTGGTAGAGTATCCACTTGCCCAGGTAGACAATTGGACCGCTCTGTTCCGCCAGGGGGATGAATCGAGTCGGCGAAATTGCGCCATGGCCCGGAGCATCCCATCGCATCAGTGCTTCACAGCCTATTACACCCCCGTCGATATTGACCAATGGCTGATATGCCACATGGAAACCGCTGAATCCGTCGAGGATTCCGGTACGCAGGATGGATTCGAGGGTATTATTTTCATGGTAGGTTTCACCGATTTCCGGGGAGTAGAGGTATCCGCCCCAACGCACCTCTTCATGTATGCCCAAGGCGATTTCGGCATTCTCTTCGAGTTGATGAATAGTGTCGGCATGGTCGGGATACACCGCGACACCGATATTGCATCCAAAGCTGATATCCGATGCCGGAGGATTATGGAACTTCCGCACCGCATCCATCATTTTTGTTACCTTGTTCGCGATTTCTTTGTCACTGTGTCGGATGGGAATAATGAAAAGAAACTCATCTCCCCGGTCGGACTGATAGAGATTACCATCGCCAAGAACAGTCTTAATCCGTTCAGCCGTGACATAAAGAAGAACCTTCAATCGGTCACGGGCGTGGCGAATCCGCTGATAATTGCGATCAAGTCGTATGATGCCGAAGGCAAAACGCTGGTTTTCCTCCTGTATCAGATGGTTCATTTTTCTTGTCAGCATATGACGCATCATCAGACCGGTCTCTGAATCATAGTTGATCAGGCTCTGAAGCTGATCTGCACGTTCCCGTTCCCGGGAGAGATCATTGAGGGATTTTTCCAGAAGTTCCCGACAGGTAACCTCGCGGCTCATGTGTTAATCCTTTGATTACTATTGTACCACGGGTTTCGGAAAGTCAGCATATCCGTTTTTAACAGGTTTTTTCCATTAATAGGCGATTAGGTCTGGATTTCCGTTCCAATTCGTTTATTTTAAATAGTAGGGATTTAGTAAGAAGGAGAGTTATGGCCGATATCGATCGTACCCTCTTTGATAAACTGGCGGATGAGTTCATCGATGCCGGAGAAGTCCAACCCGGAATGATGATGGGATTTCCCTGCCTCAGGGTCCGCGGCAGCTATATCGCCTGCAAAGACAGGAGTTCGGGTACTCTTATCGTTAAACTCACGGAAAAAAGAGTTAAAAATCTCGTCGATTCAGGTCAGGCAAATGAATTCGCCCCCGCAGGTCATCTATTCAAGAATTGGGCAGCTATGGCCGTTTCGGATGAGATTTTATGGCGTGGAGTCCTCAAGGAAGCCCGGAAACTTACCGAAGAATCTCAAGGCTGAGCCTGAGTTCATCTTCCATGCGGGTAAAAACCGAATTTACACGGATTCGTTTCAAAGCGATTCAATCACTTTTCTTAATTTTTCCTGAACTTCCAGAGCTATCGGTCCGAGTTTTGCGTTCTCTACCGCAGCCATGGATGCAACGGGATCCACCGCCGTCACCTCGGTTTGACCGTTATCATTGACTTGAACAACCACATTGCAAGGCAGCATGGTTCCAATTTTATCTTCGGCGCTGAACGCCTTATAGGCAAAGTGGGGATTACAGGCCCCCAGAATACGATATGGACGGAAATCAACATCGAGTTTCTTTTTCAGCGTTGCAGTTACATCAACCTGAGTAAGAACTCCGAAACCTTCTTTAGAGAGGGCTTCGGTTACCACCTCTATCGCGGTTTCAAAATCTTCTTTAACTGTTGTAGTGAAATAGTAGGACATAATTCCAGCTCCCTCTTGTATATATTCATTACAATATATAACATTCTCAACAAGGTTGGCAAGAAACGCTGCTTGCCAGAATGTCAGAGACATATCATCTTCAATTGTGATTCATTGTGATTCATTGTGATACGGATACTTTCAGTTTTCACCTGAGAACCGAAAATACCAGCTACATTCTTGCTATAAATGAAACCGGACATCCACTGGGAATATACTATGGTCG
>RCND010001523.1_pt1 | contig 13133 bp, 11 predicted proteins | sample 2041351 | NCBI WGS metagenome assembly RCND01 (sample SAMN09708230, study PRJNA481090) | Marine sediment metagenome, whole genome shotgun sequencing project. | biome: marine sediment; feature: ocean; material: sediment; isolation source: Sewage treatment plant 12B marine sediment (STP12B) ...
AGTGCGAAACCACGGGCCGGCGTGCGGTCGGTGCTGATATGCCCTTTTTTGAGAGATACCTGAGCATATGGGTGGCCCTTTGTATTGTCGTCGGCATTTTGCTGGGTCGGTTTTTACCGGACACGTTTGAAGCCCTGGGTGCGATGGAAGTCGCAAGTGTCAATATACCTGTAGCGGTGCTGATCTGGCTGATGATCCTGCCGATGCTGCTGAAAATAGATTTCCACTCTTTACAGGAAGTCAGGCATCACTGGAAAGGTGTTGGTGTGACGTTGTTCATCAATTGGGGAGTGAAACCATTCTCAATGGCCTTGCTGGCCTGGATTTTCATACGTAATCTTTTCTCAGGCTGGTTACCTGCGGATCAACTGGATAGCTATATCGCGGGGCTGATTATTTTGGCAGCGGCTCCCTGTACTGCCATGGTTTTTGTGTGGAGCAACCTTAGTGGTGGTCACCCCGGATTCACGCTATCCCAAGTAGCGTTGAATGACTTGATCATGGTGTTCGCCTTTGCACCAATTGTTGCCCTGTTGCTGGGTATTTCGTCTATCCACGTGCCATGGGATACGCTGGTCCTGTCAGTCGTTTTGTACATCGTTCTGCCGGTGATCGTAGCCAGCCTGTGGCGTAAATGGCTAATGCGGAATGAAGAAGGAGAGGCACGGTTGAAGCGTGTACTGGACCGTATGCACCCAGTCTCCCTGTCTGCTTTGTTGATCACGTTAGTACTGTTGTTCGGTTTTCAGGGTAGCCAGATCACTGCCAAACCAATCATTATCCTTTTGTTGGCAATCCCGATTCTGATCCAGGTGTATTTCAACTCAGGTCTGGCTTACTTACTCAACAAGAAACTGGGGGTTGCACACTGTGTGGCAGCTCCTTCCGCATTGATCGGTGCCAGCAATTTCTTCGAGCTTGCCGTGGCAGCAGTCATCAGTATTTTCGGACTGCAATCTGGTGCGGCGTTGGCAACTGTAGTGGGTGTTCTGGTCGAAGTTCCCGTGATGCTGTCGGTCGTATGGATCGTCAACCGGACAAGGCCTTGGTACGAAGTCAAGCTGTAATGACATGCCCCCAAATTTTCCTTCCTGATTGATCAGTTGCACGACAGCCAAGTCGCCAATGCAATATTCGCTGCGACGGGTACCAGAATACGGGAACTGCCATTCAGGCGCTCCGGAATCAAGGTATAGCGGGGGCGAGGAGAGGGAAAAAGTTGTGGGAAAAGCCGGGAAAAGAAAAGCTGGGACATCCACAAAATTCCTCAATCAAATCGATCCACCTGCTATGATTACATAGTAATCACTACGAACCGCAGTGAACCAGAAGGATGATAGTCAGATGGGAACAGAAGCATTTAGTGTCCGGGCGGACAGCAAAAAGGTCAAACAACTGGACAGAATTGCGAAACAGCAGGACAGGTCTCGCAGTTACATAGTGAATCAGGCGATTGACCAACTTCTGGAATTACATGCTTGGCAGACCGAACGCGTAAAGGAGGGTATCAAGGCCGCTGACGAGGGGCAGTTTGCCAGTGACGCGGATATGGCAAAGATATTTGGCAAGTACGAAAACATCTGATTGTGCGTATTCGCTGGACTATACCAGCCGCTGCGGCACTGGATAGAATTCAGAATTATATAGCGAAGGATAATCCGAGAGCTGCTTTTGAAGTCGTCCAACGGATACGAGTTGCTGTCAGTCAACTCGAACTAAACCCAAATGTTGGCCGACCCGGGCGCGTGCGTGGAACAAGCGAACTGGTCATTCATGACCTGCCGTATATTGTGCCGTATCGCATAAAAAAGGACGAAGCGCAGATCCTGAGCGTGTACCACACTTCACGGAAATGGCCAGGTGCATTCGACTAAGAGACGTTTCTGACGAGAAAGGCCCAAGGAAAGGGCAATAAAGGTATGAATCATCATGACTCGACTAAATCAGCCACCGGCCGGTAGCGTGATTTTTATTTCCTTATTTGGTTAACGTCATAAATAGTTCGCCCCCCTGACACTGCAACGTCAAGTAAAATATTTTCACATTCGAGAGTAAAAAAAGAGTAAAAAGAATCTAACTAATTGATTTACAAGACTGACGCTTCTAATGCTGCATCAAGGGAGTGTGTTTAACCTTTTGATTCATAAGTGAATGATGTTTATTTTGTAAGGCTTATGTGTCGCTATGTCGCAGAATAATAGGCCAAACACTCCTTCAAAACACGATTTATGTGATTATTTTTGCCTATTAACCTCGTGATTATTTTCCACTTTTAGGCCGAGACAGATTTAATCCTAATCCTACAACACTCAGCAACTTTTGCCATGGTGGCTGAGCTGTCCAGAAGAATGAAGGGAGGGCTGATCAACACCAATGGATTATGTGGGAAATAGCATTTAAACTTCCTGTAAGCATATTCCGCTCATATTTCATCAAAGGATGTTCGCGGCATGACGGGCAACGAAGATTTTGCATCTCTTTTCGGTGAGTTCGAGAAGAAACAGGGCATGACGAGTAAGAAGGAACCCAGGACGGGTGACAAGGTCATCGGTACCGTGGTGTCGATCCAGGGCGACGATATTTTTATCGACCTTGGCTCCAAAACCGAAGGGATTGTGGAGCGGGAAGAACTGACCGATGATGAGGGCAACCTCACTGTAGAAGTCGGGGATTCAATTGAGATCGTCGTTAGTGGCAAGGACGAAAGCTCAGGTACGCTGATGCTTGGCTCTCGGCACGCCAGACGCATGCATGGAATTGATGAGCTGCGGCAGGCATTTGATGATCAACATCCGGTTGAGGGACGCGTTACAGGGACCATTAAAGGTGGACTTGAAGTAGCGATGGCTAATTTGCGCGCGTTCTGTCCGGCTTCCCAGATCGATATCAATTATGTCGAAGACCTGGAAGCCTTCATCGGTGAACGGCTGGCTTTTCTAATTACCAAAGTCGAAGGTGGCCGGTATCCCAACCTGGTTGTCTCACGCCGGGCTTTACTCGAAGAGGAACAGCAAGCTCGGGCTACGGAAACCCGTGCCCATCTGGAAGTGGGCGCTGTGATGCAGGGCAAGGTCAGCTCGCTCAAGGAGTTCGGTGCCTTTATCGATTTGGGTGGCGTGGAGGGTATGATCCATATCAGCGAACTCGCCTTCGGCCGGGTTGAGCACCCTCAGGATATCCTTTCAGTCGGGCAGCAGGTCGAGGTCTCGATACTCAAGATCGAGAAAACAGACAGTCCCAGACACCCGGAACGCATCGCCCTGTCGATCCGTGCCTTGGAGAGAGACCCCTGGCGGGATGTGCTGACTGACTACCCGGTAGGCACCCACGTACAGGGAACCGTAAGTCGGGTAGAGTCTTTTGGGGCTTTCATCGAACTCGCACCTGGGATAGACGGATTGGCGCATATCAGTGAGCTAGAAGCCGGCCGCCGGATCAACCATCCACAGGAGGTAGTGAGTGTTGGTGATCAGGTGCAGGCAAGGGTGCTCAGCGTGGACATGGAAAAACACCGGATTGGTCTATCGTTGGATAAAAAACATGAGGGTGAAGAAAGCGCCAGGCCCGAAGTCAATGCGGCAGATTACGTCAAGCCCAAATGGACCCCTGGCACCTTGGGTGATCTACTCAAGGAGAGCATGAAAAAACAGAAATAAGAGCGGATGGGTCAAAGGTTTACCAAAGGAAACCCAAGATGAAGACGTTGCTGATACTGATCGACTTGCTATTACTTCTACAACCTGAACAAACCCAGGCGAACGAATTGGACTGGCTTGTTGGCTGCTGGGAGACACCCAATGACAGCGGAAAGATCGTGGGAAGTCCAGACGTTAATTAAAATGGATGTAATTGAATTAGCTATCCCTGTACTGGTATTTTTTCTAATGTTCATTATTGGTGCTGGTTTAGACAAGCGGGATGTTAAAGATATACAAGCGCAAAGCAAGAAAGTAATAAGCCTCACCATAGGACAAATTTTACTGCTCCCGCTATGTGCCTGGTTGATAATAAAAATAATGCAGCCGCCCCCTTTAGTGGCTGTGGGCATGCTTTTAGTTTCCCTTTGCCCTGGTGGGGCAGTCTCGAATATTTATAGTTTTTTGGCAAAAGCCAATGTCGCATTATCGGTCACGCTTACCGCATTCAATGGCTTGGTTGCTGTATTTATTTTGCCTTTAGTGATGTTAACCGTATTCCCATCTCTATTAGCGATTGATTCAGAACTCGAAAATTTGATTGTTAAGCAAGCACTGCAATTAGTGTTATTACTTCTTTGTCCTGTTGTGCTTGGCATGATGTTGAGGCATTGGAAACCAGTATTAACGCGAAAAATGATGCCCGTGTTTGAGAAAATTGGTGCGCTAGGCTTAGTTCTGTTATTGGTCACTATTTTGGCTAAATTCCAACAAAACATCATTGAGCAATTGTCGTCTTTGATTCTTTTAGCCTTACTTTTTACGCTTGCATCGCTTTGCATTGCGTATTGCTTAGGGAGGTTGTTAAAGCTGAGTCAAAGTGATGAAGCTGCCGTTGTAATCGAGTTTCCGGTGCGAAATCTTGCTCTAGCGGCTTTGATTGCAGTCAATGTTTTTCAAAACAGTGATTATTTACTGTTTGCTGCGGTATTTTTTGTGATTCAAACACCGATTATGCTGGGAATAACGGCATGGTATCGGACAAGATTAGCAATCAGAAAATAACTTTTTAGCTTTTAGTGGGCGCTGTTAGATTTACCGAGTGTTGCTGAAGGTAATTCTTGAAATAGTTGACGGTATTCGCCCGCGAATCGACCTAACTCAATAAACCCCCAGTCAAGCGCCACGTCGACTATTCTAATTTCTTTGGGATGAGAAATTAATAATTCCCGTCTAACACCATTTAGCCGCCGCAATCTTAAATAACGTGTAGGTGTTACGCCCAAGTACTCCTTAAAGGCATATTGAAGGTTTCTTTCACTTAGTTTGGCAATTTTGCACAATTCAGGAATTGTCGGTACTTCACTGGCGTAGCAGTGTAAGTAGTCTATTACACGGCGTACGCCTGGTAGCCGGTTTGATTGACTTGATTGCTTATCATTGCATGGCGTTGTTACGCTGAGAACATTAAATACCAGGGTTAGAATGCTGTCGCCAAGCATTCGTAGAGCATTTTCTTTGGCCAGGATTTCTGGTCTTTTTTGCACAATACTAATAATGTCATTTAGTCCCTCAGCGTACCTGCTCAATGCTAAAGGGTCTGTTAGGCAAGCTTTGCTGACTAACCAGTCATTGGGAACTTCCTGGCCGGTGAGTCGTTCAATATTGCGACTAAATGATTCTCGATTGAAAGCAGCAACGACAAAATTTAGGTTTTCTTTAAAACTGGCGTCCCAAAAACCTCCTGTTGCTTGAAGAATAGTGTTCTTTTGTCTTTGCTGGCCACAAAAATTAAAATCATCAGCATTGGAAAGCACCGCGGCAAAAGGCATGAAAGTGCTCGCTGGTGCAGCTTCGATAAGTGCCCCTGCTGTGAGTATTTCACGAAAAATTTGTACGTCACCCAAATTCACTTCCAAATAATGGCCCTGCAAGTGGCCTGCTTGCAACTGGGTATATTGGCGATTTTTATTTACTTGAAATTGAGCTAGCTCATCAATATCAGATGTCGATATGCCTCTGATTTTGTCGCTGCTATGAATGTTCTTGTGACGGCTCATCGCCTATCAAAGTCCTTTATTGTTAAGCTTTATATTCAAATAGATAAATTAATTCATGCTTTATTGATGCGTTTTCGGAAACTGCATACTCATATGCAACCAACATTTATATAATAGTCACTATAAATGGATTTTAATCCTCAATACAGCGTTGTTTATGTTGCAGAACAACAGAGGCTGTTGCGGATATCAACTGAAGTAGTCCATTGAGCAACTCTAAATTCAATCACTTTGGAAATAGTAATGAAAAAAATACTAGGCGTTTTATCGGTCGTGATATTGCTAGCCAGTTGTGCGGAACAACCAGAAGATAATCAGCTCACAACAGTGGCTGAAACTCCGACTATAAAACCGAATATTCTACTATTGGTGGCTGATGATACGGCATTTGGGGATATTGGCGCCTATGGCTCGGAAGTTCATACGCCCAATATGAATAAAATTGCTGATGCTGGCATTCGTTTTACTAATTACCATGTATCGCCGGTTTGCTCAGTGACGCGTTCAATGCTTTTTACAGGAAATGACAATATTGAAGTTGGCCTGGGGGCATTTGATTACTCTGTTTATCCGCCCACAAGAGGAAAGAAGGGTTATGAAACTTACTTAACCGAAGATGCCGTGACTATTTCTGAGTTATTAAATGATGATGGCTATGAAGTGTATAAATCAGGTAAATGGCATTTAGGTGGCGAAGAAGCTGGCGGCAAGGGCCCGTTAGAGTGGGGGTTTACCAAAGAGTTCGGTATTTTGTCTGGCGGGTCTAATCATTGGAATGATTTCGCAATGACCCCTGATTTTAAAGATCCGAATGGTCTTAATGTCAAAAGAAAGGAAGATTGGACCTTAAATGGTCAGCCTTATGACCGCCCAGAAGGTGTTTATTCTGGAGAGATTTATACCAATCAGATGCTAGAGTTTATTAAGGATGGCGCGCAGCAGAAAAAACCATGGTTTGCTTACATGGCATTTACCACTGCTCATTTCCCGATACAAGCACCCGAAGAATTAATCATGAAGTATTACCCTAAATACCTGGAACTAGGTTATGCGGGATTAAAAAAAGCCAGATATGAAAGTTTAAAAGCAGAAGGCTTGATTTCACACGAAGCAACCGAAGCACCCTTTAATAGCCTGACTAAACGATGGGAAGATCTCTCTCAAGAAAACAAAGAAAAGCAAGCCAAGATAATGGCCACTTATGCTGCGATGATTGAAGATCAAGATAACAGAATTGGGCAAATTCTGGCCTACTTAGAAGAGTCTGGTCAGTTAGATAATACACTCGTTATTTACATGACAGACAATGGGCCAGAAGGATTAGAGCCTGCTAACCCAAAAACAGGTAATCCCGAGTTAGCCAAATGGATTGAAAACCAATTTGATTCTTCTTTTGACGCAATTGGTACAGCGAATTCTGAAAATGTGATTGGCACGTCTTGGGCCAATGCCGCAACAGGCGGCTTACAATGGTGGAAGTGGTTTATTGGCGAAGGCGGCACGCGTGTGCCGTTAATGATAGTGCCGCCTGGTGGGTTTAACACTGAGTATGCACGTGCCGGTGAAAAATCGAACGCTGTTGTTTATGTCAAAGATGTTCCTATGACCATTTTGGAATATGCCAATGTTAAGCACCCAATGACCCATTACAAAGATAAAAAGGTGGTGCCTCCCAGTGGTATTAGCATTAAACCTTTCTTAGACGGACAGTCAGATGTTGTTAGAACAGAGAAAGATTGGTGGGCATTTGAGCTATTTGGTAATGGTTATGTTATGCAAGGTGAGTTTAAGGCCATGAAAGTGAGAACGGGTATGTTCGGTGATGGCAAATGGCACTTATATAACGTGGTTTCCGATCCGTCCGAGTCCAGGCCGTTAGAAATGCAAGATCCTGACAAATTAGAAGCGATGGTCGCTTTATATGAGGGCTATACAGCTAAAAATAATATCTTAGAGGTAGATGCTAATTGGAACCCGTTCCAAGGCGCCAGTGAATAGCTCTTGATATTCGTAAATTAATTCTCAAGTGAGTATTCCGGTCCCAACAATGGGGAGCATCTCAGTCTTGCAGAGCACATAGGCGAAATCATCTGCTTAACAAGTTTGACTTCTTGACTTTGCAGCTGCAAGAAAAATCACTTCGGATTTAAGAGGAAAAAAAGAGGAAAAATATTCTAACTAATTAATATGCAAGGCGGACGCAGGTATTCCTGCATCAAGGGAGTGTGTGTAACCTTTTGATTCATAAGTAATGAATCGTTATTTTCCGCTTATGTACACAAACTGACTTAGACAGGGTTAGTGACAATATTGGCCCCAGCGGGATTAACCATCGACTCATAGTGAAGATGTTCCGGAAAAGTCCGCATATTATAAGGGAGCTGACTAATTTGGTAGCGGAAAGGTCAAATAAGCCATTGGGTATGAACCCGTAGATTCAAGCTTCCAGAATTAATTCGTCTTTACAGCGATATTGGAAACGGCCCCCTACTCGTCAAGTAGTCGTTTCGGTCGGAGGTTGGGGGGTTGGTTCAATATAGGTTTCCGCCTTCTCTTTGAGTTTGCGAAACTTCCCGGTCAACTTGGAGAGCTTGGCATCCCACTCCGCGTCCGGTTCCTGGCCCTCAATAACCTTGAAAAAGACCTGCATCAGTGCAGTCATCGCTATCGGCTCAACCACGGCGGTCTTAATTCCCCAGGCAAACACGGCAGCAAAAGCAAAAGTCCAAAACCCGGCAGCGTTAGGAAACAGTGCGACAAAGCCCGCCACCGGTCCCAGCACCAGTAGAAACACCAGCAACGTGAGTCCCCAGATGATGAAGGTCAGGAAGATGGCATTTTTCAGGATCGTCTTGTAGTTTTGAGCATAGAGAATAATCGCCTCCTGGCTGCTTTGCCATGGGTTATCCGATTGCGTTCGAATAATGTAAGCGAGGATCACCTCGTCAAGATAGGTCAGCGACATATTGATTACTGCGCCGACCAGCTTGACAATTCCCTGAAGCCCAGGGACTGGCAGGATAGTGGCGATCGAGAAAAAGATCCGGTTAAAAGTCTTTAGGATTCCCTTGATCAATTGATCAACCCCGAACAATAACGAGGATTCGACGAAGCGTTTTTTGACTTCTACAGTCGCATATTCAATCTGACCACGCCCTTTGGGTAGCGTTTTGCCATCAAGAAGTTCCACGAGAACCGCAATATGGCCTGCCTTCACCATGTAGAGTAAGTACTCACGGGCAAAATAGAGAGCTACACTCGCCACGCCGAAACCAATCATCCCACCGTACCCGGCGCCAGTGGCAGGGTCGCCACCGACCTGGCCAGCAATATAACCAATTCCCGCGCCGCCACCTGTGATTGCAACGTAGGCCAGGGTAATACCGACATAGACCAGCAAGCGATAGATTAAAAAGGGCATGGTCTTGGACATCAAACCCAATATTGTTTTCAGCTCAAAATCCCACATGCAAGTACTCCTCGGTTGGCCTGAGAGTAGTTTAGGGTAAGCTCGATTGCACGTGCAATTGTTTATTGACGCACCCACCCGCAACGCTCACTTTTTTTACCCTCAATACATGCTGTGCTTTAAGCAAAGAAACAAGACACCCATCAAAATTATAGATCAGGCAGTTATGTGTTTCGAGTTCACTGGGGTGTTCGGGCTTACCGTACTTTTTTAGGTATTCGGGTGATGCACAGGCATGTAAGCCACATGGCATAAGCAGTCGCGTGATCAAGCTCGAATCTTCTAGTTTCCCAAGCCTAAGCGCTACATCGATACCCTCTTCTACAAGATTCACTAACCGCCCGGAGACATGTATATCCAGTTCAATCCTGGGAAGTTTCTGTTGAAAGCTCAGTAGTACCTCAGGAAGTAAAAGGACTGTCGTGAAATGACAGGCCTGCACTGAATAACATGCATTACAATCGTATCATAGGTTTTCTGCCATAGATTCAGCCAACGTGACAGCAAAAACCAACGCCGATGGTTCCTTCACAATCCATTTTGGTGGCTGCGAAGATGGCCGGATTAACTGTCTGCCCTGGTAGGCCGGTCTGAATGAAATTCGTTGTAACAAAGAATTGAGAACTTAGTTGATAACTTATCAGGAGATTGAAATGAGCAACAAACATTCATTGAAAAAGACGCTTATTGGAGTCCGTCTTAGCGCCTGCTTTTTGTGTGTGGGCCTAATTGCTGCCTGTGGCCCTTCACCCGAGGACAGAGTGGCTGCTGACATGCAATGCAGTCAATATGCGTCCACCAGGACAGGCTATGCGCCTGCAAATCCAACGGGTGGCAAAAGCTCGGTGGGTAAGGGTGCCGCGACAGGGGCAGTCGGTGGCGCAGCGATTGGTGCGGTGACCAGCAAGAAGAGTAAGAAGGTCGTTCAGGGCGCTGCCATTGGCGCAGCTGCCGGGGCTGGATTAACCGCACTGAAGAACAACGAAGGCAAAAAGAAAACCAAGCAGGCCAAATCTGCTTACCAGGCGGAATACCAGCATTGCATGAATGAAAAGGGATTCTAGCGATTCCGAACCACTGGCTGCTTTCTGGGAAACTGAAAACGACTATAGTTAACAAATTTCACTTGAGAATATGATGAACAAGTCAATATGAAAATCTTCTTGATCTCTTCAGTTCTTTTCCTTTTTCCCGCAATGAATGTGTCCGCCCAGGATGTGCGGGTGTTTGCGGACTATGAGCAATCGATTGGCTGGATGGAATCAATTGGCTGGTGGGGAGAGGAACTCCGGGCTGAACAGCTGCAGGTCCCGCGAACCTTACTGATTGCAATCTCACCCGCCTGGGGGGAAGACGCTGCGCAAATGCCTGTTCCTGTGAAAAAAGAGTTTTTCTACCGCTGCCTGTTACCGCTTGTAACGCATGCCAATTGGCTGGTTCGGCAGCGCAGGGGGTGGTTAAAGGAGAGAGAGACCGAGATAGGAAATGGTCATCCTCCGCAGGGACAAAACCTGGAAAACCTGCGGCTTTTTGCCGTCACGCTCCGCGTGAAAACCGAACAGGAGGCAAGGGAAATAACGGATTCGGCGGAGTGGCTGAACATCATTGGCGAGTTGCTCTATCGACTGGATGAAATTCCCGCCGGCCTGGCGATCGGGCAGGCGGTCTACGAGAGTGGTTGGGGCACTTCAAGGTTCACTGTCGAGGGAAACGCCCTGTTCGGGCAATGGACCTACGGCGGTCAGGGTATGGCGCCCAAGCAGCAACGTAAAGAACAGGGTGATCACAAAATCGCGACATTCACTTGGCCGTTCGACAGTGTCAGGGCTTACTATCTGAACTTGAATACACACCCTTCCTATGAAGATTTTCGGAAAATTCGAGCCAAGCTGAGAAAAGACGGAAAGCCGCTCAGTTCACTCACCCTGGCCGATGGATTAATAGGCTACTCGGAGCGAGGCCAGGAGTACGTCGATAGTCTGAAAAGCCTGATTCGCAGCAACGGGTTCGACCTGGCTGATTCGGCCCAGCCCAGGGATGAACCGCTGGCTTTTGCGATGGGTGCGGTGGATGAGGAAGCAGCCCGGTCCATGCGGGACCGTTACGAGGTGATGAAGGCAAACGGTGAATTTGACAAGATCCTCGTTGAGATGCGACTCGAATAAGTCCGAACTTTCGTCCTATACATGGGGGCGAGAGCAGAACGGGTCTATTATGACTTTTGGCCTTGGTTGCTAAGGAAGATCAAAGGAGAGGTGGTGAACATACGAGCTGTACGGAAAAGATTTTCATTTTATGTAGGTTTGTCAGGCTTTGTTTTGTTTCTTGGCACTTTCCTGCCCGGTAGCGCCAACAGTAAAGATCTGCAGTACTCAGCTCTCCCGCAGATCGGTGTCTCCCGCTCACCTGAAATCAGCATTGACTCCACCACTGGCAGTGCTTCAATGGAAATCACGGTACTCATCTATAATGTTGCCGGACTACCCTGGCCGATAAGCAAAGGAAAATCATCCCGTGATACCGATGCCGATGGTAAGCGTATTCCCATTGACAGCAAACGATCTACTGCTTTGAAAAAAATTGGCGATACGCTGGGCGAATTGCGCAGCGAGGGAATGGAACCAGATATCATTTTGTTACAGGAAGCTTTCATTTCTGATTCAGCGGAAATCCCCAAACGGGGCGGCTATCCAAATTGGGTCACCGGTCCCGGCCGGAAGGATGTGGGACCAAAACACTCAGACCGCGCCAGTGAAGAGTTCATTGCGGATCGTAAGTTTTCAAAGGGCGAGAAATCGGGCAAGGGGCAATCAAGCGGCTTACTGCTGGCGAGCAATTTCCCCATTGTCGAGCTGTTTAATCATCCCTTCAAACAATGGGAGTGCGGCGGTTTTGACTGTCTGGCCAATAAAGGGCTACTGGTCGCAGAATTGGAAATCCCCGGACTTCCTGATCACCTGATGGTGGCAACGACTCATTTCAATTCACGTGGTGCTTCGGGCGTCACCGGTGAGCGCGCCCTGGCCGCCCATAACCTGCAGGTGGACGATGCGAATGAATTCCTCTTAAACCTCGGTAAGGACGATATGCCTTTTATATGGGGGGGTGATCTGAACATGCGGCACGCAGACGATCGCCTCGAGTATTTCGTCGCTCGCTCCGGCGACAAGCTTAATGAAGTAAGTTCTTTCTGCGTTGACCCGGAAAACGACTGCGAAGTCCGAACGCGTTGGGATACCGACACACCGTGGTACGAAAGTCAGGACTTACAGGGTTGGCTGCCCGGAAGCAGGGTCACGATCAAACCGTTTCAAGTTGAAACCGTGTTCGATGAACCGGAGGACGGTATTATGCCGTCAGACCATAACGGTTTGTTGGTGCACTATCGTCTTACATGGCCGATACCCGATAAGTGAAATCTATGAAAAAAATATTACTGTCTCTGGTTTTACTGTCTCCTGCCATTGTTCCGGCTCAGGAAAACAGCGACGAGCCAGTGGCTGTTGAGCCCAAAGAACAAGTCGAGCTTAAAGAACAAACCGAGCCTAAGAAAAAGGCGCTTGACCGGTATAAAGAGCGGGTTGATACCCGAATACTGCGAGACTCGAAATGGGTGGATGGATTTTTTGGAGATAGCAATAATGTAGCTGAGACCGCCACTACAATGATTCGCATTCGACCCGAACTTTATTACCGTAATGAACAAGGTGCCAAGGGCCGGTTGAAAGTCAGAATCAAGTTCGCCTTGCCAAATCTTGGCCGAAAAACCAGCCTGGTTATTGGCACTGACGACACAGTCGATAGTTTCGGCGAAAATATAGATGATGCTGAAAACGAACCAGTCATAGGACTGCAGTTTTTCGGCAAAACAACACGGCGTTGGAACACCAGTCTGAGCGTCGGGGTCAAGTTCAACGAATTCGCCGGCTATATTGGACCAAGGGTTCGATACCTGACACCCTGGGGCAA
>RCND010001524.1_pt1 | contig 13130 bp, 11 predicted proteins | sample 2041351 | NCBI WGS metagenome assembly RCND01 (sample SAMN09708230, study PRJNA481090) | Marine sediment metagenome, whole genome shotgun sequencing project. | biome: marine sediment; feature: ocean; material: sediment; isolation source: Sewage treatment plant 12B marine sediment (STP12B) ...
AGGAGATGGAGAATAATAATAATGCTCTTTTCATGATTGTCGGGTTTTGCACTTATTATTTAATTTCATTAGCCTCAAAAACTGTTCCGCAATTATGCCTAACCGAGCAAACGATTTGTGGCTGTGGCGAGACTTTTGCCTCTAGTTGATTCATAATATTATTCATTAAGAGATAGTCCCGCAAAAGACGTGCCTTGCTGCATGACGTTTGATTAGTGTTGGAGTGCGTTATACTTGATGACGCTACTACTTTATCTTTCGGAAAGTCAAGACAAACTCATCAGTATCAATATACTTGCAAAACTTACCAATGGTTATAATGAGATTCTTATCATCGAAACTGTAGTAGAAAGACTCGCCTACGCCCAGACTTGAAAGTCCAGCCTTCATATGAATGCTATTGTTTTCTATCTGGTAGAAATACGCATCGCTTCCTATTACCGGGAGATAATACCCATTGCTGATTTCAAAACCCCTCTGAAGAAAAACCAGACCTGAATCATCGCTTGAGTTGAATACAAGCGTATCGGTCAAAGTATTTGTCTCAATCCATGTACCAATTAATCCTTGGGGTAAGGTGCTTGGGTCAGGGAATACGTTCTGCTCATCAGGCAAAGCAGCGTTTTCTTTCTGGCATGAAACCAAAATAATCCCAGTCGAGAATATAACTGCTAAATATAGCAACCATGTTCTTAACGTATAGGTTTTCATAATTCGTTGAGGTTTGTTAAAACTATTCACAGGAGACATTCTGAAAGTTCTTTTGACCAGTTATCAGGTCTATTGTTCCTTCAATACAACTGTTATATTCATCCTCGTAAACGGCAAACGCTTCCAAGGTGAGTGTGCCGGGGTGGCGATTAAGGAATATTCGTCTAAAACACATCGTATCCACTCCTGCTGCTTTAATCAATGAATCCAAAGCCTCGTTCATGGAAGAATATCTTAATGGACCTGTTTTTGGTGCTTTACCAATTCTTGAAAGGAATCCACGGTTATCAATTGCAGTCTCAATCTGTTCTAAGGTCAAATATGTTCCCTTTGGTAATCCAATTTCTGGATAGTCATTATTATACTCACCGATTTTTATTACAAACCCATCCCACGATTCTGCTATCGCCCAATCATTTTGCACCCTATAACCAATTCCAAATTTCTCACCATCAATTTTCAAAATTGATGAATTAAAGATGGTTATGTGGTCACTGAAATACTCATTAGTCATATTGTTTCGTTTGATAAAAAGCTCTTTCCATACTTCGGTATATGTTGAGCAGATTTCAGTAGTGCAAATGGAATCAACCCAGTCATGTTCAAGGTATTCATATTCATCAGGTTGAATGCATGATACTTTACGTACAACATCTTCTTCTTCATACCAGAGGCATGAATTGATTCCAAGCAGGGTACATAAAAATAGATACTTCAAAACAGGTTTCATTCGATTATAATTAAGCTAAAGACGTATCTAATAGTGAAATGGTTGCTATATTAATTATTGCCCATAACGGTCTGAGTAGGGGCTAGGTTATTTACTTAAAGGTAAATAGATTATGCAAAAATCACGCCAAGCACCATGTACTTTTTATCATGATTAATTTGTTGAGAAATACGAATTATAATCCCCATGAGAATATATTATCAAATCATTTCCATTTATCTCATAACTATAAGCATCATGTAGACTTTGAAGGGTGTATGTCTCCCATTCACTATATGCACAGCCAACCATAGTTGTAATCAAATTTGATATTTCAATTCCACCATTACTACTGGTTAAAGTATAAGTACCTGCACCACTATTGCAGACCCCATTGATTCCAATAATGTTGGATGTATCACTAAAGATTATTGATATTCTTTCCGGGGCACCACTTGGATATTCAGATATATCATTGGTTTGTGTTGCTTCAATAGATTCTAACTCCCAATTATTGTTCGTTAAGTCAGCATCCGTCAGATTTTCTTTTTCACATCCAAGGGTCAGTATTGCAATAGTAGTCAGTAATAAGCATTTAGAAAGTTTGTGAATCATGTCAGTAAAGGTTAGGTTACTTATTGAAAGATAAATAGAACCTCAAAAATCACGCCAAGCACCATGTCATTATAATTATTGCTTGAATTTCTGTACAACCCAGTCAGACCAATATAATTGAACCCCGAATTCATGCATATCATCGATGAATTCCACGATGGTTTTGGGTGTCTGTCTTTGATAAACATCATTGCTCTCATTATTTGTTTTTGTCACGTATACTCCCTCAGCATAAAACTCTAGGATGTCACTGTCTTCATTTGTGAATCGAGACCAATTATAAAACAGTTCACCCTGCCATCCATCAAAGATTGTGGTAACAGAATGCTCTCCATACACAGGGAAGAGCATATCGCATACAAAGGTCTTGGCAAGAAGCTCTGTGAATTTCTTATTTCCTGTTGTCCTGATATCTGGGAGTACTGTCTTCATTGAGATTGAAATAAAATACTATTATAGTTCTGAATATTAATCATATAGATATCTCCAATTCGTCATTCTCCACCTTCGAAATCAAATTCTAGTAGGTCTTCTTCCTCAATTTTCCTCATAATTTTCTCAACTAGGTCTTCATCGAAATATAGTAAGCCACAAATCAGGAAATTGCATGGAAGTTCATCAGCATTGAGTCTCTGACTCTTCAATTTCAGGTCACCATTTGTTATATCAACACCAATAATGTGGAATGTAAATCCTTTCATGTAAACCCATAAGAGCTTTATGTAATAAATTCTAATATCAGGTTCTGTAAAGTCGTGTATTTCATATACACCCCCAATTTCTAGAGTCTTGTCTTCAGTGAATAAGCATGGAGAATTTATATAGACATTATCTCCGGTTCTTTTAAACCATGCCTGAAGACCAATTCCGGGTTTTACAGCAGGATTTGTTTCTAGTGGATTCATAGGCTTTTCTCTTTCCTATAAATACTGAAGGAGATTGAAAAGAGGGGGGGAAGGAGACCGGTATCCTCCCCCTCCCATAACACCCTCTCCCACAGGGGTATATGGAGCCGGGGTGCCCCAAGAGGTTGAACGTGAGGGTGTTAGAAATCTCTAAAAAACCCATGATTTCCTTAGTCCAAGAATTACAGTTTTTTACAGTTTTCTACAGTTTTTTATAAAAATCGTAGATGAAAACCGGAAAAACCGGGATTCAGAAAACGGCAGGTCTATTGCAAAAGGCTTTTTTTTCTGGGTGAAAAATTTCTGGGGATTGAAAATGAAGTGTTAAAATTTCTATATGAATTTCAGGCTAACACTAATCTATGGCTTGGACTGCTTGCTTCTCTATTCCTTTCATCATTGCCATATACCTTTGACAAGATTTTAATAGATTTACGACATGGTAAATCATGTAATTTGTATAGGATATGTATATAATATTGATATACTTATTGTATAAGTCTGATAATCACAGTTGTTATTGTTTATAATCTAAAATTAGTAAATTAACCGGCCAAAACCCCACGACTATGTTCAGAATTGGTGTTCTGTCAGATACCCATGGCTTCTTCGATCCAAGGATCGCCACTTACCTCAGGGAATGTGACGAAATCTGGCATGCCGGGGATATTGGCGACTATGAAGTTGTAATACAACTCAATCGAATTGCTCCGGTGGTAGCCGTGTACGGAAATATCGACGGTACACCAATCCGCTCCAGGTATCCCGGTCACCAGCGTCAGGTACGTGAGGAACTGGATATATGGATGACCCATATCGGGGGCTACCCGGGTAACTATGATTCTCGGGTAAAACCCGATATCTTTGAAAAATCCCCGGGCCTCTTTATCTCAGGACACTCACATATTCTAAAGGTGATGCCTGATAAAAACTTTGGTTTTCTTCATATCAATCCCGGTGCTGCCGGGCGCAATGGTCTCCATAAGGTGCGGACCCTGGTTCGCTTTGAAATAGATAAAGGTCGCATTGGAAACCTGGATGTTATTGAGCTGGGTACACGGTCCAGAACATAAGGACCCTTCACTTACTCCTCAAACTCCAAAAAGCGGCTGATAAACAGATCCAGTCTCCTCCGGGCAGCCAGACTGTAAACATAAGGCGCCTGTCCCGGGCTTCCTTTGATCCTTCTATCAGACTCCTTCAGGTCAAACACGATCGCATTAAAAGTCCGGTTGGAGGAGAGTACCTGCAGGCCTCCGGGTGTATAGGCAATATAGTACCAGGTCCTTTCGCCTGCTCTCAGATAGATATCAAAGACATCGCCAGAGCCCCGCTCCACTAACTCAATATAAGCCTCCACTTTCTTATTCACCTGGATATCACCAATGTTCCCGATTCCCACCATGCCATTATAACGGAACGATCGGGATTCCTGGTTCCATTTCAGGCTTAGGTCATTAAAGAAAATGGTATGTTTCCACTGGGCTGGGATTTCCTCATAAGCTCCGTAAAGTCCAAGCTGGCGCTCCAGCGTGTTGGCCATATCCCGTCCAAGCAGGTCCTTCATAGCCAGCTGATAGTGAGGACTTGTAAGGTCTACCGGATTCAGCTGGGGCAGACTGTCAATCTCTGCTCCCATCACCTGAAGTGCCTCGGAAGAAAAGGGAAAATCCAGGCCAAGAACCAGGTGGGTATCAAATTCACCTTCAGCGATCTTATGACTTGCATTACCGGTCGAAACCATGTTCACACGACCGTAGTCCAGGTTCAGATTGACTGGGCCTTCCCCATAAACCCTGCATTGTTCTGTTTCCAATCTCAGATAAGATCCGGGCCAACTCATATCCGCTAGTTTCTCAGGAGTAGATATAATATAGTCTTCACGCTCAGGATCATAGATTAACTCTCCATTTGCAGTGGTAATGTTGGCATCGAAATAGTCTTTTCGCGCGGAGAGGAAGGTAGAGTAGATATGTGTAGAGTCCCTTGTAATCATCGTGCCTGAGAAGATCTTATTCTGGGCTGTACTTTGCATTTGCTCAGGGATGGGGATGCGGATATCTGCCGGATCAACCACTGCAGTAAAGCGCAACCAGGATTTGACAATATCACAACTATGAACCAGCCTGGTCCCCCCATCAAAGGATAGAAAAGGAAGATCCGCAGAAAGTTCCACTTCTCCCTGGAAATCGAAATATGGACTTAGCATAAAAGAAGCATCCTCAGCTACGTTTGCGGTAGCGAGCGTTAGGATGGACGTATCTACCCATACTTTGTCGAAATAGAGCTGATAAGCGTTCCCAAATGCATCCAGGTAATCGTAATAACCAGAACCACTGTAGTCTAGAGCACCATTTACAGCAATGGAAGCATTGTAAATCAGATACTGGCGAGTTACCTGGTTGGCCATAACCTTTGCGTTGTTAAGCATGCTCATGGTGGCCCTGTATCCGATGTCAAGCTTTTTTTCATATGGAAAAACGAAGGCATCTGCCACCTTAATAAAAGGAACTCCCCTGGCATGCAAAATCCTTGTCTCGTAATTGTAAGTGGCCTCGGAAGCAACAAAATTCAGACTGTCCTGTTGGGGATGTGTTGAGGTATAAGTGGGTCCGTTGGTTCTTAATGAATCTATGCCAATATCAACATCGTTTTCAGGAAGGATTTTTCCCTGGGACAAGGACACTTCATCCTTATTCATATCCCAGGTGATTTGATCAAGCTCGGTTTCATATAGGTTATAAGGCAACTCCACCAGGGTGGCATCACCATTGGCCCTGAACTCTCCCATGCCTTGATCCAGATCTACAAAAATATTTACATCATTGGTAAGAAAGGGCAATTCTTCAAAGGAGTCTGCACTCAGCTTAACACCCGAAGAGTCGGCGCTAAGCGTTCTATAACCATAACGAAACTGATCCGATTCAAACCGAGCATCAGGAAAACCCATGACTCCGCTCCCCGTAAGTCCGGAAGGAGAAAGGGCCAGGTTGCCTCCATGAAAGATACTGTCGTTGTAAATTTTAAAGACCTCTTCAACCCTGGATATTTCAAGTTGGTTCTCCCCGGGAATCAGCTTCAGGTCGGCTACACTGTTCTCCACCCAGGGATACTCTATTCCTTCAGTCTGCTCCCGCAAGACGAAAGAGCGGGTGCGCGCCATCATGGAGTCCGGATGCATCATATAAAGATCCGATGTAGAGGAGGAGCTCAGGTAATCAAAGGATCCGTACCCACGCAAGCCCCCGCTACTCATCTCAATATCATTGTAAAAGGTTCCCACGCCCCCATACAATTCAATCCCCTCTTCAGCTGTCTGCATATAGAATCCAAGGGAGTTATCCTCCCGCAAGGTCATATCCATCTCCAGGGGTGGAAGGATGCCTGCTGAAATAAAGGTTCCCTGAGGCGCGATAGCCTCGGGGCTGAAATTATCCAGACTGTCAATGGTAAAGGGTTTCAGTTCAAAATAAAAATCATCCCTGTGATAGACTCCGTTTTGAATATACGGATCATCAAAGTAAATATAGGATCCTCCCATGCTGGTAAATGAAGGGTATTGGGGGAAATTTTCCAGGCCGGACTTATTCATGGGATCATCGATCAATAACTGACCAGTCATATCCTCCATGGCATTTTCGATACGCTCCAGGATAGGTTCTCCATACTCGTTATACTCCTCGGTCATTATAGATATCTTAAGAGAATCGATCTTCTGCATATCTATTTTAAAATCATTGTAGTCGAAAAAAAAGTTTTTCCCGGAAAACTGGAACAATCCTGCATCAACAATTCCATCGAACTGAAATGATCTGTTACGTTTCATAACAATACGATTCTCGGTGGGGATCAACCTTACGTTCTGAGAATCGCTCAGGAAAATCATCGGAATCCCTGAAATGGACAGGTCACGCGTATATAGGTCCAGCTGAGCATTGGAGGCACCTTCAAGCCTGGATATAAAGCGGATCACATCGTAGTCCCTCTGGCGCATGGAGGCGCTGATATAGTCAAAGGTCTTTTGGCGTACAGTAATCAGATCCTTGCTATCATCGTAATAGACAAATCCATATTTAGCCAGCCTCATCAGGAGATGACGTACCTGGTAGGGTGGATAGGCAATATAATTGGCATAATTTGGCATGGCAAATGTCCGTCCCCCAAGCATGTTGGAATAGGTATAGAGCTGGGCCAGTGGGTGCTCAATATCCATGCCCTGCAGGTCCATAAAGAATCCGTAGTCAAAAAAGGTAGAAGACTCAAAGGTGGCGCGCCCCACCGAGGTCCCCTGTAGGGCCTGTAGTTTCATAAAAGATTCTCCCCTGGTCCAGGAGAGCTCATCGAAATTCATATCGATGTTGTGGTAGCTGTTGGAGTAAGGGCCCAGAGACTTAAAATCCTCCGACTTATTGAGCCGCAACAGGTCTTTGCTTACATCAAATGAAAGCTCCAGGTCGGGATGAAAGATGGAATCCTGGCCAAAATAGATGGAGATGGAAGCGTGAGGTGCCCTGATAAATCTGCCATTCATTGCGACTCGGTTCGTTCTGGCCTTTAATCGAAGGGTGTCATCGGCAAAGATCTCCAGCAAAGCAGGCTCCCCTCCCACTGCGGAACCTATGATGTTGGCCCCCTCAATGGCCAGTCCCCCGCTGTAATGTATACCCGGTACGAAATTCTCAATCCTGTAGGAATTTTGATAGGAGAGAAATTTGGGATAGACGATGGAGGAGAGGTCTTTAATAAGCGCTACCTTATCTTCCAGTTTTCCAAGGGCGATCCCCTCAAAAAGAGCTGGGTAGAATAGCTTTGCGGAATCGGCCGTATATCCGGGAGTCTTCAGGTTGATCTTGAAATCAGCTAATATTGCGTTCAACTCATTTTCCGGCATTCCGGCTCGCTCCCAGGTCACTATGCCATGGCTACCGTACCAATGCAGTTCAAGCGGATCAATGTATCCTGTGGCACTCTTAATCTGAATAAAATCTCTGTCGAAATAGCAGGCAATAATTACATCATCAAAACTTACGGTCAGTTTCTCATCTGAATGAAATTGGAATGTAGGCGTTGAAACCCTCCATGCAATAGAATTAGAGCGATATAATGTGTTTTCATTCAGCAAACCCAGGGATAGAGTAAGCAACTGATCAATAGCCGCAAGGGATGCATCATTCCTCTTCAGAAAGAGGGTGAATCCCTCCAGCCATTCATCATATCCATGGGATGTTTTGTGCTCCGTATAAAACTCCATCATGATACGCTGATACTTGATAAAATGAGGCCTGGGCCGGCATCTGCGTTTCAGCATCAAATTTGACACTTCAATAATCTCCAGTTGTTGTTCATAGGAGAGGGAGTCATAAACAACTAGAAATCGTTGAAAATCGCTTATCTCGGATGACTCAAGATGAGCTCCCGTAAATAAGCTTAATTCATTTACATATTGCCCGGTATCACTGGTGAATTCCCTGATGGACTGTGCATATACCAGGTTAACCAGGAGAAGTAAGGAAAGGGATATGATAGCTTTTTTCATACCGGCTGATCAAGGTAAGGCATTAAGAAAGGTGAGGGAAATCCAGTTGGAATCCTCTCCAGTACTTAAGTGTTCTAAGTTACATCTGTAGGCTTCGTTCAACACATATTGCACATCCTCTGCAAGTATGCCGCTGATCACCATCAGGCCCTGATCAAGGAGATGCTCAGTATAAATGGACATATCCCTGACCAGTGTATTCCTGGTGATGTTGGCCAGTATCATATCAAAGTTCTCCTTATAGAGAACTCCCACATCACCAAGCCTTACATCCATATTGGTGATCCCGTTCCTCTTTATATTTTCAAGAGCATTTTCATAGGCCCACTGGTCATTATCCACTCCTAATACCCTGGCTGCACCGTGCATGCAGGCATATATTCCCAAAACTCCTGTTCCGCATCCCATATCGAGAATTCTTTTCCCTTCAAGAGGATGATTTCCCATTTCCCTGATCATCAACCTGGTGGTATGATGATGACCTGTTCCGAAGGACATCTTTGGTTCAATCACCAGGGTATATTCAAGGTCATTGGAGGAATCATGAAAGGGCGCCCTGATAAGCACCCTTTCGTCGATGACCACCGGTTCGAACTTTTTTTCCCACTCCTCATTCCAGTTCTGATCTTCGGTCCTGTGGAACCTGTACTGTACCTTTATGTTGACGCCCGCAAGCTGATCAATCAACTGATTCAGTGCTTCAGCATCATAAGCTTCCTCATCAATAAAGGCCTGAATATCGTTGTCACCCTCCACAAATCCTTCGAATCCGATCTGCGCCATAAGCGCATAAAGGATCTCCTTTTCAGTGTTGCTCCACGATCGGGCTGGTATAACGAATTCGAGGTATGCCATAGAGGCTGCGTAGGCTAATATGCATTCACAATTGCCAGAAAGTCTTCTGCTTTAAGAGCTGCTCCGCCAATCAATCCACCATCCACATCAGGGTTGGCAAAAATTTCTGAGGCATTTGAAGGTTTACAGCTTCCCCCATAGAGGATACTCATATCTTCGGCTACCTCCTTATCGAACAGCTCTACCAATAGATCCCTGATAAACTTATGCATCTCCTGTGCCTGGTCCGGAGTGGCAACTACACCTGTACCAATTGCCCATACGGGTTCATAAGCAATAACTGTCTTGCTCATATCCTCCTTAGTCAGACCTGCCAGACCCACCGTAAGCTGCTCCCTGATTACGTCATAATGTAAGCCACCTTCACGCTCCTCAAGAACCTCTCCACAGCAGAAAATGGGCTTCAATCCTTTTGAAAGGGCAATTTTTGTCTTTTTGTTTAAGAGTTCATTGTCCTCATGATAATAGGAACGTCTCTCCGAGTGCCCGATAATCACATACTCTACTCCCACGGAGACTAGCATATCCGGAGCTATTTCCCCGGTATAGGCACCAGACTCCTCTGATGCACAATTCTGCGCTCCCAGCTTCACACCATCAATCATGTCGTTCACCCTGCTCAGATGCGTATATGGAGGGGCTATAATAACCAGTGCATCACTTTGTTTCTCCTTCTCAAGTTTTTCAACGGCTTTTGCAAGCTCCATCCCTTCTTTTAGATCGGTATTCATTTTCCAGTTTCCAGCAACAATTTTCTTTCTCATTTCATTTGTCGTTAATGATTCTTATTTAAAAATAGTAAAATTCATAATGCATCGGTGATTTACAGCATATCATGCCTTCACCGGTGAGATATAAGCTGAGAGTAAAACCACCATCATCAGCGTCATTAAAAAGGCCAGGCTTACTCCATTTTCCCTTTTTCTTGCTCCTTCGTTCAGAAGTAACTCGGGAATAAAATGATCAAATTCTACCATATCGAATGAGAACTCCTCGTAAGCTCCTGCATCCATCAGCAGCTGTGCCTCTTCATCCAAAGGTGCCGAAGCATTTCCTATCAGCTCCGACCATTGAGGATCCAGCTGCTCCAAAAGCGGGAAATCTCTGTAAGCCCATTTCCCAAGGATAATTCCATTCTTTACAAGCATAAATCCGGGATTGGAACGTACAATGGTCTTTAACATTATCTCATCCCCGGCCATAAACTCATATGCGAGACCCAATTCTGCAGAGATGGACTCCACCTCTGCTGAGCTTGATGAGGTCACCGCATAAAAAGAGAAGTCACTGGCAAATATTTCAAGTTGCGACCACTCTACCGCATGGCTAAGTGCTTCCTGGTCTGCAGCTGCAAGGTCGTGACTCACCATGACAAGGCTGTATCCCCCATCGGATAGGATCTCATCTACCAGATCATTTCCATAAGGATCCATAATTGCAAAATCATGAATTGGGGGTTCGTAGCCCCGCTTCACCAGCTTCGATTCACTATCAACAAATTCCCACTGAAGAGTATCCTTCGGATAATCTTCCATGCTAAAAGAGCTCGTTTTTCCTGTCTCCTGGTTCCTGTAAATCAGTAAAGTTTCGTATTCGTCCACCGGTACTCCGTCGGGTATCTCCATCTCCGCCCTTATCACTGTACCCACATCAAAGGGCCTGAAATCGATAAGTGGCAGATGCCTGTAGTTCCAGAAAGAAAAGAGTGAGGCGAATAGGAATAGGCTCCCTACTACCATCCACTCCCGGACATGCGGACCTGAATTATATTCACTGTTCCTGCCAAAATAGAGGATCAATACAAACACCATCAGCACCACATTCTTAAAGAAGGTCTGCCAGTTGGTCAGAATCAGTGCATCGCCAAAACATCCACAATCCGTTACCGGGTTAAATAGTGCCAGGATAAAGGTCAGCAGTGTAAAAAAGGACATAAACCACATCAATATCTGGAATATGGTCTTTCTCCGGTAACCAAGAATCAGGGTAAGTCCCAGTATCAGTTCAAAGGCAGAAAGGAATATTCCCAGGGGGAGTGCAAGAAACTCAAGAAACCCCAGTTTAAATGCAGTAAAGTAATCTGCAAACTTGTAGGCCGATCCCAGGGGATCCACAGCCTTCACAAAGCCGCTGAAGATGAAAACCATTCCCACGATTAAACGACTTATTAATCGAATATACTTCATCCCTATAGCTCCATATGGTTAATAATCAAACTCGAAATATCTTCTGGGGAAAGCATGGTACCGTCTGAACCCATACAGTCAACGATCTCAAGATCATCCACCTGCTTCTGCAGGGAAAGATAAACCTGCTGGACCTGCTCCTGGAAATCCAGATCTTCCTCATGTATATCCCGTTCCCCTTTTAAGTAGGCCCTGTCATCTCCGTCTCGTGCTAAATTTAATTGTCTTCTGGTAAACTCGAAGGGAACATTCAGGTAGAGGTTCAGGTCGGGCCTGGGCAGCTTGTTATATCCAAATTCAAATTCCAGGATCCAATCCCTCAAGCTCTCCTGTCCTTCCCGGTCGGCCAGCTTGGCACACTGAAAGGCTATATTCGAATAAACATAACGGTCCATAATTACCAGATTCCCTTCCTCCATCCATTGCCTGATTTGAGAAGATGCATCGGCCCTGTCGCCGGCATATATCAGGGCTACCAGATAGGGATCAACCTGGTCGTTGGCCCCCATCTCTCCTCGTAGAAACCTGGCTATCAGCTCCCCGTATACACCTTCTTCCAATCTTGGAAAATGGAGATACTTGTATGGGACAGCCTTCTGTTCAAGATGCTCCCTTAAAAGTTTCAACTGGGTGGATTTACCTGAGCCATCTAAACCTTCTATCACCAAGAAACGCATGAATCTACTTTGGATTATTTGTGTATTTTTAAACCAGTTTCCAAACTTACAAAATATAGGCTCAACCTATTGAGAATACATGAAGAACTTCTCCACATCAGGCCCTCTCTTTTCAAAGAACTTATCACTGAACCTGGGAGGATCAATCATGGACCTCTCACGTCCGCGAGTGATGGGAATCATCAATGCCACACCGGATTCTTTTTATGATGGAAGCAGGGTACCCGAACCGGCGCAGGCGATTGAAAAGGCAAGGGAAATGATAGAACAAGGGGTCGATATACTGGATGTGGGCGCTGTTTCTACCCGACCGGGCTCCCAGGAGATATCTGAAACAGAAGAATTGGAGCGCTTGTCACCTGTCCTGGAAGCATTAAGGGAGGCCTTCCCTGACTTCCCTGTTTCGGTAGATACCTGGAGAGCGAGTGTGGCCCGCACCGTAAAAGAGAGATTTGAGATTCAGTTGATCAATGATATTTCGGCCGGAACTCTCGATCCCGATATGTTTCCTACCATGGCGCAGCTGGGAATCCCATATATTATCATGCACATGCAGGGAACTCCACCAAACATGCAGGACGACCCGGCTTATGAAAATGTTGTTGATGAAGTGCTGCAATTCTTTGCGGAAAGGGTGTACAAATTGAGAAAACTGGGCGTTAATGACATTGTTATCGATCCGGGATTTGGATTTGGGAAAACTCTGGAACAAAACTATATGCTTCTGGGCCAGTTTGATTCCTTCAAAATGCTTGAACTTCCATTGATGGCAGGAATATCACGTAAATCAATGATTTATAAGCTATTAGAATCTGAGCCTGATGATGCCCTCAACGGAAGTACAGCTGCACATATGGCAGTATTACTTAAAGGTGCCAGGCTCCTCAGGGTTCACGATGTAAAGGCCGCAGTGGAAACTGTGAAGATCTTCCAGCA
>RCND010001527.1_pt1 | contig 13123 bp, 10 predicted proteins | sample 2041351 | NCBI WGS metagenome assembly RCND01 (sample SAMN09708230, study PRJNA481090) | Marine sediment metagenome, whole genome shotgun sequencing project. | biome: marine sediment; feature: ocean; material: sediment; isolation source: Sewage treatment plant 12B marine sediment (STP12B) ...
ACATTGTTTCCAACCATCGCTTTTTTCCCAGTAAGTTCACAAACTCTTGACATTGTATTCTTTCTTTAGGTCTATTATTTTTTTCTGTTTAAGCTAAATCCAAACATGGATATTTTAAAACAGGATGCAAATTTAATAAAACTTTACGTTTCAACAAACATAAAGTCTTACTTTTTTAAAATTTCTTTCTGAAGCATTTCAAAGGCTTTATTTGTAGCCTTCATTATTACTTTTTCACGCTGGTTACTAAAGTTAAAAACTTCAGAATACACCTCATCTTTTGTTGCAATAGCGATCCAAACGGTACCAACCTCAGCATCAGAATCACCTTTTGAAGGTCCTGCATTTCCTGTTGTGCTTATAGCATAATCGCTATTAAATAATGTTCTTACATTTTTAGCCATAGCCTCAGCAACTTCTTTGCTTACTACTGAATACGACTCAATATCACTTTGAGTAACCTCTAAAATATTAACTTTAGACTCAGTTGCATAGCTCACTATACTTCCTTTAAAATATTTTGAAGCTCCTGCATTTGATGTAAAGGCTTGAGCAATTCGTCCTCCCGTACAACTTTCTGCAATACTCAAGGTTTTACCCATTTCTGTTAATTGCCTTCCTATAATTGCCTCAATAGAACCATCTTCTTCAAAACCTACAAAAACATCTTCAATCTGAGGTAAAAGTAAATTAACCTGCCTCTCCATCTCAGTTTCAACCATTGCTTTGTCTGCAGCTTTCGCAGACAAACGTAATCTTACCCTACCTAGGCTAGGCAAATATGCCAATTTTATAAAGTGTGGCAAATTATCTTCCCATACTTCAATTCGTCCTGCTAATGCACTCTCACCTAAGCCATAAGTAAGCATAGTTTTGTGCATAATAAAAGGAAACTTAAATTGATTTCTCAATTTAGGAATAACTTCATTACTAATTAAAGCCTTCATCTCATAAGGCACCCCTGGAAGCGACACAAATACTTTTCCGTTCTTTTCCAGCCACATTCCTGGAGCAGTACCAAACTGGTTCTTTAATACCATTGCTTTAGATGGCACCAGAGCTTGTTGTCTATTAATATCAGAAATTGGTGTGTGGATATATTTTAAAAATAAGTCTTCTACATGGGCAAGAACCTGCTTATTTTCTACCAAAGTATCATCAAAATACTCACAAATGGTATGTTTTGTAATATCATCTTTTGTTGGCCCTAAACCACCAGTAACAATAATGATATCGGCATTTTCTTCGGCTTCTTTAAGCGCTTTTAGTATATGCGCTTTATCATCTTGAATTGAAGTAATCTGGTATATAGAAACACCTATTTTATTGAGTTCTTTACCTAGAAACGCTGAATTTGTATCTACAATTTGACCGATGAGAATCTCATCGCCAATAGTGATTATTTCTGCTTGCATTTAGAGGCCGAAATCGGCTTTTATTTCGTTTGTAGCATTTTCTACTGCAGTTAATACAGTCTGAAGTTGTCCATCTACATTCTTATCGGATTGTTCTAATTTCCCCCAATCCTGTACTTCAATTAGTGTGTCTAAGACTCCCAACTCAAATAAATCTATTGTAGGTTTCATTTTGTGAGCTGCCTGATATACTTCTTGATAATCATGCTCCGGTACAGACTTTTTTAATCGTTCTGCATCTTCTGGCACTTCTTCAATAAAAGCTGCTGCTAATGCTGCAACGAATTCTTCGTCGCCCTCAGCCAATTCGCGTACGCGATCTAGTTTATAATATTGTGGCATTTATTTTATTTTTATAGAAAACAATTCTTCGTTTTCAATGTATCCTTTTAATATATCGTTTGCAAAAACCTTACCAACTCCGGCTGGAGTTCCTGTAAAGATAATATCTCCAATTTTTAAAGTGAAATATTTTGACACATATTCTATAAGTTCATCAATTTTCCAAAGCATTAATTCAGTGTTTCCTGTTTGTACAACTTCATCATTCTTCTTTAAACTGAAGTTGATATTATTAACATCTTGAAACTTAGTTTTTGGCAACCATTTACCAATAACAGCAGCGCCGTCAAAGGCTTTTGCTTTTTCCCAAGGTAAGCCTTTCGCTTTTAACTGTGCTTGAAGATCGCGTGCTGTAAAGTCGATTCCGAGTCCGATATCGTCATAATATTTATGTGCGAATTTCTTATCGATATACTTCCCTACTTTTTTGATTTTCACCAAAACTTCCACTTCATGATGCACATCGTCTGAAAAATCCGGAATAAAAAACGGCTGCTTTTTCAAGAGAATTGCAGTATCTGGTTTTAGAAACACCACAGGATCTGTTGGTTTTTCGTTTTCTAGTTCTTTAATATGGTCTGTGTAATTACGACCTATACAGATTAATTTCATTCTGAATTTGTTCGATTGTTGGACTACTAGCTTAGTTTATTATTAAATTGTCTTAACTTAATAGCCGTTAATACTTTTTTAGTATACAAGGGGAAGTCGGCATTTAGCAACCACCCAAAATAACCTGGCTCTTTGTCTAAAACATCAACCACGCGTTTTCCTTTATGTTTACCAAAAGAAAAACACTCTTCGTCTTTTTTATTAAAAATTAAAAAGCCTGCAAAGTCAGCAAACTTTTTGCGAGAGCTGAATTCTGCCAAGAACTTTGTATCATTTTCTAAATCTTCATAACGATCTAATTGCGCCTTTAGAACTTCGTAAGTCGCTTTAGTATCTGCCTCCGCACTATGCGCATCGTCTAAATTTTTATCGCAGTAGAATTTATACGCTGCACTCAACGTACGTTGTTCCATTTTATGAAAAATAGTCTGCACATCTACAGATTGACTGTTCTTCATATCAAAATCAATATCTGCACGCAGCAATTCTTCTGCTAACAACGGAATATCGAAACGGTTAGAGTTAAAACCACCCAAATCCGAATCCTTTATCATACTATAGATTTCTTTAGATAATTCTTTAAAGGTTGGTTTGTCTGCAACATCAGCATCTGAAATACCATGTATCGCAATCACCTCAGCCGGAATTAGCATCTCAGGATTAACTAGCCATGTTTTGGTATCTTCCTTACCATCTGGATGGACTTTAAGGATTGAAATTTCTACAATTCTGTCTTTTGAAATATTGATTCCTGTGGTTTCTAAATCGAAAAAACAGATTGGTTTTGTTAGGTTGAGTTGCATTGTTTTTGATTTTCGACAAAGGTATGGAGATTAAAATTATTGTGTTAATGTTTCATCTAATTTGAGTTTAAAAAATAAATGACCGACATTCGTTACTAATGAAACCTTAGAACACTCCATGAAAAATAAACCTGAAGACCCTATGTCATTTCATTGCGGCGCAACAATGAAAAACCGCTTTATGCTAGCACCATTAACTAATCAGCAAAGTCATGAAAATGGACAACTTTCTGATGAAGAATTTCATTGGTTAACCATGCGTGCCAAAGGACAGTTTGGTTTAGTAATGACCTGCGCTTCTCACGTACAAGAAATTGGAAAAGGGTTTTCTGGCCAATTAGGCATTTTTTCTGATGAATTGATTGATGGGCACACTAGACTTTCAAATGCGATTAAATCCGAAGGAAGTCTTGCTGTTATTCAATTACATCATGCAGGGATGCGTTCACCTAAAGATGTCATTGGTGAGAAAGCCGTTTGTCCTTCCGATAGTGAAAAACATAATGCTAGAGCATTAACCTTAGAAGAAGTATTTCAGCTTAGAGATGATTTTATCAATGCAGCCATTAGAGCTCTAAAGTCTGGTTACAATGGTGTTGAAGTTCATGGTGCACATGGTTATATTTTAACCCAATTTTTGAGTTCAGACATTAATAAAAGAACGGACAATTATGGTGGCTCGCTTGCAAATCGCTCACGACTACTCTTTGAGATAATAGATGGTATAAGAATTAATTGTGGACCTGAATTTTTAATTGGAGTGCGATTATCTCCAGAAAAATTCGGAATGCAACTTTCTGAAATAAAAATCATTTCTCAAAAACTCATTGATGATGGTCAAATTGACTTTTTAGATCTGTCTCTTTGGGACTGTTTTAAAGAGCCAGAAGAATATCCTGATAGCAAACTCAATCTTTTAGAACACATCACACAACTCGATTTTAAAACCATAAAACTAACTGTTGCTGGTAATATTAGAACTGGTAATGACGCACAACGTGTATTAAATGCAGGTGTTGATTTTGTAACTATAGGTCGTTCAGCTATTCTGCATCACGATTTTCCCATAAGAGTTATTGAGAATCCTGATTTTATTCCAGAAGAAAATCCTGTATCGGAGGAATATTTAAAATCTGAAGGTTTAAGCAATATATTTATTAATTATATGCGCAGATGGCCTAGTTTTGTTGGAGAGAAATAATGTAATATTCAAATAAAAAAAGCACAGTCCTAAAACTGTGCTTTTTGCTTTTCTATAATGAGATTCTTCGCTTTATTCTGAATGGCATTCCGATTTAGATTTCCCTATTAGAATCCCAAGCCTCTAAATAATCTTTTACGTACTTAACAAACTGACCACCCAATGCTCCGTTTACAACGCGATGGTCATAAGAGTGCGATAAGAACATTCGGTAACGAATACCTATATAATCACCTTCTGGTCCTTCAATAACTGCAGGTACTTTTCGAATAGCTCCAAGCGCTAAAATACCAACTTGAGGTTGGTTAATAATAGGTGTTCCCATAATGCTGCCAAATGTACCAACGTTAGTTACCGTATATGTTCCACCTTGTACATCATCTGGGCTTAATTTATTCTCTCTTGCGCGTTTAGCTAAATCGTTTACACGTTTTGCCATACCAAATAGGTTTAATTGATCTGCGTTTTTAATTACAGGAACAATTAAATTCCCATCTCCTAAAGCCGCAGCCATACCAACATTAATCGCTTTCTTTTTAATGATTTTATCTCCTTGAACAGAAATATTCATCATCGGAAATTCTTTCAATGCCTTTGTAACGGCTTCCATAAATATTGGCGTGAACGTTAGATTCTCACCTTCACGGTTCATGAAATCGTCCTTTACTTTCTTTCTCCAATTCCAGATTGTGGTAACATCTGCTTCTATAAATGATTGCACATGTGCAGAAGTTTGAACAGATTCTACCATATACTTTGAAATGAGTTTTCCCATTCGGGTCATTTCTATAATTTCATCTTCACCTGATGCAGCTATTGGTTTCTCTGCCGGTTTTTCTGGAGTTTTAGGCACATCTACTTTTTGCTCTACTACAGGCTCAGCTTTAGCAGCTACAGCCACATTTGGAGTTGGTTCTGCAGATGGTGCAGAACTGCGAGATTCTAAATAAGCCTTAATATCGTTTTTTGTAACACGATTATCTTTTCCTGTTCCAGGAATGGTATCGAGTTCACTTTGAGAAATCCTTTCTTGTTTCGCTATATTCTTAACTAGCGGAGAATAAAAGCGGTCTTCTGAAGAAATAACAGGTTCTACTATCGCTTTAGCAGCCACAACAGTTTGTACAACATCTGCCACAGCTTTTGGAGCTTCTGGCTCAGCTATTGGTTCTGCTGCTAGAGCTTTGACTTCAACTGTATTTCCTCCTTCTATTTCTATCACAGCAATAGTTTGTCCGACTTGTACCACATCATCAACGTTGAATAGTTTTTCAACTAAAACGCCATCTACTTCACTTGGGACTTCACTATCTACTTTGTCTGTTGCTATTTCTAAAACGGCTTCATCAGCTTCAATAGTATCTCCTATGTCTTTAAGCCATGAGGTTATTGTTGCTTCCGCAACACTTTCTCCCATTTTAGGTAACTTAAGTTCAAACTTTGCCATATTTATAATTTGAAGGTCATTATTTGCTAATCGGGTGCAAAATTAATAAAAAAACAGACATTTTGTTGATTTTTATTCAACAAATTACCAGTTTAGAAGTGTATCACTTCGCCTCTATTGATTGCACTATCACTTCCGAGGATAAATTTACTGTTTTTCGGTAATAATCTAAAGACTATATTATCTTCTTCCGATTTTTTCTTCATATCCTCTATAATTGCTTTTATTTCTAATAATTTAAAATCATAAACAACCATGCTATTATTGGCTATTTCATTTGCTATCTTATTTTTAATAGATATGGGTTGTTGCAATTGATTTATTAAGGATTCTTCTATTCCATTAGAAAATACAAACGTATTTTTTGACGCTGTTTTCACAGGAATATATGACTTTCTTAAACTATAAGCCAATTTAATGCCAACCCAAACCACAGCATTAAATAAAATAGTACTCTTAAAATGCTTTTTATAAAAAATCTGCATTGCACTATAGAAGCGCTTAGCATACTTCGCATCTTTTAAAGTGCTTTCACCTTTAAAATGAATAATAGTTGTCTCACCAAAATAAAAGTTATGATAACCTGCTTTTAAAACTTTATATGATAAATCTATGTCTTCACCATACATAAAGTAGTCTTCGTCAAAACCTCCAACGGCATTGTAAACATCTTTCTTCAAAAACATAAAAGCACCAACTAGTATTTCAACTTTACCAATAGAATCCATCCCTAAATGATTAGCGTAGTATGCTTTGTCATTACCAAGCATTTTTGTTAACGACACTTTAGGACTAGGAATATTACGTTTACTTTCTGGAAGAAACTTACCTTTACCATCAATAAGCTGACAGCCAATTATGCCTAGGTTTTCTTTAGCTTCTGCAAATTCTATCAGTTTTGTAAATGTATCTTCTGCAACTACCGTATCTGGATTAAGAATACATAAATACTCGCCTTTTGCTTCTTTAACACCTATATTATTCCCTTTAGAAAAACCACAGTTTTCTTTATTCTCAATTAACTTAATTGATGGAAACAACGCTGCTACCATCTTACAACTTTCGTCAGGAGAATTGTTATCTACTACTATAATTTCTGCGTCAATATTTTGTATTGCAGCCTCAACACTTTTTAGACATAACTCTAAAAAATAGCGCACATTATAATTAAGTATGACAACAGATAGCTTCAAATGAGTTTATGATTTTAAAGAGGCTTCAAAAGGAACACGATCAATAATGCTGCGACCTAAAGTAATTTCGTCCGTGTATTCTAATTCATTACCAGCTGCTACTCCTCTAGCAATAGTAGAAGTCGCCACGTTGTAATCTTGAATTTGTCTAAAGATATAGAAGTTAGTAGTATCACCTTCCATTGTTGGGCTCATTGCAAAAATCAGTTCTTTTACTTGCCCTATTTTTACTTTCTCCACTAAAGATATAATATTTAAATCTTGTGGACCAATGCCATCCATTGGAGATATTTTCCCACCTAAAACATGATACAATCCTTTAAAGGAACTGGTGTTTTCAATGGCCATAACATCTCTAATATCTTCTACCACACATATTAGTTGATTATTACGATTTGGATTTTCACAGATTTCACATAGCGGTTTATCACTTATATTATGGCAAGATTTACAGAAATTAATCTCTGCTCTAACCTTAGATAAAGCACCTGCTAAATGAAAAGTTTGATTTTCTGGTTGTCTCAATAAATGCAATACTAAGCGTAAGGCTGTACGTTTACCAATTCCTGGTAATTGTGCCATTTCATTAACCGCATTTTCTAAGAGTTTTGATGAGAATTCCATAAGCGCGAAGGTACAGATTTTTGAAAACAAAAAAGCCCAACTGAAAGCGTTTTACAATTGGACCTTAAAGTATTTGATTGGTTACTATTCTAAAATTAACTTTTTAGTAATTTCACCTTTATTGCTACTCAATTTTACAAAATATACACCTGTATTAAATGATGATACATCTATTTTGAAGCCATTAGATAAATTTATTTTTTTACCATAGAACATTAATTTACCTAGTGTATTATATATTCTAACACTTACATCTTCAGAATTGCTCCATTTTAAATACACTTCATTATATGCAGGATTAGGATACATTGATAAATTATCAAATTCAAAATCATTGACATTTAAAGTTTCGTCATAAACACTAGATCTCCATAAACCTCTACCATAAGTTGCTGCATAGATTTTGTTGTCTGCCGTATTAATTTCTAACTCATTTATTCTAACATTTGGTAAGCCATTGTTAAATAATGTCCATGTATTTCCTAAATCGTTATCTGTGTAATACACACCATAATTCATTCCAACATATAGTCCATCCTTACCGTTATTTTGCCATGTTACAGCTTGCGCAGAAAAGCTTGGTAAATCCCAACGTATTGATGTCCAAGATTCACCATTATCAGTACTTATATATACTTTTTGACTATCTGTAGCTGCAATAGCAACTTTAGAAGGATCTGTTGGATGCACAGCAATTTCGTTAATCCTGCCACCATTTAAATTTAGTGATGATAAAGACCAGACAATACCCCCATTAGTACTATAATAAAATAACCCATTAATAGACAGATACTTTGTATTTGAATTTGTAGGTGCAACTTTTAAATGGTCTATGTTTGCACCGAAATTTTGAGAAATGGATGCCCAACTGCCACCTCCATTGGCTGATTGATACACCTCATCAAAAGCACAATAAATAATATCTTGAGTAATAAGATCTTGCTCAAAAGGTACAACCCAATTCCATGTATTTTGGCCACCTTTCCCATCTGGTTGTGTTAATCCACTAATATTAAGTCCTCCATTGTTTGTCTTAACAAAAGAGCCATATTGCGAAGTGCCATACATTGTAAGAGAATTTGTTTTATCAACAAAACCTTCCATACCGTCTGCTCCCCACCAATCTGTCCAATTACCATCAGCTCCTAATACAGAAGATCCATTATCTTGAGAACCACCAGTAACTACAACAGGATCTGTTTGGCTTACACCAATTTTAAAAAACTGTCGTATGCCTATACCAGCTGTTAAGTCAGTGTAGTAATTACTATTTACTACAGTTGGATTATCTGCTCTAAAAATACCGCCATCTGTACCTACAAAAAGTTTTGTATTAGTGCCTGTACCCACAAATTCCAAAATATCTACATCTGCATGACAGTATCCTATATTTTGAGATGAAGCACTATTTGGTGTCCATTGAGATGTAATGCTAAAATTCACACCTCCATTTGTAGACCTCCAAGTATTTACTCCAGCTATATGCACATCATTAATATCATTAGGGTTTACAGCAATATCCATATCTCTTGGTGCTTGACCAGAATTATCCCAGCCATTAGAATCATAACCAAAATAGTTGTTATTGTGAGTGAGTTTGGTATAGCTGGTGCCACTATCTATAGATTTTAGCAACCCATCAAACTTACCAGAATAATTTCCATCTGTCTCAAGAATATATACTACCGAAGCATCATTTGCTGATACTCCAATCATTTTAGGAAATCTGTTTAATGAATTAGTTATAGTTTCAAAACCTTCAGAAAACACAACACCTACATTAGAAGTCTCTACAGAAACATCATCTAATGTTAAGCCTCTACTCCAATTGGCAGTACCTTCAAAAGCTACATAATAATCTGATGAAGGATTTGGCAAACTCAACGTAATATCTGTCCAAATTGCAGCTTCAGCAGTATAGTTAGCCAATTCAATCCAATTACCAGCTGCTGATGTTTTATATAAAACCCTTAATTCATCAATATTTCCTACCCAATTGACTTGAGCATACGAAAATTTTAATTCTGGATTTACGGCTCCTGCTATATCTAATGAAGGTGATGCTAATCTTGTTTTAGGAAGAGAATAGTTATTTATATTTAGAAATGCCATAGCACTTCCAGTTTTTGGCGTTATTGAACCATTTTGGTTGGAATCTGAAATCATCCAATTATTATAACCGCTTACATGTTCTTGAAACCAATCTCCAAACTCTTTATAAAGATTAAATGACACACCTCCATTTGTAGATGTGTAATAATTATTACCTGTGGCATAAATCGTATTTGGATCGCCTGGTTTAAATTCAATATCAAATCCACTCGTTGCACCTGGATATATGATTGTCCATGTTAACCCTCCATTTGTAGATTTAAATAAACCACCACTTTGAGCACTCGCATACATTTTGGAAGTATCTGTTGGGTGAATTAAAATTTTATTTACTGTTCCACTAGGTAAACTGCTATGTAGTGACCATGTTGCACCACTATCTAAAGATTTAAAGATGGAACCACCTGTTGACCCCCAAAAATAAGTAGAACTGTTTAATGGATCTATTGCCAAAGCATATACATCAATATTTGCTAAATTATCTGTTAAAACCGTCCATGTTGTACCACCATCATTACTTTTCCAGACACCTCCTGTTTCACCTCCTACTATAATGTGGTTTTGGTTAGCTTTGTCAACAGCAATTGAAGTTATGCGCCCTACTCCAGGATTATAGCCTGAAGTTGCATTCCAATACGTAGGTCCCATTTCTTCCCATTCACCAACTACTGTTCTTGCCGCCAAACCTTCATTATTTATTCTTGCACTATAATTTTGTAATTCATTATAGTAAAATTCTGAAGATTTTAATTTCCCAGTTTCATCCATAGCACGCTCTGCAAAATATTGCCAACGTCTAAATGGTTTATAGCCTGTTCCACGTTCTCTTCCTACAGAATCGAAGTGTTGTTCTGCAACTTCTACAATATATTCTACAGTATGTGTTCCTTCTGCAAGGAGTTGTTGGTAATCTTGACCTGAAGAATTCAAAGCAAACAAGAGAAATGCAGATAATAATAATATAATCTTTTTCATAATTATTTAATTTTAAGCAGCTATTTTTCTCAAAAATACTACTTTTCATAAATTTTTCTTAATAAAGCAATCTATATATGACTCCTACATCGATACTAATTTTAATGTTAGCTTACTTCAGCGTACTTATTCTGATTTCTTATTTCACAGGTAAAGACGACAGTAACGACGTGTTTTTTAAAGCGAAAAGACAATCGCCTTGGTACATCGTTGCATTTGGTATGATTGGAGCATCACTTTCTGGTGTTACCTTTATATCAGTACCTGGAATGATCGGTGGAGAACAATTTGCGTACATGCAAGGAGTATTCGGTTTTTTTGTTGGTTACTTATTTATTTTAACCGTATTAATTCCTATTTATTACAAACTTAATGTCACTTCGATATATCAATATTTAGAACAACGCTTTGGTTATGTAAGCTACAAAACCGGAGCCTTTTTCTTTTTATTATCTAGAGTCACAGGAGCCTCATTTAGACTGTTTTTAGTTGCTCTTGCTATGCAGTATATAGTTTTTGAACAAATTGGAGTTCCATTTTGGTTAACAGTCGTCATTTCAATCTTATTAATTTGGTTATATACCAATAGAGGAGGTATTAAAACTATCGTTTGGACAGATACATTACAAACCCTAGCCATGTTAACATCAGTTGGTGTAGCTATTTATCTAATTAACGCAAAATTAGATTGGACTTATTTTGAGTTTTTAAGCTCTTCTGCATTTAAGGAAAAAGGACAAATTTTCTTTTTTGATGACCCAAATGCTAAAACTTATTTCTGGAAATATTTTATAGGTGGTATTTTCATAGCTATTGCCATGACTGGCCTAGACCAAGACATGATGCAAAAAAACTTAACTTGTAAAAATCCGAAAGAAGCAAAAAAGAACATCTTGAGTATGGCGACCTTGTTAGTCGTTGTCAACTTTGTATTTCTCTCTTTAGGAGCCTTATTATTTATTTATGCTGAGAAATTTAATGTTGCTATTCCTGTTTTAGACGGTAGAACAAGAACAGATTTATTATTTCCTGAAATAGCCATGAATCAAGGATTAGGCTCTGCTCTAGCTATTACTTTTATTATTGGATTAATTGCAGCCGCTTACTCTAGCGCAGACAGTGCTCTAACCTCCTTAACAACATCCTTTAGTGTAGATTTCTTAAATATTGAAAACCGCCCTATAGACCAACAAAAACCATTGAGAAAGAAAGTGCACATCGGTGTTTCCATTCTATTGATAGTAGTTGTGATACTCTTTAATATGCTTGAAGGAAACGTCGTTAATAACCTCTTTAAATTTGCAACATTTACATATGGTCCTTTGCTAGGGCTGTTTGCCTTTGGCATTTTAACCAAGTATCAAATAAAAGATAAATACACTTGGATTGTGGCTTTACTTTCAATTGTTCTAAGCTTCCTAATTACGTCTTTACCAGAATCCGTTATAGGTGCCTACAAATTTCATTGGGAAATTCTCCCTCTTAATGGATTACTTACCTTTTTAGGGCTACTACTTATCAAAAAAAGCAAGTAACTTATTGATAATAATAAAATTAAAAACTTAATTAGATTTAATTATTCCTAGAATTTAACATAATATATTGCGATAAAATTCTCGAAAAGATGGTTTTACCAGCTCTTTTACTACTGTTTGTTAACGATTTGTTAACTATTTGTTAAAAAAGTGCTATTTTTGTTAAGCTGACTAATCATCCCTTAAATGAAAAAAATAACCGTTACTCTGGTTGCAATAATTCTATTGCTAGCATGTTCTGACGATACAGAAAAAATAACCAATACATCAACATTTCTTCTTAACAGGCTGTCGGAAAAAGATACTGGCATTGACTTTTCTAATCTAGTGACTGAGGATGCCCAGCACAGCATCATCAATTATATCTATTATTACAATGGTGGCGGAGTTGCATCTGGAGATGTTAATAATGACGGGCTTCCAGATTTATATTTTGTATCTAATACAGGAGACAACAAACTATATCTAAACAAGGGCAACTTAAAATTTGAAGACGTTTCTAAAAAAGCTAATATCTCAGGAAATGCTAGCTGGAATACAGGTGTTACAATGGTAGATATAAATAATGATGGTTTATTAGACATTTATGTCTGTGCTGTTTCTGGACTTTTAGATTTTGAAGGTCATAATGAACTCTTTATTAATAACGGTGATGGTACGTTTACCGAAAAAGCCAAAGACTATGGTCTAGATTTTAAAGGCTATTCTACTCAAGCTTACTTTTTTGATTACGATAAAGATGATGACTTAGATGTGTATATCGTAAACCATGCTGTACATACAACACTCTCTCATGGAAAAGCAGATTTAAGAAACCAACGTGCTCCTTTAGTTGGTGATGTTTTGCTAAATAACAACGACGGA
>RCND010001528.1_pt1 | contig 13123 bp, 8 predicted proteins | sample 2041351 | NCBI WGS metagenome assembly RCND01 (sample SAMN09708230, study PRJNA481090) | Marine sediment metagenome, whole genome shotgun sequencing project. | biome: marine sediment; feature: ocean; material: sediment; isolation source: Sewage treatment plant 12B marine sediment (STP12B) ...
CTAAAGTTTCCCAAGCCATTACCAATATACCATCTCTGTAGGCATCTCCGTTTAGTCCTACGATTTGTTCTGTAGACAGGTTGGTTAGTAAGAGCGAGCCCGCTATTACACCAGCCGTAAGGCTTCGTCCTCCTAAAAAGTAGCCATCCGATGATGCTTCGTTGGTTGAACGGGTTGCATACCATGCAATAATGGCCACTAAAGAGGTGAAACCTACAAAAGAAAAGATGGCTAAAAAATCCATAAAATATTGGTTGTTTGGTTATCGGGTATTACCCCTATCCTATTATTTATTCTTCAATCCCAATGCAAAGAAGGTTAAAAATAAGTGTATGAAAAATATTGGTGGTCTAATATAGCACATACAGAATAAGAAGACCAACTTTCACTTGAATAAAAATACTAAGTATTACGCAGTAACGACAAGTCGCTTTTTAATATACCCCTAGGGCTAGAACGCTTATCGCACTGATTCTTTATTTTTATGCAACCAATAAATCTTCATTTATCTTAATAAACCTATAATCAAAGTCGTTCGTTGAAGAAAGATTTTCCTACTCTTCCAACAGATACAATCCCAACTTAATTTTCCAATACGGTACGTTCTCCTCAAAATGTTCAAAATAAGCTTTTAACCCTTCGGCTTCGGGAAGTGCTTCTCTTGCCGACTCAATAGTGTCCAGTTCTGCCAGACTTATAAATTGATGCATATCTAACTCCTCCCCTTCTGCGTGTATTTTCATCAGGTGTCCGTAAACGGTATTTTCTGAAAGCGCTCTTTTTTCTGCTATCTCTTGAATTGTACAACCTTCGTTAAACAACGTAAATGATTGTTTGTGAGTTGGTGTTTTATTGCTTTTTTTCTTGGTGGGCTCATATGCAGCAATCTCGGCAATGAAAATAGTGGCATATTTTTCTAGCTTGGCTTGGCCTACACCTGTAATGTTCATAAACTCCGTTTCGTTCTGTGGTAATTTTACCTCCATATCCTTAAGACTGGTATCACCAAAAATCACGTAGGCTGGGACGCCTTGTTCCGTTGCAAGTTGTTGTCGCAATAAGCGTAGCTTCTCAAATAGTCCTGTTTTACTTCCTCCTTTTTTGCGTGCGGATTTTTCGGTCGCTACAGCTTTTTCTAATATGGCCAATTGAATCGATTTCTTAGAGAATAAAACCTCCTTCGCTAAAGGGGTAAGCCCCAAACGCGCACCCTCCCTAAAATTGATACTCAAAACCCCTTGATTTAAGAGTTGTATGACATACTGTTGCACGTCCAACCACGAAATATCCTTAACGGCACCATATGTCTTTACATGTTGATATCCCTTATCGAAAACTTGCGCGTTTTTCGCCCCCCGCAACACATCGATTACCGTTCCCATAGGTTCTTTCTCCTTTAAACGAGCCACCACAGAACAGATTTTCTGGGAGAGTACCGTACCGTCAAAATAAGCAGGCGGGCGTTTACAGATATCGCAATTCCCGCAGTCTTTGGTCACGTGCTCTCCAAAATAATTCAGTAATGCTATACGGCGACAACTTAAAGCCTCAGCAAACTGTTGCATGCGTTCCAGTTTTGCATATTCCACCTCAGCATTTTCGCTTTCTGAAATAAACCGTCGCAACTGAGCAACATCGCCAAAACTATAAAACAGAAGAGCATGGGCAGGGAGACCGTCTCTACCCCCACGTCCAATTTCCTGATAATACCCCTCAACATTCTTCGGTAAATTATAATGAATAACCCAACGTACGTTGCTCTTATCAATGCCCATTCCAAAAGCAATGGTAGCTGCAATGATAGGCACCTTGTCCGTAATAAATTCCTCTTGTACTCTGGTGCGTTCCTCGGCAGATAACCCTGCATGGTACGCTTTTGCCTTAAAACCTGCGTTGCGTAATTTTTCGGCAACCGCTGCGGTACTTTTTCTGCTCAAACAATAGATGATACCGCTCTCATTAGGTCGATTCTCCAAAAACTCTAGAATACGCTTTATACGATCTTGGGCCGGCTTTACTTCTAAAAAAAGATTGGGCCTATTGAAAGACGCTAAATGACGGGTTCCATTGGATATTCTTAACTGGTCCGCAATGTCCTCTTGGGTGGCACCATCTGCTGTGGCGGTTAAAGCAATAATAGGAATGTTAGGAAAACGCTCCTTTAAATTACCTAGTTGGGTGTACGCAGGTCTAAAATCATGTCCCCAAGAAGAGATACAATGCGCTTCGTCTATGGCAAAAAGACTTATCTGGATATTCTCGAATATGTTATGAAAAGCCCCCAAACTTTCCGGTGCTACATAAAGAAGTTTAAGCTCGTCTTTAGTGAGATTAGAAAGAATCTCTTGCTGTTCCTCCTGCGACTGTGAGCTATTATAGTAGGCTGCAGCAATACCGTTGGCCTTAAGTACATCTACCTGATCTTTCATTAAAGCAATAAGAGGTGATATTACAATGGCTGTACCCGGCAAAGCTAGTGCTGAAAGCTGAAAGCAGAGTGATTTTCCCCCACCTGTAGGCATTATCGCAAGCACATCTTTTTTCGCCAGTACGTCTTCAATAACAGCCAACTGGTTGGGCTTAAAGGTGTCGTAACCAAAATGGGTTTTTAGTAAAGGGAGTAAGGTTTCTTCTACAGTACTTATCATGGTTGCAAAAATAAGAATTGTGCAGCTGTCTTTAGGAGCAGCGCAAAGCAATTTGCTGAATCCCTGTCTTAATAGAACAAATCACTTCGTGGCACCTGATTAGGAAGACGGTTCTAATCTGAACAAGTCTTCGATTACGCTTAGGATTACATTTTACAAATTACAGTCCTGAGCGTCCTCGAACGACTTGGGGCGTATACTACTTCCCCAACATCAATAATTCATTACAACGCACCTCAGTAATATATCTTTTTTCGCCTTCTTTAGTCTCATAGGAGCGATGTGTTAGTTTACCCTCTACCACTACTTGTTTTCCTTTAATTAAATAATTCTCAACAATCTCGGCAGTCTTGCCCCAAGCCACCACATTATGCCATTGTGTATCCTCTACCTTTTCCCCCTTTGCATTTTTATAATTTTCGGTTGTGGCAATCGAAAACTTAGCCAATTTAGCTCCACCATCTAGGTTTACAATTTCTGGGTCTTGACCCAAGTTTCCAATCAACTGTACTTTGTTTTTAAGTGCATTCATAATAGTAAATTTTAAAGTGAAATAATTTAGTGTATCACGCCTCCTTGACTTGACGCTGCAAACATAGAACCCTCTTCAAAAGTTATTCGGTTACAAAATATTTACTTTCGTTTGTAATCGTTTATTGTCATTTGTAATCTTTTTTAATACTGATTGGTAGTTGTTTACATTAATTAATAGTAGAACAAAATCAAGAATTTAATTAGATACAGATTCGTGTTTGTGGGCATCTATATACTTTCTTCTGCTGCCTATAGTGTAAATAGAGGCTGAATAGCGATAGAAATATTTGGTATATTGATTTTATAATTGACTCTCAAAATATAGGTACAAATTGCACCTACTCTAAAATTAAAAAGCCCCTAATTTAGGAGCTTTAAAATACAGTTGATTCCATCACTAGAAATCACATAGACTGGAAAAGTGCAAATACAGCGTGTCATGTTCTAACCACCTAAATTGCGTAAAGTCGTTAAGTATTACTTATTCTTTGGCTTTATTGGATTTGTACTTTGTGTACAATAATCCAGCGATCAAGACGAATATGACTAAAATTCCATTTGCCATTACTATTGTCATTTGGCTATAATTTTTAAAGTTTTATTTTGCATCTACTAAGATAGAAAATATTTAATATCTCTATATTTTTACCCTCTCGCCCACATTTTATATAGGTGCCACTTAAAAGATAAATTACCTGTTTAATTTTTGTCGAAAATAACAATCGGAGTGCGATTGAAAAGTGATATAACTATTTGCGATTTACGTAGCGGTGCTAGTGGTTTGCACAATGGTATTCTACTAACCAACCTACCATATCAGCCCTCGGATTCTCTATTGGCTTTCTTGGACTTATAAGCTCTATACAACCAGACAAGGACTAAGGATAGAACTATTAAAATTGCACTTGATGCTATAGTTGTGATTTCAGTATTATTTTCCATTTCTGATTTTGTAATTACTAAGATAGCGAATATCTGATACTTTTACATTTTGGAAATAACCGGCTACATTGAATGTAGATGTCAAGTAAACTAAAAATAGCCTATCTACTGGTTTCTATTATTTTAGTAGCACATTAAAAAGTCATTTTATCCCTTAATCTACATAGTATCTTTTTAAATTGTTGAGAATTTTTTCAACTTCTAATATGAAATATCTTTACCTATTAACGTTTCTTCTTGGATGGATAACTGCATTTCTAATAGGATAGTGTTAGGGCTTTCCGAAACCGATATAATACCAAAATAATTCCACCTTCACCCTTTATTCATTATCTTGTTCGCTAAGAACGAAAACCTTAAACAAATGAAAAAATTACGTACCCCTTTAGTCCTTTTACTATTATTTATCTGTACTATTTCTTGGTCGCAGACCACGTCCGATATCGTGGCCGCCATAGAAAAAGAGGCAAATGAAAATTCACAGTTAGAACGCTTAGCCCACGAGCTAATGGACGTTAATGGCCCTAGATTGGTGGGTACGCCACAGATGAAAACAGCACATGATTGGGCGGTAAACGAATATAAAAAATGGGGCATTAAAGCAGAAAATCAAGAATGGGGTACATGGCGCGGCTGGGAACGAGGCATTACCCATGTTGATATGGTTTCTCCACGCATTGCTTCCTTGCATGCCACTCAGCTTGCTTGGAACCCAAGTACAGGCAAGAAAGGAGTAACCGCTTCTTTGATTACGCTACCAAAAGTTAACGACTCCACTGCCTTTGCAAAATGGCTGCCAAATGCTAAAGGGAAGATTGTAATGATAAGTATGTTACAGCCTACTGGAAGACCAGATTACAACTGGGAAGAATTTGCAACCGAGGAGTCTTTTGAAAAAATGAAAACAGAGCGTAGCGCCCAGGAAAAAGCATGGCGTGAAAACATAAGAAAGACGGGATATACTAGTAGCACCTTAAAAAAGGCTTTGGAGAAAGTAGGAGCTGTAGGAATAGCACAATCTCGCTGGTCCAACGGGTTTGGCGCAAACAAAATCTTTAGCGCCGGTACGGACAAGATCCCAGTAGTAGACCTATCTTTAGAAGACTATGGCATGTTATATCGTATGGTAGAAAGTGGTAGCCAGCCACAAATAAAGATTGTAGCGGAATCCAAGGAATTGGGAGAAGTGCCCACATTTAATACCATTGCCACCATACCAGGAACCGAGTTCCCGGATGAATATGTAATCCTTTCTGCTCATTTTGACTCTTGGGACGGTGCCACTGGTGCAACGGACAACGGCACGGGAACCATTACCATGCTGGAAGCGGCTCGTATCTTAAAAAAAGTATACCCCAATCCTAAACGAACTATCTTGATTGGACTTTGGGGTAGCGAGGAACAAGGATTAAACGGTTCACGGGCCTTTGTAGAAGATCATCCAAAAATTGTTGATGGTGTACAGGCTGTTTTCAACCAAGATAACGGTACCGGAAGGGTAGTACGACTATCAGGGCAAGGTTTTTTGCATGCTTATGACTATTTGGGCAAATGGCTAGAACCGGTCCCAAACAACATCAAGAAACATATAGAAACGACGTTCCCGGGTAGTCCTGCTGGAGGCGGATCTGACTATGCTTCTTTCGTAGCAGCAGGTGCTCCCGCATTTTCCTTAAGCTCCCTAAGCTGGAGTTATTGGAACTACACGTGGCACACAAATTTGGACACCTATGATAAAATTGTTTTTGACGATGTACGAAACAATGCCATTCTTACCGCTATTTTAACCTATATGGCCTCCGAAGATCCAGAAAAAACTTCTAGGGAAAAATCGGTCTTAGGTATCAGCAGACGCACCGGCGAACAAGCTACTTGGCCCACGCCTAGAAGTCCTAAACGTAAAGGAGGACTCGATTAGACCCAATTTCAAATCACCAAACAACCAAACCATGAGAAGCCTTACATACATTTTAATCGCCTTACTAGCGTTACCCCTGTCCCTGCAATCCCAACGGCGTAAAAACAAAAACGCCACCCCTGTGGTAAAAGTAGAAGACTCCACTTTTAACGGCCTAAAATGGCGAAATATTGGGCCGTTCAGAGGCGGCCGAAGTGTAGCTTCCTCAGGAGTTGTGGGTGAACCCATGACCTATTACAACGGTACTGTAGGCGGTGGCGTATGGAAAACAACGGATGATGGCATCACATGGAAAAATGTTTCCGACGGATTCTTTAAAACAGCAACCGTCGGTTCTATTGCCGTTTCGGAGACCAATCCCAACATTGTTCTTGCCGGAATGGGTGAACATGCAGCACGTGGGGTAATGACCTCTATGGGAGATGGGGTTTACAAATCTACCGATGCTGGAAAAACATGGAAGCATTTAGGCCTTGAAGAAACCAGACATATTTCTGACGTAATCATACATCCTACCAATTCCGATATACTTTTTGTTGCCGCTCAGGGTGCACAATATGGCTCAAGTGCACAACGGGGCATTTATCGTTCTTTGAACGGTGGCGCAACTTGGGAAAATGTGCTTTTTGTAGACAGCGACACAGGAGCTTCAGACCTAACAATGGACATGAAGAATCCGTTAATTCTATACGCATCCATGTGGCAACACCGCAGGTATCCATGGATCATGGAATCTGGAGGTAAAAGTTCAGGGCTTTATAAATCTACCGATGGTGGAACAACATGGAAACAATTAAAGGAGGGCTTACCAAAGGAATTTGGAAAGGCAGGCATTTCTGTCTCCAGAGCCAACCCAGAACGGGTCTTCGCCGTCATAGAGGCTGAAGACGATAAAGGAGGAGTCTACAGGTCTGACAATGCAGGTAAAAAATGGACCCAAGTAAATAAAAACCGTATCAACATTGCTCGGTCATGGTATTACATGGAGATTTTTGCCGATACCCAAGATGAAAATGTGGTGTATGTGCTCAATGCACCGGTGACCAAATCTATTGATGGTGGAAAGACATTTACACCACTATCCACACCTCATGGTGACAATCATCATTTATGGATTCATCCACATGACAATAAGAAAATGATTAATTCCAATGATGGGGGTTCTAACGTTTCAAACAACGGAGGTCGCAGTTGGAGTACACAAGAAAATCAAAACACGGCACAATTTTACCGCGTAATTACGGACAATCTGTTTCCCTATAATGTATACGGAGGTCAGCAAGATAATTCAACAGTTGCCATTGCATCCCGTACCAACGGAAGAGGTATCGGCTGGAAAGATTGGGACGCTTCCGCTGGTGGGGAAAGTGCCTTTCTTGCTTTTGACCCTGATAATCCGACCATTATATTTGGAGGAACCTATCAAGGAAATATTGATAAATGGGATGCTGCTACTGGCGAATCAAAACCAATTAAACAATATCCCGAATTAGGTCTTAGTGTAGCGCCAAAAGATGCCAGATACCGCTATAACTGGAATGCGCCCATTATTTCATCTTCTCATGACCGTAATACCATTTATCATGCAGGGAATGTTGTATTTAAATCTACCGATGAAGGTCAAAACTGGACGCCAATTAGCCCAGATCTAACCCGAAATGAAAAAGACAAGCATGGTCCAGGTGGCGGTCCTTTTACTAACGAAGCTGCCGGAGGAGAAAACTATAACACTATTACCTATTTAACAGAATCGCAACACGAGGAAGGCGTACTATGGGCTGGCACCGACGATGGTCTATTACACCTTACACAAGACGGCGGAGACAACTGGAAAAATGTTACTCCTGAAGGCATTAAAGATGGAATAATTAATACCATTGAGGTATCGCCCCATGATGCGGCAACTGCTTATATTGTGGTTATGCGCTATAAATCATTGGACTTAAAATCTTATATATTTAAGACATCTGATTATGGAAAAACATGGTTGAAAATCACCAATGGCATCAAAGGGGAACATACGTTTACAAGAGTAGTTAGGGCGGATCATAAACAAAAAGGATTACTCTATGCCGGCACGGAAACCGGACTCTTTATTTCCTTAGACGATGGCCTAAACTGGCAATCATTTCAGCTGAATCTGCCCGTAGTTCCCATAAACGATATCACCATACAAAATAATGATTTGGTCATCGCTACTTCTGGTCGTGCATTTTGGATTTTGGATGATGTGACGCCCATTCAGCATATAAAATCTCCTAAACAAGACCTCACTGTTTTCCAACCCAAGGACACTTATCTCTATTTTGGCGGACATACGGAAAAACCCGTTCCCGGACTGGGCCAAAATCCTAAGAGTGGTGTAACTTTTGATTATTATTTAGAACGTAAATTGGATACTACTGCGCTCACATTGGAAATCTTGCAGGATGGCAAGGTCATACGAACCATCAGCAACCAAAAACCAAAAAAGTTTAAGTCGTGGCCAGGTGGCCCCTCCAAACCCCAAGTACTTCCTTCAAAACAAGGATACAATCGCTTTACTTGGGATTTCAGAAAAGATGATTTACCTAGTATAGACAAGGTATTTGTTTTTGGAGGACATGAGGGCTCCACAGTGGGACCTGGCGCGTATACCTTGAAATTAAGCACTAAAGAGTATAGTTCTGAAACAACGGTCAACATTCTACCCAATCCTAAAGTAAAAGGCAGTATGGACGACTACACAGATCAACAAACAGCACTTAATACCATAGAGCAAACGGTACTGGAAATTCATTCGGCCGTAAACGCAATGCGTTCAGCAAAATCACAATTAGAACAATACGGAAAATTATTAGAAGGAAATGAAGAAACTTCGGCACTACTAAAAAAAGGGGATACCCTTATAAAACGTATTACCACTTGGGAAGAAAACCTAATACAGCCAAAGCAAAAGACTTTTCAGGATGTTATTAATTTTACGAACAAGCTCAATGCGCAATTGCTCCATTTGCGAGGGTATGTAGCTGCTATTGAACCAAAAGTAACCGCTGGAGCACAGGAACGACTTCAAGACCTTCTAAAGCAATGGCAGAACTTTAAAAGAGAACATGATGCCATTGTAAACGAAGAAATGAAGGCCTTTAATACACTTTATAAGGAGTTGGATATTCCTGCAATTATTCTTAGTAAGGAGTAAATCATATTTAAAATCGAATCTAGAACATGAGCGAATTTATTTCTGATAAAACGTACAAGGGGTCCGATTTTACTACGAAACGTTTGCCTAGAGCGGAATTTGAAAATTGTGTTTTTGAAGCATGTAATTTCTCCGATGGATATATTGACGGTCAGAACTTTATGGAGTGTACGTTTACAGATTGTAATTTAAGTAATGCGAACATAGCGAATACCACATTTAAAGAGGTAAGCTTCCAATACTGTAAAATGATGGGGCTTCGCTTTGAGACCAGTAATACATTCCTTCTGGATTTTACTTTTCTCGATTGTAGATTGGATATGGGTTCTTTTATAGGGATGGAACTAAAAAACCAACGTTTTACCAACTGTAGGCTTATTGGTGTAGATTTTACGCAGGCCAAATTAGCTCACGCTATTTTTGATACTTGTGATATGGACAAGGCTATTTTCTACAATACAGACCTCAGTAAGTCAGATTTTAGCACCGCTTATAACATCACCATAAATCCGGATAATAATTCTCTTAAAGGAACCTCATTCCATCTTAATAGCTTGCCTGGCTTATTGATAGAACATAAAATAAAAGTCCAAAATCCTTAAGAGTCATTTGTAATCGGATAATTTGTATCTTATGGAATATAAACGGCTATATATGAAGTATTTTCTCTTCGTTTTTCTAGCATGGTCAATAAGCCTAACGGCGCAAAACACAATGTCTTTAAAAGAAGGTGACGCTCCTGCACTTGGATCAATTTCTCAAATAGAATGGATGACCGGGCATTGGAAGGGAGAGGCTTTTGGTGGTATTACCGAAGAAATTTGGAGTCCACCAGCAGCAGGTTCTATGCTATTTGTATTTAGATTAATCCTAGATGATACCGTAAACTTCTACGAAATTGGCCATATAAAGGAACTAGAAGGCTCATTGGTTTTTGAGCTGAAACATTTTGGTCCAGACCTTAAAGGGTGGGAAGAAAAAGAAGAGGTACAACGTTTTAAATTCATCAAGGCCGATGACAACAGAATGTACTTTGAAGGGTTTACCTTTGAGCGAATCAGTTATCAGGAAATAAATATCTATGGGCTCATCGAAAATGATGCTACATCAGCTGAAGAAGTAAAGTTTAACTACAAAAGACAATAGGTGGAAAAGCGAAAGTGTATGGAATGCGGCACCGCAATTATGGGCCGAATCGATAAAAAGTTCTGTAATGATTATTGCCGAAATGCCTTTAACAATAGAGTAAACAAGGACAGCAAGAATCTTATCCGAAACATCAATAACCGTTTACGCAAAAATTATCGCGTTTTAGACAGTTTCAAACTAACCGATGGTAAGACCAAGACCACACGCACGCGTTTATTGGACAAAGGCTTAGATTTTGATTTCATTACCAATCTCTATACCACCAAAAAGGGAACTACCTACTATTTTGTTTATGACTTAGGGTACCTACCCTTAGATAACGATTTTTATATGATTGTAAAGCGCGAATAAATCCGCCTTTAGCAAATCACTATTTCCAATTATGCCCACTTAATTTCAAGGCAGCAATAACAATATCCTTTCTACTAATCTGGCCTACAAGAACATCATTCTTGGTAACGGGAAGACGTCTTCTGCCATGCTTTACAAAAATACCGGCAGCATCAAAAATGGAAATATCATGCGGAATAGTCTCCACATTTTTGGTCATAAACCGCTCTACACTCTTGTCTAAAATAGGTTGATTGAAGTACCTGCTTTCCGATATCTGTTTCATACAATCGGCCTCAGAGATAATACCAACTAAAAAACCGTTAGTATCCAAAACGGGACCACCGGAAATATGATTTTTAGCAAATTGCTCCATAACCTCCAAAATAGATTGGTCGGGGCGAAAAGTCACCAATCTTTTTGTCATATAATCCTCTACCAAGATAGGAGCATGAAATTCTTTTTTTATCGTCTTACGTACCCCCTGAAAGCTCTTGATTCCCATGTCTATTTGTTAAAAGGTTGATTACTAAAGATAGGAAAAAATAACGAATTCTGTAAAAAAACTTATGTCAGGCTATGGAAACCTTAATATTTCATAATTTTAGACCACAACACCAAACCAATGAAAAAAACAACATCAGTACTCACCTTATTACTTATTCTGTTTGCCATTTATTGGAGTTTTAAATCCTTAATACCTACATATACTCCAGATTTAGACGCCTCAAAAATAGAATTCTCTACAGATAGGGCATTGGTACATGTGAAAGAAATTTCCAAAGAGCCTCATGGTGTAGGTTTTCCAGGTCATACTAAAGTGCGTGCTTATATTATTTCAGAGCTCAAAAAACTAGGATTACAAACACAAACGCAAGAAGGGTATACCGTAGGAGACTGGGCTAATTTGACCAAGGCAACTAATATCCTAACCAGGATTAAAGGAAGGGAAAATGGGAAAGCTCTTTTAGTCATGAGTCATTATGATAGTAATCCTCACTCCTCATTGGGTGCTAGCGATGCTGGCAGCGGAGTCGCCATAATCCTTGAAAGCGTAAGGGCTTTTATAGCACAAAACAAGCAGCCGAAAAACGATATCATAATCCTTATAACAGATGCAGAAGAACTAGGGCTTAACGGAGCCGATTTATTCGTTAAAGAGCATCCGTGGTTAAAGGATGTTGGTCTTGTCCTTAATTTTGAAGCCCGGGGAAGTGGTGGCCCAGGGATTATGTGGATGGAAAGTAATAGGGGGAACTCCAACATGGTGAAAGAGTTTATAAAGGCAGCGCCCAAATATCCTGTTGCCTATTCTCTGGTGTATAGTGTCTATAAAATGTTACCCAATGATACCGATCTTACCGTTTTTAGAGAAGGTGCAGATATCGATGGATTCAATTTTGCTTTTATTGATGACCATTTTGATTACCATACAAAAAGGGACAACTATGAAAGACTGGACAGGAATACACTTGCCCACCAAGGCAGTTATTTAATGCCTTTATTGCGTCATTTAAGCGAGGTAGATTTAGGCAACATAAGAAGCCTTCGGGATTCTGTGTATTTTAATGTTCCTTTCTTTAAAACGATCTCTTATCCTTTTGATTGGATATGGCCGATGTTAGGGTTTGGGGCTATCCTATTTTTAGTACTTCTTGTATATGGGTTTAGAAAGAAAATTTTAAACAGTAAGGATATTTTAAAAGGCTTTATACCAATTCTATTCTCTTTACTACTAAATGGCCTGATAGGGTTCTATAGCTGGAAATTCCTTAAATGGATGTACCCAACTTATGAAGATATACTGCATGGATTTACCTATAACGGCCATGCCTATATTTTTGCTTTTGTATTTTCATCTATCGGTATCGCGTTTTATGCCTATCATAAATTAAGAGTCGTAAAAACACCTAATCTTTTAATCGCACCAATATTCATCTGGTTAGTGCTTTGTGCTTTGGTAGCTCATTATTTAGATGGTGCTGCTTTCTTTATCATACCAGTATACGGAGTTTTGATTGCCTTATATATTCTTATCGACCAAAAAAAACCAAATGCATTTTTATTGGTTTTCTTAGGACTCCCAGCCATATTTATATGTGCGCCGTTAATTCAATTATTCCCCATAGCACTTGGATTAAAAGTAATGGTTGCTACGACGGTTTTGACAACACTTACTTTCTTTTTGCTTTTACCCATATTTATACAATATAGAAACAAAGGCGCCTTGGCATTATTAAGTTTTTTACTTTGTGTAGGGTTCTTGGTATCTGCACACATGACCTCCGGGTTTACATCGGATCGCGCGAGGCCCACTAGCTTGCTATATGTATTAGATATTGACAATCAAGACGCAAAATGGGCAACATATGACAAGACACTTAGCGATTGGACATCCCAATACATAGGAGACAAGAAAAC
>RCND010001858.1_pt1 | contig 13120 bp, 15 predicted proteins | sample 2041351 | NCBI WGS metagenome assembly RCND01 (sample SAMN09708230, study PRJNA481090) | Marine sediment metagenome, whole genome shotgun sequencing project. | biome: marine sediment; feature: ocean; material: sediment; isolation source: Sewage treatment plant 12B marine sediment (STP12B) ...
TTGTATCCATATATGCAGGGGTTTTATCAGGCCAGGAGAAAGACACCACTTACTGGCAGTACTCAGAAAGAATGGGTCTTAACTTCAATTCGGCCTCATTCAGTTCTAACTGGACAGGAGGAGGTAGCAATTCCATCGCATTTTCCGCCCTGTTCGCTGGGAACTGGAACTACAAGAAAGATAAAATAGGGTGGGACAATGAATTGGACCTGCAATATGGAATTCTTAAAAACAAGAATCAGAATGCACGAAAAAGCAATGACAGGATCTATGTTGATACCAAGCTGGGCTATGACGTTTCAAAGAATTGGAACATATTTACCTCCCTCAATTTTCAAACCCAGTTCGACAAAGGTTATCAATTCGGAACGGACGACAATGGTGCCGAAACCCAGTCTCTAATTTCCGGATTCCTCGCGCCTGCTTTCATTACTTCCTCCTGGGGGGCAGAGTATAAACCAAATGAATTTTTTAGTTTGAGAATAGCTCCTTTTTCACCTAGAGCTACCATCGTAAACGATACCACCATTCACAACCAGTTATCCGGTAATTATGGAGTCGAAATTGGTGAGACTGTCCGATATGAATGGCTGTCAGCTAAAATAGTAGCAAGCTTTGAAAAAGATCTTGTCAAAGACATCCACTTTAAAGCCAGGTATGAACTATTTATCAATTTACAGGAATTCGAATTTCAGAAGTACGACCATCGACTGGATCTTTCCCTATCTGCAAAAGTGTTTAAAGCGGTGACCGTAAGCCTGATGTCAACCGTCCTTTACGATTACGACCAGATTGATGAGATACAGACCAATTTCTTAACGGGAATCGGATTGCTTTATACCTTTGGCAATTTGCCCGAGGAATAAAGCTTAAATACGGCAAGGCATCTGATGCATGCATAAAAATCATTTCATTATGGCGAAGGGATAACTTCGTCGTAATAAATGATATTTTTACAGAGCATAAACTCATCTCGGAATGGAAAGACGTAAAGAATTCAAGGAACATATTGACAAGGGCAACACATGCAAGGGCGACTTCATCGTATTGGGAGGAGCCATGCTCGATGGTGAATGCATTCCAGAAACCTATGTGAAAGTGCCCTTAAAGACCATTAATCGTCACGGTTTAATTGCCGGGGCAACCGGAACCGGGAAAACAAAATCACTGCAAATCATCGCCGAACAACTCTCCGAGAAAGGAGTTCCTGTAATACTGATGGACCTGAAGGGAGATCTGAGTGGATTAGCCCAGCCCGGCGAAGAAAAGGAGTTTATCACCGATAGGCATCAAAAAATAGGATTCCCCTATGTATCCAAACCCATGCCCGTCGAACTGATGACCATTTCCGATGGCGACGGTGTGAAACTGCGTGCCACCGTTACCGGTATTAATGTCCAAATTGATGGAACTCAACGATGTTCAGTCAGGCGTGGTCTCCATTCTTTTCAAATACTGTGACGATAACAAATTACCCCTCATTGACCTGCAGGATTTTAAGAAAATTCTTCAATACTCCATCAAGGAAGGAAAAGAACTCATTAATTCCGAATACGGGGCCATCGCCTCAAGCACGGTAAATACCATCATAAGGAATATCATCGAGCTGGAACAGCAGGGAGCAGATAAGTTCTTTGGAGAGCCTTCCTTTGATGTGGATGATCTCCTGCGGACAGATGCTGATGGAAACGGTTACATTTCAATTATCAGGCTTGTAGACATTCAAAACAGGCCTAAATTGTTTTCCACCTTCATGTTAAGTCTACTGGCCGAAATCTATTCATCCTTCCCGGAGCAGGGCGATAGCGACGTACCCAAGCTGGCCATCTTTATCGATGAGGCCCATCTTGTATTCAGCGAAGCATCAAAATCCCTGGTTGAGCAGCTCGAAAGCATCGTGAAATTGATACGATCCAAAGGAGTGGGAGTCTACTTTTGCACCCAGGACCCCTCAGATATCCCTGAAGATGTATTGGGACAGCTGGGATTGAAAGTCCAGCATGCATTGCGGGCCTTTACCGCAAAGGACCGAAAAAATATTAAGAAGACCGCTGAAAACTACCCCATCTCCGAGTTTTACAATACAGATGAGATACTCACCTCGCTGGGTATTGGAGAAGCGCTGATTACGGCTCTCAATGAAAAGGGAATACCAACACCACTGGCAGCGACCTATATGAGAGCTCCCATGACACGGATGGACATCCTGAGTGCTTCAGAAATAAGAACCCTGGTAAACTCTTCAAAACTGGCACATGAATACGATGAAACCATCGATGCGAAGACCGCCTATGAAATCCTGAAAGAGAAAATTGAAGAGTCTCAAAAAGAGGAGCATCAATTAAAACTCAAGGAGGAAGTCATTAAAGCCAGACCAAAAAAGAAAGAAAAGGGCTTCATTGATGAGTTGAGCAAGAACACCATGTTCAGGCAGGTCGGACGGACAGTGGCCCGCGAACTGGCGCGTGGATTACTGGGTTCACTTGGTGTAAGTACCACCACCAGGCGTCGTCGCAAATAGACGCTTAAACAGAAAGCCTATTTTTTATTAAACATCTCAGATTCCAGTTCAGGCCATTGCGAGTTTAGACTCCGCAGGGTCTTCAAGACTTCGTTGGCCACAAAATAGAGCTTCTGCCAGTTTTTGTCAGCCGGCACCACATGCCAGGGGACATCATTGCATTCCTGGAGAATTCTTTCATATACCTTAAGGTACTTATCGAACTTCTCACGGGTTTCCCAATCGCCATCCTTATGTTTCCAGTGCTTCTCTTTCAGTTCGATCCGCTCCTTTAATCGTTCTTCCTGAGCCTCGAGGGAAACATTCAGGAAGAATTTCAGAATATGGGTATCGTTGTGCTCAAGCAGCTTCTCAAAATCATTGATTAGTCCATAGCGCTGATCAATCATATCCTCTGTGTAATAACCCTCAACCGATGGAACCAGGATATCTTCATAATGGGACCGGATAAAGAACTGAATATCCCCCTTGGCAGGGGCTGCCTGATGTACGCGCCAGAGAAAATCATGAGCAAACTCATCGGGAGTAGGCTTTTTGAAACCCTTAATTTTTACACCGATCGGATTGCAATACCTCAGAAGTCCGCGGGTAAGTCCATCCTTCCCTGAAGCGTCCAGACCCTGGAATATGATCAAGAGACTATGTTTATGCTCGGCATACATCTTGTATTGCAATGCGCCAATCTCCTTGAGCATCGATTTAGTTTTTTCCTTGAACTCACTCTTTTTCCAATCCGGATTAAATGTGTGGTACTCTTCAATTTTCATGCTGTAGCGTTTTTATTCCATATTCAAATGAACATACACAGGAAGATGATCCGAGAAACCCCCGTGATATTTCTTCCCCGAATACGTTCTGTTGGGTCGGTACATGGACCGGCCTTTATCGTAGAATAGTAATTTCTTATCAAAGTGAACCGTCAGCCTGGACGAAGTAACTTTCACCCCCTCTCCTACCATCATACCCTTACTTATAAGCATCTGATCAAACATCAGCCAACGATTCCTTGCAAACAAGGAACCCATTTTCTTTTTGTATGGGCCATGGGCCAGGTTGTAGAACTCATTGAACTTGATGCCCCGATGTGATCTTGAATTCAAGTGCACAGCGATTGCCTTGCTCACCGGCAGATCATTGAAATCTCCCATGATCATAATCTTGGCCATGGCATCCGAATTCAATATCTCAAGCGCTTTACTGTAAAGTCGATCAGCCGCCGTGATACGACGGGGCATCGAGATCAGGGTCCCTTCCCTCCGCGATGGCCAGTGGTTCACAAAGAAATGAAGCGATTGATCCCCGCCAAAGGTTCCTTTCACATACAGGATATCGCGCGTAGGTTTCTGCTCATCACCATCAAGCAGAACAGTTATCCTTTCTTTCGACTGAACCGAGAAAAGAGTCTTATCGTAGAGCAAAGCCACATCAATACCTCTTCTGTCCGGACTATCGTAGTGTACAATATCATACCTCCCCTGAAAAGCTGCCTGGGCAATTAGATCCTGAAGAACCACCCTGTTTTCAATCTCAGCCAATCCAATTATGGCCGGCATGTGCCCGGGATGAATACTGGAGATTGATTCTGCAATATTCTCCAGTTTTTTGGCATACCTGTAATCAGACCATTTAGCCCGGGAATCGGGAAGAAAATCATCATCATTTTTCAAGGGATCGTCCACCGTGTCGAACAGGTTCTCCACATTGTAAAAAGCAGCAATAAGCGATTTGGGAGGATACATCATAAGCTAATCTCAAAAACTGCAATATAAGGAATCCCGGAGCATTTTGAAAAACGGCATTCAGGTTGTACTTTCGGATGAAAAGAATAAATGCTTCCATGAATAAGCAAAGAATCATAACAGCCGCAATCTCCCTCCTCATTTTATCAGGTTGCACAAAAGATTTTCAATCATCCAACTGGGGCGATTCCATGGAGAAAGTAAAGCTTTCCGAAAGCAAGCAGGAATGGATTAGTTCAGACTCGCCCGATGGTAGCCAGTCCGCCATTTATTATGAAGGTCAGGTCGAGAACTTACCCGCCGTTATATTCTTTGCCTTTTCCAACGATGAGCTGGTATGGGGAAGATATGTGTTTCTTGAACAGCACACCGATCATGCTAAATACTACTCAGACTGCACCGTAATAAACAATGCGCTGCAAAAAAAGCTTGGAAGCGTAGATGTTCAATATGTGTTTTCCGCCGACACGCACAAACAGACTCCTGAACAATGGGGGGAATCCATTTATCAGGGCGATCTATTGGTTCAAACCGATTGGGAGAATAACAGGTCTGAGGTGATGCATGTCATCTTCGGAGAAATTGGAGGAGTTTCGCATGCAGTAGAATACCAGAGTATCCAGGCAGGCAATTAAAAAAGGCGCATCCCTTCCGGAATACGCCCCTAGAACTTGGCTTGCCAGTTAGTGGGTAACTACAGGAGTAGCTTCCTTAGCCTGGGCAATATAATCTTCAACCATCTCCAGTGAAGGAACCCTTCTTGTAAGTTTCTTCTTTGCATTAGTCTCTTCCAATGCGGCATGAAGGTTGGCTGCATTCCTTGTACGCAGTTCCTTTAAGGTATCAACGCCTGCTGCGTGAAGTAGCTCAGAAAACTCGCTACCAACTCCCTTTACACGCATCAAGTCTGACATATTTACAATACTCAGAACCTGAGCTTCAGGAACTCCAGATGCGTCAGCAATCTTTTTTCTTCCTGACTTTGATGCTCCTTCTTTAAGCATTGCTTCAGTTGTAGTAATACCAGCTTTTCCAAGCTTTGTCCCAATTGCGGGACCAATACCTTCGATTTCTTTAATATTCGCCATTTCTTTTAAAAATTTGAGGTTATAAAAATTTATTTAATAGGTTGCTTCCAAAGTCTACTAGAATTTTGATCGCCAATCACTTCAGGCTGATCCTTGAGGCCTTCAAGCAATTGTTCGATCATAGAAAATGTGATTAGATGCAACATAGATGATGTTCTACTTCCGATATAAGACAATAAACTTCAGAAAAAGTTTATTTACATACAGCTATTTCATTTGAATAATGAATGTTGTAACTTATTCTCACTGTTAAGCGACTGAACCATCTAAATCTTAAGCCATGAAAAAGATTCCTTACCTGCTGATGCTTGCCTTGGTGGTAACCCCTGTTCTGAACGCTCAAATAAATCTCTTCCTGGAGGAACAGGAAGTGCAAATTGATGACGGCAGACAACACGGCTGGGTAATGCCGGTAGTGGGCGACCTGGATGAGGCCCTCAAGGATCTGGATAATTTTTGCAAGGAGCGGACCAAAGTAAAATTGAAAAAGGATGGCGAGAACATGATGATCGCAGAAAAGGTCTCCCTCCTTTCAATTGCCGAAAAACGGGGAGATTTGATTGGATATGCTTATAATACACCTAATTATAATGCCCTTGCCCTTGTATTTAGAATGGGCTATGACATATCACTGAACAGTGCGGACTATGAATCGGAAATGGAGAAATTCCGGATTTATGCCAGACAATTCATGGCCTTTCATTATGAGCAGGTCTATGCGAGGAAATTGGACGATATTGACAAGAAGATGAAGGATCTGGAAAAGGACAGAGGACAAGCCGAAAAGCAAATTGGCAATCTGAATAAGAAAATCGGAAACAACAATGATAAGATAGAAAAAGAGACCGATGAATCGAAGATTACAGCGTTAAAAAGTGAGATCACCACACTTGAAGCTGATATCGAAGTTCTTTCAGCCACCCTTCCTCCGCTCACCGCAAAGCTGGAGGAGTTGCAGACACAGAAAGATCAATTGAGCACAGAGGCACACACCTATCTGGGCACTATTGGATCCCTGTAAAGCATTTGCAAATGATGCCTATTTTTAGTAACTTATGTGTCCCTAAAACTATTTAGCCATGTCGAAAAAATTCCTCTACATAGCGTCTATTTTATTGACAATCATTGTTGGTACGGTTCTGTACTGGCATTTTTGCTGCGATTCCGGAGGCAAAAACAGGGCATTGGAAAGCTCTGTTGCCGTCTTACCAATTGTACCTGACGAACAAGTAGCGGAGCCAGTTGCTCCTGCACCCGATCCTGCTGCATCGGTCGACTGGCAGGCAATCAAAGACCAGCTTAATGATAATCCCCTCACCCCTCTCTTTGAGCCCTATCAAACCGAGAGGACCCTGGGTCAGGCGGACATTAATAAGGCTAATGAGATCAAAGATTACCTGGAGAATAATTCCGACGGAAGCATAGAGGTTATTGGACACACCGATATTTCAGGTCCACGAGCGCTTAATATGAAATTGAGCGAGCAACGGGCCGATTTTTTAAAGGGTTACCTGGTTCAGAGTGGCATCGATGCGGATAAAATCAGCTCATCTTTCAAAGGACCCGATGAGCCAGCCGAAGATAACAGTACACCTGAAGGAAGAGTAAAAAACAGAAGAGCAGTTGTCATCATTAAATAATTTCATAAAATTATACTGATATGGGTATCCTATGCATTCTAATCCCGATTCTTATTGGTCTGATCTGTGCCCTGCTGGGTTATTTCTTAGGCAGACAGATAGAAAAAAACTCAAAAGTATACAGCAATCTTCGTACTGACCTGAAAGCCTGCAAAAACGAAAAAGAACAATTGCTTTCAGAGAACAAAGCCTTACAAAGTGAGCTAGCCAGCCTAAGCAAAAAATCCGTGGCAACAGCGCTCGGTTTTGATGCCGATCTGGCTAAAAGTGTTTTCGGAAAAAAGATTGCTGAAAATGATCTGAAGGTTATAGAAGGGATCGGGCCTAAAATTGAGGAACTATTCCAAAAAGCCGGGATCAAAACCTGGCAAGCCTTATCTGAAGCCACTGTTGAAGAATGTCAGCAGATACTGGATGACGCAGGCGACAGATACAAGATCCATAAACCATCCAGCTGGCCCTTACAATCCGAAATGGCTTATTTCGGGAAATGGGAGGAGCTTAAAAAATGGCAGGATGACATGCTTGGAGGAAAATTATAATTTCAACTAACCAAAAACAACTATGGCAAGTATATTAGATTTATTAAACAGTGACATAGGGAAGACCCTGATAAATGGCACCAGTCAGCAATTAGGACAGGATAAAGCCCAAACAACAACAGCTTTGAGCGCTGCTTTACCTTTGCTTCTGGGAGCAATGAAAAACAATGCAAAAACTCCTGATGGAGCCAAGGGATTATTAAGTGCCCTGGGGAATGAAAAACATAGTGGAGGTATCTTAGATAATTTAGAAAATGTTTTAGGTGGAAGTGGCATTGATGAGGATGTAATGCAGGACGGCTCCGGCATCCTGCGTCATGTGTTTCAGGGCAAAGAACAAAATATTGCCAGTGCAGTAGGCAAATCAAGTGGCCTGGATGCAGGCTCTGCTATGAATACCTTAAAAGTTGCGGCTCCTTTACTGATGGGACTCCTGGGAAAAGAATCACGTCAACAGCATGTCTCTGATCAAAATGGAATTGAGAATTTACTGGGCGGACTATTGGGAGGAGGAGGCCAGAAAGAAGAAAGCCTGGTAACACAATTACTCGATGCCGACAACGACGGCAGTGTAATTGATGATGTGGCCGGCATGCTATTAGGCGGAGGCAAGAAAGGCGGAGGCGGTTTACTTGGAGGATTACTGGGAAGGAAATAATATGAAAAAAATATTGATCGCATTGGATTACGATCCAACTGCGCAAAAAGTGGCGGAGAAAGGTTTTTCACTGGCAAAATCTATGAACGCTGAAGTGACCTTATTGCATGTAATAAAAGATCCGGGGTTTTACACCACAGCTGGATTTTCTCCAATAGTAGGTTATACTGGTTACGTGGACGTGAATCCCACAGTACTGCAGAGTGTTGATGGACTGAAGAATGCATCTCTTCAATATCTTCACAAAATAAGAGAACACCTGGGTGACAAGGCAATACAAACCGTGGTAAAGGAAGGTCACTTTGCTGAAACAATTCTAAAAACCGCAGAAGAATTACATTCAGATATCATAGTCATTGGTTCGCACAGTCAGAAATGGCTGGAAAATACACTCATGGGAAGTGTTACTGAAAACGTAATGAATCATAGCTCTATTCCCCTTTTCATCGTTCCGACTAAAAAACAGACTTAACCAGATCAACTACATTAGTTCGTATGCTTGACTTTGCCAAAACCTTTTTGTATTTATTTCACCTTGTCTAAAAACAAAAAATATGGCCAAGAAAAACACACCATCAAAATCTGCCGGAGCAGGCAATAAAAAGGCTTCAGGTACAACAGCCAGGAAACCCACAGATGAAGAAATCTCTCAAAAAGCACATGAAATCTACCTGGAAAGAGTTGCTAAAGGAGAGCCGGGAAATCCTGACAGCGATTGGCAACAGGCACTGGATATCCTTCAATCTTAGAAGTACTATATCAGTCCAATAATCTGATCGCTTATTGGGACGAGGCGATTTGCTATTGTCTACACCACTGGGATACTCAGTTTCCACTTTTCATCAAATCGGTACAGCCGGCAAAATCATCTTTAATGAGCTTGTTCAGTTCCTCAGGCAGGTCAGTTAATTCACTATGCTTTCCACAGTAGTACATCTCAGTAAAAGGATCCCGATCAATAACTTTATCCAGCAACTCTGCGGGAGAGGGTGCAGCATCAAGGGCATAATACTCCTCATAGGTGTAAGAGGTAAAGGCGCTGTTAGGCTGCACACCCCTCAAATCCAGTAAATAACCCTTTCTCAATTGAACCGGAAGGGACAATTGCTCCCCATATCGAAGGTCCGAAGGAGCGGGGTAGGAAATTACCTGATCCCCTTCTTCGTTTAGAGTTATCGGTACCTTATCGAAATAGTCTGCGCTGGTCTTATACACGATCACAGGAGCCTGTGCATAGCTTGAAGGAACTACTATTCTTGTGGATCTGCATGAAAACAACAACAGAATTATGAGAATGGGAAAGGCCAGTTTTTTCATTGAACGATGAATTTCTTTATACTAACATGATCATCATGATCAATGCGAAGGAAGTAAATTCCCTCTTCAAATCCGGAGACATCAATTTCGATCTGCTGCGAGCCGGCATGAATACTTTGCAAATTCCGACCCCTGGCATCATATATATCAATCCGGTCCATGACTCCGGTGGATTCCACATACAGAATATCAGTGGCCGGATTCGGGAATATCGCCAGGTCGTCCGACAAAAGAGGATCGATTGAGCTTGCTTCAGAGCGGGTCAATTGGATTTCCAGAAGGTAGGTCCCGGTTTCGCCTTCAAAATAAGGAGCCACACCGAATACTAGTTGTCCCCCGTTATCCAATACAATATCACCTGTCATCACATCGTCATAAAGTTCCGACCATGTATCGCCAGATGCCCAGGCCCAGATGACATCGTTGGTATAACTTTCGACTCTGCCGCTATTATAAGAATCATGTACCCTGGCCTCTATTGTATAGCTATAGCCCGTTTCCAGGTTCATCAGGTAATAGTCTAAGTCCGTCCCCAGGTGATTATTGGAACCCGTAGTCTGAACCATGCTCGTGTTGTTAGAAAAGACAGCTGACAATACATGGGCATGTTCCTCTGTGTCATTCTCCTCATATACATCAGCAATCAGCGGAGCAGCTTTTACGATCACATGCATCGGGTTTGCAGCATAAGAGGAACCCGAAAGCCACCATTCTCCTCCCGTGGCCCGGTGAGTCAGGGCCATCAGGTATGTTCCCGGCTCTGCAGTGATAGCAGACGAATTAAATGTTCGCGCATAATAGAATCCTGTCTCCAGGTTCTGTCCTGTAAGAGTTCCCACAGTTTCGATGAATTCCCCTTCCAGGTCATACAGATCAATGGCCAGGTCGCCGCTAAAAAGGCCAGTGCCCGTATTGGCAACTTCGGTTGTGACCTCCAGGGGCATTCCCTGTGTGATAGTTGTTCCACCATCTATGACAAAATCACTATAAAGCTCGATATCGTTTGGGTAATAGACCTCAAATGCCAGCTGATTGCTGTATGAGCCATCAGCAAATGCTTCCCAGTTCTCTCCCGGACTCCTGAAGAAAAACAAACAGTAATAGTCGCCTGGAACGAGCGTCAGAGTTCCCTCATTCTCGAAGGGAACACTATAGGCACTACCCGCATCCATGGTAATATTTTCAAGGATTTCGACGAATTCGATAAAATTACTCTCCGCATCGAATATTGCGGCACTGATATCACCGGTGAAATTTTGCGTCGCATAATTGGCCAGATCACAATCGACCTGGAAAGGATCGCCATAGAAAAGGGGATCCTCCGAAATGACCGGTTCGCCATAAAGCCTCAGGTCATACTCCGTTACCTGAGTAGGCGGACTGATCCCGATCAGGGCCTGGTGACCGCTGTTGAAGCCTCCCGATCCTCCTCCAATGCCTGTACCGGCAGGATCCAGGGCATCAATGGAAAAATATCCATCGTAAGCACCACCCCATCCCCAGTTAAAATGAAAATAGTCGGAGGCATTGTATCCGTCGCACACAAAAGCATGGCCACCGCCGGACCCGAATCCTGCATATTCAATGGGTCTTCCGGCATCCAGCTCCGTTTTCAGCAGCGCGGTCCAGCTTGCAGTAGAATAATAATCCCGGATCACACCTTGCATGTTCTCACTGTATTTGAAGTAATTCTTCAGGGCATATTCCACGCAGTGGTCCACCGGGCTCCGGTCGCTAATAACATAGGCCCCACTTCCACCCTGGGAAGGAACGCCGTAACTCATTTCGACGCTTACTCCACAATGGTACATCAGGGTGGCCACCGCCTGGTTCGTTGAATTCACCACATCGGGCATGGATGCCCAGTCGTAGGTAGTAGATCCAAAGGATGCCGACAGGGAACCGTAGGTATCATGGGCATAACTATAGTATCCCGAGCCCGTGGCTGGGTAGTCCCAGAATTTCATAATCTGGGCCATGGCCGTTGCTACACATCCGGTAACGGTCCTTTCGCCGGCATAGGTATCGTAAGGGCAAAGATCATTGACAAAGGGACTCTGGTTCCATTGCGTACTGAGCAAGGGTTCGATTGCTGATACAGATTTCGTTGAAGTACCATATTCACCTTTGATCAGATCCTGCCATTCTTCCATGATCTCTGGTGAAGCTTCTTCCGGGTTAGATCGTATGTAACGAATCTGGTTCTTATATCCTTCTATCCATTTCTGGTAGTTTATGGGCAGTTCGCTGGCTTCTGTGACTCCTTCCAGGGAATATCCGAGAATGGCCCTCGCATGATCCTCGGCCGATACAATGATAAAGCCATCATCCTGATTTATTGAAAATATATAGAGCAAGGGATTGGAATCTTCAGCACCCTTTTTACCTGACCGGTCAAAGGGATGAGGAATGACCGACGGGAGCAATTGTAGGTCTATCATGGTAACACCCTTCAGATTCTCAGAGCCATGATGGACCAGGAAAGTTGTGGCCGCCTGCTTTGCTTTATCCACTGGGACCTCTTCACCTAACAGGGGCAGAGTCAGGAGGAGCAGCAAAAAACATAGTCGTGTTTTCATTATAGAAAATTTTTAGCGAGTAGCTTCTTATGCTTCTATAAGATACTGAAGAATTCTGTGAGAATCAAGAATCAACTTTGCACTTCCAGGTACAAGTAGCAGTGATCTGAATACTTGTCAATCCAATCGTCCTATGCAGCAGGAGTTGGTTCATCCACCCAACCTCTAAGGTCCACAGGACTGGTTCCCGGCCGATTGTCTTTGTTCGGGAATTGCAGAAAATTCAAATGCTCCGCTGCATAACAATGGTCCAGGGGACTATCGGGAATGGAGGAGCCAGTTCCATTGCTCCAGGAATTGGGGTAGGTCTTATCCAATCGTTCCATGTCATAATAGCGATTGGCATAGTTATCAGATTTTTTCAATTCAGTAGCTATGTCAATGTCTCTGTCAAAACTATATTTCATCCCCATGGTATTCAGGTCCCCTATGAACAGGTAATTGGGAGGGATGTTATCCCGGGTGAGCCTCTTCTTGAACTTAATTGCCTTCGAGATCATATCATCCCTAAGACCAAAACTCCGGGGATCATCTTTACTCTTCAGGTGCAAGAATAAGATCGGATAATTCACATCGTCTATTCTCAGGGTGAAAAGTGCTCCGGGCCTGAGTACACTTACTCCCACAAGTATTTCCTGAACCTGAGGTCCTTCGGTAATATGGAAAGTGTATCCGGGAAAGGTTGCCACCAGGACATCAATGAATAAATCTTTGCCATAGCTACGTGATTTAAGTGAATTCCAGGCTTGTTATCTGTATTCAAATTACGCTATATCTATCACAAAGTCAATCTAAGAGTGTTGTACATACTCCAACAAATATATTTCTTGACTTTCTGAATAGCATATAGTACTTTGGTACTTATACCACATTGACTGCAGAATAATATGTTCTACGATCAATAAAAGGAATGGGAATATGTGAGAGGTGCGTTTTTTTAAAAGTTGCCAGAAATCACTAAAAATTAAAGAGTAGCTAAATGGACCCGCTTTTATCTGTTGTTATTATAGTCATAATTGGCTTCTTTCTAATATGG
>RCND010001529.1_pt1 | contig 13116 bp, 10 predicted proteins | sample 2041351 | NCBI WGS metagenome assembly RCND01 (sample SAMN09708230, study PRJNA481090) | Marine sediment metagenome, whole genome shotgun sequencing project. | biome: marine sediment; feature: ocean; material: sediment; isolation source: Sewage treatment plant 12B marine sediment (STP12B) ...
CATACATTAAGTCAATGTACCCAATAGATGAAAAAGATATTACCCTTGCTGGTGATTCAATGAGTGGACTATTTGCTTTGTATACGTTATTTCATCAAAGCGATTCTTTTAAGAGGTATATTATAGGCAGTCCTTCTATGTACTGGGATGATGCCATTACCTTCTCATACGAAAAGTCATACTTTAACACACATAAAACACTCAATGCTAACATCTTTATTTCAGCTGGTGCTTTTGAAGCCATAAATGAACCTGCATTTGCAAAGATGGTGGAGAATGTCGTTGAATTGTCTGGAATTCTTGTTAAGAGAAATTATTTAGGGTTAAAATTAACCACTCATATTTTTGAAAACGAAACGCACTTATCGGTCATACCAGCAACATTCAGTAGAGGATTAAGAGAAGTATTTGCCAGCATTTGCCAAAAGTGAGTTGTTGTTAAGAAATACTATAAGAAGCGTTATAAGGATGTGCTAAGAAAGATCACCAATCGAAAGAGCTGTTACTTCAACAGCTCTTTTGTGTTGCTTGAATGTGTGAGATAATAGGTACATATTAGAGCAACTAAGTTTTGACACCCCAATCAGGTATAGAACATTCAAACTTGTAATAAGGAGGTTTTAACATGAACGCATATATTATCACTGGAACATCTAGAGGGTTAGGTAAATCTCTAGTAGAAGAAATAATTACTACGAGGGATCAACCTATCTTATATTGTATTTCAAGAAGTGTTAATGAGGCACTTTTGGATCTGGCAGCAGAGAAAGATGTTGATCTTGATTATATCACTTACGACCTTAGTGATTTGATGGGTTTATCTGAAATCATGGAAGACATCATGAGTGAATTAGAAGAAAGAGTGGATGAACTTGATGGTGTTTATTTGGTGAATAATGCAGGTGTAATAGGACCTGTTCATTCGATTGATCATTGCAAACCGGAAGAGGTTATCAACAATGTTCATGTGAACTTATTGGCGCCAATGCTTCTATCAAGTTCATTCATACGATATAGCAAGAGAATGCCTATTGAAAAAAGAATTTTGAACATTTCTTCCGGGGCTGCCACGTCTGGCTTTTATGGGTGGAGTGCCTATTGTGCTTCAAAGGCAGGACTTAATTTATTCACTGAGACGGTTGGCATAGAGCAAGGGTATCAAGAGCATGCTGTAAGAATACTCTCATTAGCACCGGGCATCGTGGATACAGAGATGCAAAGTGAGTTACGTGAAGCCACATCAGAAGAGTTCAGAGATGTTGATCGTTTTATAGCTTTCCATGAAAATGGTGATTTAGTGCACCCTGAAGTGGTGGCCAAAGATATCGTTAGACTTTTGCACCATACACATTATACGAATGGTCATAACTTAGACATTCGCAATATGGAAGAGTATTTGAATGAAGACAAGGTTGAAGATTAAAGGTGATGGTCATTAGACAGAGTTGGCGACAATAGCCTGTAGGTGCCTGTCTTACATGTTATGATAGGTGATATAAACCCATTGGGGCATAATAGCACAGTTTGTTGTACAGTGATTTGGAGGAATTCTATGAAAAAGAACATCATAATTTTTGTCACCATTGCATTGCTAATAGTATCAGTACTGTTTAATTATAATTTTTTTGGGAAATTGAAAGTTGCTGAATTACAATCAGATGCCTTAAAGGTTGATTTAGAAGCCAGTGAAGGTAGTAATGTAATTTTGGGAAATACGCTTTTACAACAGAAAAGTAAGCTAGAAGAGGCAGATGAAGCGCTGCAGGCAGTCACCAGTGACTTAAAGGCAAGCAACGAACAGCTTCAGATGATTGATACCAAATTAGGAGCTAATGGCAATATTATTGAAAAGATTGAGGAACTTAAGTCCGATAACAACAAGTGGAGAGAAGCACTCAATGCTATGACGACGGATTTCAATGAGATTCAATCACAGGTGCCGGAGATTGATGAGAGCAAGGGACAAAGCATCAGTGACCTTGAAGCTATTATAGATTTTATTGATGCAAGGATTGATGTATTAGAAGATGCGTCAAGCAACCTGCCTGCTTTGAGTTTGGAAAGAATAATGATTCAACAGGAAGTGACATTTCTTGTTGAAACCAGAACTTCTGTGAAAACTGTGATGGATGCGCTTTCCAGTGAAGAGTAGACTCATGGATTTTCTTAAGATAATGGAAGGTTAAATGATATAAATAAGGTGGACGAAATGAATAAAAAAGTGATCATGGGACCATTAATTGTATTGGCCTTATTTGTTGTAGGCTTGAACCTATCTTTGTTCAAAAAGGGAAATCGAGCGGATGCCATAGAGGAAGAGAATCAACTACAAGTATTGGCTCAGGTCACTGTGAGTGGTACAAGTATGGAACCAACTTTGATGGATGGGGATGTCTTGATGGCAGATGTATCACCAAATGTCATTCAAGACTTAAAGCGCGGTGACATTATCTTCCTACAGAATCCTAACACCCCACATATAGAAGATTATTTGATTAAAAGGGTGGTTGGAATGCCATCGGATCTTATAGAAATTAAGTATAGCAAGCTCTATGTGAACGATATCTATAAGAATTATGGGACTTACTACAAGAATGATTTTGGTCCTTATACAGTTAAGGAAGGTTCGATTTTTGTACTGGGGGACAATGCTCCCATCAGCTTGGATTCAAGAACCTTCAGAAACCCATCTCTACCGTTGACTATGGTTAAAGGCCGCTTGATTGAGACCAAATGAAATACCATCTACAGATAAAAATCAAGAGGGAGAGTCAACAATCACCTATTGGCGACGCCTACTGAGAATGACTTAGCTGTTAAGAAAGCCACTAGATTCTCCCGTGGAGAATGACGACATGAAAGAAGCCTATCAAAACAGTCTGTTTTGATAGGCTTTTGAACCACCAAGTCCATGGGCCATAACCACGAGGGGTAAATATAGATGCCGTAACGTCTGAATTAACCATTTCGATGTTAGAAGATTATCGAGGCTATCGCTTGCGGTTCAGAAAGATAATTATGCACTGAAGATTTATAAAGATGTTGGATTTGAAGTGAAAAGTGGTACAGAAGTGCCACTTTTTTTTGACAAGCATTTTGACATGGTTATAATAGAGGTAATAGAGAGACGAATCAGAGGGAAGTTGACATCATAAAGGAGAAGGTATGTACAAATTAATGTTAGTGGACGATGAAGATGTTGTTAGACATCAGGTCATTAATAAAATTGATTGGGCTGCTAATGGATTTAAGATTGTCTGTGAAGCAGTGAATGGTATAGAAGCTCTTGAACTTTTTGAAATCTACGAACCGGATGTGATCATTACAGACATCAAGATGCCTTTTATGGATGGACTTGAACTTTCAGAAGCAATTCTAAGTCAATACCCTTATACCAAAATAATCGTACTCACTGGATTTGAAGAATTTGAATATGCCAAAAAAGGTATAGATCTACACATAACCAAGTATCTATTGAAACCAGTGTCCTCTAAGGAATTGGTTAAGATTCTACAAGAGGTCAAAGAAAAAATAGACGAAGAGATTGAGCATAAAAGTAATGTAGATCGATTGAAACGTCATTATAAAAGATCCTATGATGTTATGAGACATCGTTTTCTAGAAAGTTTGCTTCAAGACCGAATTGAAGAAGAACAAGTAGGAGAATGGTTGAAGTTTTATGAAATCCCCTTGGAAGGTGAGAGATTCCAAGTCAGTCTTATACAAATTGAAAGAAATCAAATTAACAAGACCCTCATTCGACCTAAGGATTTAGAATACGAGAAAATAGCATTATTAGATCTGATTGAAGAAGTTGATGAACAATTTAAAATAGGGACTTATTTCTTAAGTAATGATGACATCGTTGTGGTGCAGAGTTTTATGGAAGAGGATGAACAACTGATTGCTAATGTCCAGATGAATAAAATGGAGAAGGTAAGACAAGCATGTGAGAAGTTCTTACCATTTACCATTACTATTGGTTGTGGTCGTATTATGGGCAATATGAAAGAATTATCAATGTCTAAAAACAGCGCAAGCAACGCTTGTGATTATAAACTTGCTTTGGGTACCAACCAAGTTATCTATATCAATGACTTAGAGCAATTAGAACATAATGATTATGAATTTGGTGATAATGATCAAAGAGGTTTACGAAGAATAATCAAAACAGGTAAGCAAGGAGAATTTGATGACTTTATTGAAATAAGTTTTAACCTTTTGAGCCAGTCAGATGAGGAGAATCATCCTAAATATGTTTTTGAACTATTTATGTGCTTAACAACTATTGCTAAAGAGTTAAATGTCCCAGTTGAAGAGATTATGGCCAAAGATAAGGCTTTACTCAGGATTTTGCAACCTCAAGAAGCCCTTGGATTTAAGAAAAATATGATCAAGAGTTACGGGCATAGTGTGATGCAAGGTTTATCAAATCAAAGAGAACAGTCCACTAGCAGCTTGGTTCAAGAGGCAAAAAATTACGCAGAAACCAATTATAAAGATTGGGAAATCAACATTGAACAAATAAGTGAATTTCTTCACTATAGCCCAAACTATTTTAGCAGTATGTTTAAAAAAGAAACCGGGATAGCCTTTATGAATTATTTATCTTCTCTTAGGATTGAAAAGGCCAAAGATATGTTGGTTACTACAACGATGAAGAACTTTGAAATAGCGATGGAAGTTGGGTTCTCATCAGCAAACTATTTCTCATTCTGTTTCAAGAAGGAAGTGACTTTATCACCGACCAACTACAGAAAGACATATGCACAAGAAAGCGAGCAACAAAATGGCCAAAAGGTTGGAACATCGAATATTCAGACTTTATAGTTTACAACTCATTATAGCTATAGCTTGTATTGTCGTGTCCATAATACCAATGACATATACAGGCCTATCGGTATATTCTAAGTATTCTCAACAGTTGATTGACAATACAGATCTTTTTACAAATCAAATTATGGATCAATTAAAAATCAATGTGGAAGAGTATATAGAAAACGGCATCAAACTTAACAATGACATCAAAGCCATTAAAGATGAAAATGATGGTTTACTGGATTCTGTACTTAGAGATAGGTTGAACGTTTATTACTTATCTAGAAATGACATTTCATCCATTACCATTGTAGATGACCAAGGAGATATTGTTCTAACAGTGCCTCAATTGACCGTAAAAGAGAGTTACGTGGCAAGTGAACAACCTTGGTATGATGATGTGGCTAATGGCAAGATTCTACATTATAAGTCTGATCCCCATGTTCAGAATATTTTTGAAGGCAAACATGATTGGGTTTTTTCAGTTTACCGCCAAATAGATATTATGGTTGATGGTCGGATGGTCAAAGGTATATTAATGTTGGATATGAGTCTCTATGAATTAGACGAACTGTGTAATAACCTGAACCTAGGTGGAAGTGGCTATGTCTATATTACTAATAGAGAAGGAGAAATAATCTATCATCCTCAGCAACCATTGGTTTTCTCGGGTTACAAAAACGAAGACACATCAATTATCGTCAATACAGATAAGAGCAACCAAGAAACTTTAACCATTAAAAAGCCAGTAGATTTTGTTGATTGGCAACTCATAGGTGTTACATATATCAAAGACATATATGAAGGCAACTCAAGGATTGCAGAGGAAGTTTTAACGGCTGTGCCTTTAATCTTGGTGATTATCATTATGTTGTCATGGTACATATCAGGACGTATCACGTTGCCAATTAAGGAACTTGAGAATAACATGCATAGAGTTCAAGAAGGAGATTTGGAGACTAAGTTTGAACTTGATCATGGTGAAAAGGAAGTTGTGGAACTTGGTAAATCATTTAACACAATGGTGGATAAACTAAAAGACCTCATTGAAGAGAATAAACAGGAACACGAGGCTATGAGAATTAGTGAATTAAATGCACTTCAAGCTCAAATCAACCCGCATTTCTTGTACAATACTCTTGATTCAATTATGTGGATGGCTGAGAGTGGTCAAAACGCCGAAGCTGTCGAAATGATAACGGCACTTGCAAGGTTGTTTAGGATTAGCATTAGCAAAGGTAGAAATCTCATTACAATAAGAGAAGAGATAGAACACGCTAAGAACTATTTATTCATACAAAAAATTCGATATAAAGATAAATTCACATTTAGTGTGGATGTACCAGATGATTTATTAAGTCATTCTACACCTAAACTTATCTTACAACCAATTATTGAAAATGCTATTTATCATGGTATTGAGTATATGGTAGATGAAGGTGAAATTCAGATTAAAGCTTATATTGAAGACACAAAGATGGTTTTAGAGGTGGCTGATAACGGCCTTGGCATGACACCAGAGGTCATTGATAAACTGTTGTTTTGTAAAGATGAAGCAATAGAAACCCATAAAGGCAGTGGTGTGGGTGTACGTAATGTAGATGAGCGCATTAAAATTCGATACGGTGATGAGTACGGCATTGGTATTACGAGTGAAGTAGAAGAAGGTACAGTTGTAAAAATTCATTTGCCCTATTTAGGAGGTGTAAACAATGAATAATCGTCGATTTATGTTGTTTATATTTCTGATTATCATTTTTATTGGGTTGCTGGTGTTGAATGATATTCGCTGGAACACTAATGAGAATGATCAAACACACTTAACACTCGTTACTCAAGCCAAATACGGTGAAGAGTGGGAACGTCTTATAGAAGGTGCCAAACAAGCGGCTAATGAATTTGGCGTTGAAGTGAAGTTGTTAGCACCAGATGATGCAGGAACGCTCAAAGAACAAGCACAACTACTTGAGACAATACAAGCTCAAACAACGGATGGTATTATCTTATCTCCAATTGCACCTTACGAACAAAGTGCCGCGATTGTCACTATGTCAGAAGCAGGGATACCGATTCTAACAACTGTCACTAACCTAGACCACATTAATTTAATCCCTCATATTGGTACGGATCAATATCTACTTGGTCAAAGGTTAGGCCAACTAGTTGTAGAGGACTATGGTTCTAGAGCTAAAATAGCTATTGTGGGTTTGAAAGATGGTGAATCCGGTATTGTTATGCGTGAGGAAGGCTTAAGAGACTATTTTAGCGATAACCCTGGAATCAGTGTGATGACGACTTTCCCTAGCAATGATGATGTATATTCTGCCACAAGGAAATCAGAATCTATCATCATTGCTGAACAACCAGATGTGATTATCGGTCTTAATTTAAGCACAACGGTTGGATCAGCTCAAGCGGTTGAACTTACGTTATCCGATGTATCAGTCTATGGCATTGATGTATCAAATGATGTGGTGAACTATATGGACAAGAATATTATAAAAGGCGTTGTGGCTCAAAACTACTTCTCAATGGGTTACCTTGCAGTTAAAGAAATGGTCGAACATATAGAGGACTATGCTTTACTTGCTGATAAAGATGTGACACCTTATGTGGTTACTAAGGATAATATGTATTCAAAAGAATCCCAGATGATTCTATTTCCCATTAAATAAAAGAACTAAATGCCATTCTAAACCATTTGTCTATAAAGACGAAGGTTGTAGGGTGGCATTATATTTTTATCAAAACACTTAGACATATTTAACAAATAACCATAGGTTTTTCATGGTTCTATTGTCATATAGTTAAATATCGATAGTTCTTCGTAGAATATCCACGACATACTGACCGCTAAAACCCTATAATATTCCTTGTGAGGTCGTCTTACCATAGCGGAAGACGAAAAAACAAACCACGAAATCAGGAGGGTTTTACAAAATGAAAAAACTTTTAGCAGTAGTACTTGTACTTATGTTAACAACAAGCTTATTAGCAGCTTGTGGGGCAAAAGATGATGGTGTTACAACAATAGGTGTTACAATCTACAAATACGATGACAACTTTATGTCATTCGTAAGAAGAGCAATCACTAACGCTGCAGACCCTGCAACAGTCGTTACAATGAATGATTCACAAAATGACCAAGCTAAGCAAAACGAGCAAGTTGAGCTTATGCTATCAAAAGGTGTTGACTCATTAGCAATTAACTTAGTTAATCCACAAGCGGCATCAGCTGTAATCGCTAAAGCTAAAGAAGAAGACATTCCAGTTGTATTCTTTAACAAAGAGCCTAGCCAAGATGACCTTGACAGTTATGAAAAATGTTGGTACGTCGGAACAACCTCATCAGAAGCTGGTGTGATCCAAGGTAACTTAATAGCTGACGCATGGGCTGCCAATCCAGAGTGGGACACTAATGGTGACGGCGTTATGCAATATGTACTTCTTAAAGGCGAACCAGGACATCCAGACGCAGAAGCAAGAACTAAATTCGCAATTCAAACTGTAGGCGAAGCGGGAATCGAAGTTGAAGAATTAGAACTTCAAACAGCTATGTGGGATACAGTAAAAGCTAAAGAACTTATGGACACATGGTTAGCAAAACATGGCGACGGTATTGAGTTTGTTGTAGCTAACAATGACGGTATGGCACTTGGTGCTGTTGCATCATTACAAGCTGAAGGTTATTTCACTGGGGACAAATTCATGCCAGTTGTTGGTGTTGATGCAATTCCTGACGTCTTAACTAAGATTGAAGAAGGAACTATGGTTGGTACAGTGCTTAATGACGCAGCTAACCAAGGTCGCGCAACAATCGAAATCGCTGAAAACGTTGCTGAAGGTAAAGGACCTACTGAAGGACTTGAGTGGAAAATGGACTCTAACAAATCAGTACGTGTTGCTTATGTAGCAGTAAACATAGACAACCTTGACTTTGCTAAAAAAGCTTACGAATAGAATTTAGCTATAATATAAAACAAGATTTCAATGCCAAAGAACTTTTGAAGTTCTTTGGCATTATCTTAAATATCATGAGTTATAAGTGTTAGAATAGAAATAGGCAATAATCTATTCATTTGTAGATGATGGTAGTGATTGCCTTTGGTACAATCATAGGTAAATGAGTGAATTATCAATGGGTTAGGAGGATTTGTATGACAGAGTTAACCAAACAACTTGAAGCAAAACCATATGTTCTCCAGATGACAGGCATGAACAAGCAGTTCCCTGGTGTTAAGGCGCTAGACGATGTACAGCTACATCTACGTGCTGGTACAGTTCATGCTCTTATGGGTGAAAATGGAGCAGGCAAGTCAACATTAATGAAATGTTTGTTCGGGATTTTCCATGAGGACTCTGGAGAAATCTTGTTAAATGGCACGAAAGTGAAATTCAACTCGGCTAAACAAGCATTAGAGCGTGGTGTATCAATGGTACATCAAGAATTAAACCAAGTACAAGACACAAGGATTATGGACAATATATGGCTCGGCCGTTTTCCAATGAAAGGTATCTTTGTTGATGAAGACAAAATGTACAGAGAAACCAAAGCCGTATTTGAGAAGTTAGACATAAAGTTGGACCCAAAACGTAAAGTAAGAACCTTATCTGTATCAGAAGCCCAAATGGCTGAGATTGCAAAAGCCGTATCTTATGATGCAAGGATTATCGTAATGGATGAGCCGACGTCATCTTTGACTGAAAAAGAAGTTGGGCATTTATTTAAAATCATTCGCGCACTTAGAGATGATGGCGTAGGGATAGTCTACATCTCTCACAAGATGGAAGAGATTCTTGAAATATCTGATGAAGTGACCATTATGCGTGATGGTAAATATGTATCAACACATAATTCTCATGAGATCACCACAGATCAAATCATTAGTTTGATGGTTGGACGTGACTTAACAAATCGTTTTCCACAAAAGAACAACAACCCTCAAGAAGTGATTCTTAGAGTTGAGAATTTAACAGCACAAGTTATGCCATCCGTAATAGACGCTTCATTTGAATTAAAAAAAGGTGAAATACTTGGTGTTGCTGGACTTGTTGGATCAAGAAGAACAGAATTACTTGAATCCATATTTGGTGCCAGACACTTAAAGTCAGGTAAGATGTTCTTACATGGTAAAGAGATTTCAAACAAAACCCCTAAAGAAGCAATAGAGAATGGCTTTGCACTTGTAACTGAAGAACGACGTGTAACAGGTATATTTGATGTTGCAGACATTGTCTTTAACTCTACCATTGCAAATATCGCAAAATACATTAACTATGGTTTTTTATCGGATAAGAATATGATTAAAGATACCACCTGGGTTGTTGACTCATTATCCGTTAAGACACCTTCTAAGAAGACGAAAATATCAACCTTATCAGGTGGTAACCAACAGAAGGTCATATTAGGACGTTGGCTATTGACTGAGCCGGAAATCCTATTGTTGGATGAACCGACTAGAGGTATTGACGTTGGAGCGAAATACGACATATATGAATTGATGATCGAATTGGCCCACAATGATAAAGGCGTTATCATGGTTTCATCAGAAATGCCAGAATTACTTGGTGTAACAGATCGAATACTTGTTATGAGTAATGGGCGTGTAGCAGGAATTGTTGACTCGAAAGCTACAACCCAAGAAGAAATATTACGATTAACGGCTAAATACTTATAATGGAGGAGCGAGATTATGGAAGCAATTAAGAAAAAGCAATTTACTAAAGATCAAGTATTAAACTGGATGATGGACAATGCCATTTACTTAGTATTATTTGGACTTTTAATCGTAATCATTGTCATTTCACCAGACTTTGTCACAATTCGTAACTTTAAGAATATTCTAGCACAAGCATCAACAAGAATTATTATGGCACTTGGTGTTGGTGGTATCATTGTTACCAAAGGTACTGACCTTTCACTTGGTCGTCAAGTCGGTCTTGCTGCGGTTATCAGTGCATCATTATTACAAGATATCAACTATGACTACAGAATGTACCCAGACTTGCCTGAATTAAATATTTTCATTCCAATTCTTATTGTTATGCTTGTTGCTGCATTATTCAGTACAATCAATGGATTTGTTGTAGCAAAACTTAACGTTGACCCTTTCATCGCAACACTTGGTATGATGGTCATCGTATACGGCGTTAACTCAACTTATTACGACCGTCCTCCATATGGTGCTCAACCAATTGGTGGCCTTGACAAAACATTTATGAATTTTGGACAAGGATCATTGGATTTAATGTTATTTAAAATCCCCTACTTGATTATTTACGCAACGATTGTGACCATTGTTATTTGGTTCTTATGGAATAAAACTAGATTTGGTAAGAATATCTATGCCATTGGTGGTAACAAAGAAGCGGCACTTGTATCGGGTGTTAATGTAACAAAATATACCATCTTAATCTATACAGTCGCTGGTATGCTATATGGACTTGGTGGTTCTCTTGAGGCAGCACGTATTGGTAGTGCTACAAACAACACTGGTAACATGTATGAACTTGATGCTATCTCAGCGTGTATCGTTGGTGGTTTGTCATTTAACGGTGGTGTTGGTACCGTATCGGGCGTTGTAACTGGTGTGTTGATATTCCAAGTTATCGCTTACGGTCTTTCATTTATTGGTGTTAACCCTTACATGCAATTTATCATCAAAGGTTTAATCATCATTTCAGCTGTAGCACTTGACTCTAGAAAGCATAATAAGAAGAAGTAAAATCCACGTTAGTGACTATCCAGTTATGAGGTCATATGTGTGTGAAACCTAGAATTATACACAAAGAGGTCGCTAAAGCGACCTCTTTGTGTATTTAGCCTATAGAAAAACTTCCATTAATGCCACCAATGTTTTACAATAAGGATAGTGGTTAAAGGAGATTATTATGAATAAAATTCGGTACGGGATTGTCTTATTGACGATTGTCTTATTACTATCACTTATGATAACTAGTTGTGGGACAGAAAAATCTAAACCTGATGATGGTATTGAAGTTACATCGGTTAAAATCGGTGTATTGTTATACCGATTTGACGATCAGTTTATTCAGTCACTTATTTCTGTCATGAGCTTAAAAGCAAGAGAAATAGAAGCCACTAGTGATATTGATGTAAGATTTGAGTTTGTAGATGCTAAGAATCAACAAGATATTCAGGATGATCAATTAAATGATTTCATTGACAGGAAGTTTGATGCCTTAGCCATTAACCTTGTTGATAGAAATGAAGCTTCGAAAGTCATTGACCTTGCAAAAAATGCCAACATACCCATCGTTTTTTTCAACCGGCAGCCAGTTGAGGAAGATATGTCGAGATGGGATAGGATATATTATGTGGGCACAGAGGGTGAAGCAGCAGGTATCATTCAAGGCCATATCATTAGTGATTATGTGAAGGCCAACCCAGAAGTTGACAAGAATGAAGATGGTGTTTTGCAATACGTTATGCTGCAAGGTCAAGTAGGGCATCAAGATGCTTTGTTACGCTCTAAATACAGTATTGAGTTTTTAGAGGAGGCAGACATGGCTGTTGAAGAATTAGCAAGTGATACAGCAAATTGGCAACGACAAGAAGCTAAAGAAAAAATGTCTATTTGGTTGGATATTTTTGGAGATGAGATAGAATTTATTATTTCAAATAATGATGCCATGGCTATCGGCGCTATAGATGCTATGAAAGAGAAGGAACTGCCACTGACTCCAGTGGTTGGTGTAGATGCCATTAGCATTGCAATTAAGGCCCTTGAAGAGGGGGAAATGGTAGGGACAGTTCTAAATGATGCTGGGTTACAAGGGAAGAGTATTATTAACATAGCCTATTACCTATCTATTGATGAAAATCCTACAAACTTTATTGAAGAAATTAAGTTTAATAAGTATTTATGGGTACCTTATCAACGAATTGTAAGGGAATAGCCTAGGCCAATAATTCAAGACCTTTGGTGTAGCAAATCAATCTATTAATCCCAAGGCTATTGGCCAAACTATGCAGAGGTCCTAAACACAGATAGTAATAATACCTACACTCATAAACATAAAGATTAAATCGTGCACTACATTAGTTGTATCATTTTAGCAGTATGTGTGATAAGATGGTACTGTGAGAATGATTCTCATCAAGGAGGTGCCTCCGTTGTTTAAGAAGTGTATCAACACCATGTTCCTTTGGCTAACAAAACCTTTCCATTTCCTTCGTAATTACCCTGTGCTCTACCATGGCAAACATATCAACATCGTGAATTTTGGTGTTTTTGCTGCCCTTGATGGTATGGCAATTCTACTTGTTTATCTCTG
>RCND010001530.1_pt1 | contig 13110 bp, 9 predicted proteins | sample 2041351 | NCBI WGS metagenome assembly RCND01 (sample SAMN09708230, study PRJNA481090) | Marine sediment metagenome, whole genome shotgun sequencing project. | biome: marine sediment; feature: ocean; material: sediment; isolation source: Sewage treatment plant 12B marine sediment (STP12B) ...
ACCGAAAAAAATGTTATTGCTTCTGACGGCACGCTTATTATTTCACACGCCAAACTCATCGGGGGGTCAAAATTAACCAGGGAAATTGCTGAAAAAAATGATCGGCCATGTCTCCATATAGACTTGAAAAAAACGATTGTTTTTAAGGCTGCTGAACAGATCAAAAGCTGGATTGAAACACATAAAATTGAAGTGTTGAACATTGCAGGCCCAAGAGAAAGCAATGACCCCAAAATATACAAAGCTGCAGGAGACGTCCTTGAAACCGTTTTACATCTTGATCTTATAGATGTCTCATTGACTGATCCATTTTCTACTGTTAACAGCCATAGTTTACCCACATCCAACCTCCCTCGGACAGTTGACGGGGCAGTGGATATGCTCCTTTCTGAGCTTTCCTTTACGGACAAAACAAGACTCGCTAACATGCCGGAAGAAAAGTTAACCGATCTAAGACTATCCTTTGGCAAAAACATTAAAGACACATTTAGATTGGGAGAGGAAAACAAAGAGCTTTTGAAATCCTGCAGATTTCTTTCAGAAACCGGCAGATACATGGAAGAGGATGCCGCTTTAATCATCATAAAGGAATTATGGAAAAAGCTGAAAAAGAAAGCAAACGTGTTGAGAATAGTAAAATAATAAAAAACCTGACGTACTAAAGTTTTTTGATTGTTTTACCGATATTATACAAGGCATTGTCAAGATCTCAACTTGACAATATCACCTATTGACTAATATTATTTGAGAAACTTCAGACTTTGCGAGAGAATTAAAAATGGACACTACGAATAGAATTCAGTTTAAAAAACCAAACCTTCCTGAGTTAATCAGGCAATATACTGTTGTAGATCTTCATTTCCATACGCATTATTCAGATGGAAACAACTCAATTGAAGAAATCGCTAAGCAGGCCGGAAAACTTGGCATAGGAGTCGCCATAACAGACCATAATGAAATCAAAGGGGCTGTTGAAATTGATTCATATAAAAATATCCTGAGCATTCCAGGTATTGAAATAACATCAAAAGAAGGTACCCATATCCTGATCTACTTTTATGATGTTGAAAGCTTGAAACGCTTTTATAAAAACGATGTGAAACCATTTCTTGGAGATACTGTTATGAGCTCAACTTCTCTGGAGATGGAAGAAATAATAAAACGCGCCAGGACATTTAAGACGGTTACTGTTTTCCCTCATCCTTATTCCCCGGTTTTTACCGGAATTTGCAACGATTATTTCCCGAAAGAACGACTGGACCAATTGTTTAAAATGATTGACGGTGTTGAAGTGATCAATTCGGGCAATCTTAAAAAATGGAACTTAAAATGCGCCCTGCTTGGTTTTAATCTTAATAAATCAATTACTGGCGGAAGTGATGGTCACACCCTGGTCTATTTAGGCAAAGTTGTAAGTTATGCTCAGTGTAAAAATACCAGGAAAGCCTTTCTTGATGCTGTAAGGAAAAAACAGAACAAAGTAATCGGAAAAGAGATTAACATGCTCAGGAAGGTTGCATCCAACGGCCGGAAAATGAGAACAAGTCTTAAAAATTATCCGGATCTTGTTGAAAAGAATCTAAAATATGGCTATACAGTTATCCATTTGAAATCAAAACGTCTGAAAGATAATGTTAAACGCAGAATTAATGGGAAAACAAGTAAAATTATATAAAACAGCCTGTTAACGAAAACCAACTTTCCGACCCGCACATTTTTTAAGGGGTTCCCCGAATTACGTATCGAAACCTTTGCAGATAAGCGCAGACTTCGAAACGGCACTTTGTGTCCGATTTCTGCGTCAGGCTCAAATTTCAATCCTCGAAATATTCTATATATTCCTGTGGTTAATCCGCGGATCGCCTTCCTTGAATTCGAACAGATAAGCGCAGACTTCGAAAGAGGACGTTTTGAAGTTGCCTCATATGTCCAGGCCCAGAGTCCCGCCCGGGTTCATTATATTGTTGGGATCAAAATGTTTTTTAAGGCAGCGCAAAACATCCATCTGGACCTTTCCCAGATGATCTTCCATCCATGGAGCAAACATCCTGCCTACTCCATGGTGATGGCTTAATGATCCGCCATGGTTTATAATCTGTTCGATAATACCTTTATGAAATTCTTTATATTCTTTGAGATCATCCATTTTTGCGATGAATATGAAATAAAGATTCGTCCCCTGGGGATAAAAATGGGACCCGTGGGTCATACATATCGTATGGGGACGTTCCTTTATGAAAGCCCTTACGCCCTGATACAAATTGTGAAGGTTATCCCATGTCACGGCCGATTCCAGGGTATCTATCATGATGCCGAAGTCATTTAAATCCTCTCTCATATAAGGATCTGTGTATCTTCCGTGTTCCCACTTTTTTGCAGGGTATCCGGTGATATACATGGCGCCGCTGCTTTTGCAGATTTTCTTAACTTTTTTCTTCAGGTTTCTGGTAAATCCTTTTTCACCCTGGGCAAGCCCCATAAAAAGGCAGCGCCTGCCGGGTTTGAAACCACGAAAATTAATAACTTTGTCGATGACTGTCCCTTCTACGCCATAAAGCTTTAAGGCAACATCCGTCTCTTCAGGATCGGAAATTCTGAATACTGCCGGCATACCACACTCTGCCTGGGAAATTTCCCGTGCAGCATCGACTGCTTTCTCCCAGGATGGAAATATAAAAGCAAACCTTTGCCTGTTTTCAGGCATGTATCTGAAGATTTTACAGGTTGCACTGACAAGGATACCGTATGATCCCTCACTCCCTTTCATGATGTCATTTACTTTTGGCCCTGTGGCGGTTCCCGGATAATCAAGAGTTTTTAACATTCCTGCAGGTGTCACATATTCCTGGCTAAGCACAATGTCATACATATCTCCGTAGTATGAAGACTCCTGCCCTGAACCAAGGGTTACTATCCAGCCTCCGACAGAAGAGTATTCAAAAGACTGGGGAAAATGGCCGCCTGTATATTTTCTTTTCGCATTAAAAAGATTCGGTGCATTATTTAGTGTCTTTTCATAATCCGGTCCCATCATGCCCGGTTCAACAGTAATCGTCTGGTTCGTTTCATTAAACTGAAGAACGCGGTTCATGTGCGTATTCATTACCAGCATAATGCCGCCTTTAACCGGTTTGAATCCAAAATTTACACTGGAGCCACCGCCATACACATAAACCGGGATTTGCTGCCGGTCGCAGTATTTCACAATCTTTTGCACATCCTCCTTGCTGCGTGGGTGTACCACAAGATCCGCAACGTCTACGCAGATTCCGCTTCTCAGGCCCATGGCTTCTTCAGTTGTTTTCCCGCTTCCATATTTTGCACGGGAATAATCATCAGAGGATACATTTTCTTTTCCGACAAAACTAGTAAACATATTGATATGCTCACCGGAAAGCTTAACCGGCTTATCTATATTGACTTTCTCTTTACCTTCTCTCTTTTTTTCATAAAAATCCGAATCGGCCATTTGAAATTTCTCTTTTATCATTTCATAAAGCCTTTGATTCGGATGCTTGAATTCCTCCGGGTCTCCCCATTTAAATATGGACCTGTATGTTCCCTGCTCCGGAGGTGCGTCTGTCCACTTTGGATAAAAGCTTTTGGTGTCAGGCATCTTTTCTCCCTTTTTGATATTTTTTTGTAAAAATCATGAAACCACTTTTTTGCAAATTTATCAAAAATAATTGACAAATACATGTTTAACTGGTAAGACCTCTTACCAGATATTAAAGAAAAAAGAAAGGAAAAGCTTGAAAAATAAAACAAATTCGCTCATTCGCCCGGCACAATACGTTGAGCGCGAATTACTGACATCTATTTTCAACGGAAAATATCCGCCGGGAACTGTTCTGCCTAATGAAAGAGACCTTGCCGTGCAAATGGGTGTGACAAGGCCGACACTGCGCGAAACCTTACAGCGACTCTCCGGTGAAGGATGGATAAAGATACGACACGGGAAACCGACCTTAATCAATGATTACTGGAAAAATGGCGGTTTGAGGCTGCTTGCCACCATGGCAAAGTATAGCGATTTTTTACCCAATGGATTTATAACCCATCTCCTTGAAGTAAGATGCACCCTGCTTCCGATTATTGCCCGCCTGTCTGTTGAAAAATCGGCCAAAGTGCTTTTGAAATATTTAGCACTGGCGGACAATCTTGATGATGAAGCAAATTCTTTCGCAACTTATGACTGGAAATTGCAGCTTCTTATGTCCGAGCACTCCTGCAATCCCATATATACCCTCATTTTAAATGATTTTACATCTGTCTTCAAGGCTATGGCCTTTCATTATTTCAGCTTTAAAAAAGCTCGTAAGACGTCTCGAAAATATTACGTTGACCTTATAGATGCAATTCACCAAGACGGCAAAGGCGTTGAGGAAACAGTCCGGAAAAGCATGGAAAAGAGCATCATAATCTGGAATGAAGTCAAAAACATCAAGGAAAAAACATGAAACTTGAAGACATAAAGAAAAACTGGGATCTTATCATTATCGGCGGTGGAATCACCGGAGCGGGAGTCTTTCGGGAAGCAGTCAAGATGGGGCTGGATGTGCTTCTTTTAGAGAGAAAAGATTTTGCGTGGGGAACTTCCAGCCGGTCTTCCAAATTAATCCATGGCGGTTTGCGCTATCTTAAGGAAAAACGGTTTTTACTGACAAGAGCCTCCGTCAATGAACGTGAATATTTGCTCAAACATGCACCCGGGCTGGTGGAATCTCTCGGATTTTTAATGCCCGTTTATGATAAACAACGGCCGGGGAAAAAAACGCTGAGTTTAGGTCTTTCTATATATGATATGATCGCTCTTGAAAGGCAACACAAGTATTATGAAGCAGAGGAGTTTTCTTCTCTAGTCCCGCAGATTAAACAGGAAGCGCTTTTAGGGGGGTTTCTTTTTTATGATGCACAGGTTGATGATGCTCGCCTTGTTTTACGTCTTATAAATGAGGCCGTCGAATTAGGCGGCAGTGCTGTAAATTACACCAGTGCAATCAAAATAAACCGAAACGTTAAGGGAAAAGTTGTGGGTATCACCGCAAGAGATACAGAAACACTCAATGTGAAAAACCTGTCAACATCTGCAGTTATTAACGCCACAGGATCATGGGCTGAGGAGCTTCATCCGTCACCGAAATCGAAACTTCACCTGCGTCCTTTGCGGGGAAGCCATCTTCTGTTTCCAGGCAGCCTTTTGCATCTATCGCATGCAGTCAGTTTTATCCATCCTGTGGATAACAGACCAGTCTTTATTGTTCCCTGGGAAGGAGCCATACTCCTTGGTACTACCGATGTTGATCATTATGAGGACCTTTCAAAAGAGCCCTCCATCAGTGAAGAAGAAATTGACTACCTTATGGATGCTTTTATTGCTATGTTTCCTTCGGTCGATATTTCATTAAAGGACTGCATTTCAACATTTGCGGGTGTCCGTCCAATACTCAGCGAGGGCAATCTTTCACCATCTGAAGAGTCCCGTGAACATATTGTCTGGAAAGATAAGGGCCTTGTCACAATAACAGGTGGAAAACTAACAACATTTAGGCGGTCGGCGCTAGAGGCTTTAAAGGCTGTAAAACCTTTTCTTGGGCCCGGTAAAATTAATGGGCCGCATGCCCCTGAATTTTTCAAGGTGCCGGACCACCCTGAAATGGATTATGGCCTGTCCAAACACTGCTGGCATCGCCTTTACGGTCGATACGGCAAAAATGCAGATGAGCTGGTTTGCAGTGCTGCCCCCGAAGATCTTTCGTATATTCCTGGTACACACACTCTCTGGGCGGAGTTGCCCTTTGCAGCAAAACATGAACAGGTCAAACATCTTGACGATCTGCTTTTAAGGCGCCTGCGAATAGGATTGTTGACACCACAGGGTGGAAAATCGTATCTTAAGCGAATCAGAAAGCTTTGTAAAAATTCTTTACCATGGAAGAATAAACGCTGGAGGAAAGAAATAAAAATGTATCTTGAGCAATGGGAGCGTTGCTATGCACCTTTGCCGAAATATGCTGAACGTCCTGATGAATCCAGGTTTTTCTTTGTTAAAAAATTTAAAGCGCTTTTTAAAAAGAATATTCAACGAAAATGAAGAATGAACCGAATCATTACCGGATCACTACAGGTGAGTTATGAACGATAAAGATCTGTTGCTGGCCATTGACAATGGAACCCAAAGTATTAAAGCCCTGATCTTTGATCTTGAAGGCCGGATTGTAGCAAAGGAGATTGTTCCCTTTACGCCCTATTATTCCGACAACCCCGGATGGGCGGAACAGGACCCGGAAGTTTTCTGGCAGGCTCTTTGCCGGGCATGTCAGGGGCTGTGGCATCAGGAAAAAAATTATAAAGAGCGAATAGCCGGAGTTTCCCTTACAACACAAAGAGCTACGGTAATCAATGTTGACAAAAACGGAAAGCCTCTTCGACCTGCAATGATCTGGCTTGATCAGCGTAAAACTTACGGTCTGCGGCCCCTTGGAGGACCCTGGGGCTTTCTTTTCAAGATTATCCGTTTAAGTGATACTATCGCCTATTTCCAGGCAGAAGCCGAAGCAAACTGGATAAAGACATACCAGCCGGATCTGTGGCAAAACACGTATAAATACCTGCTCCTTTCAGGTTATCTTACATATAGGCTCACCGGAGAATTCATCGATTCCATCGGGTGCCAGGTGGGCTATATTCCCTTTGACTATAAAAAGCTGCGCTGGGCTTCGAAACGTGACTGGAAGTGGGAAGTTTTGCCTATTAAGCAAAGCATGCTGCCCAAAGTAATACCGCCCGGCCAGACACTTGGAAATATTACCCGAAAGGCGGCCTCAGAAACAGGCCTTCCGGCAGGGCTGCCGCTGATCGCAGCAGCGGCTGACAAGGCATGCGAGGTAATCGGATCAGGAAGTCTCGATCCTTCCATCGGTTGCCTTAGTTACGGTACAACAGCCACGATTAACATTACCAGCAAAAAATATATTGAAGCCATACCTATGCTTCCACCATACCCCTCTGCCGTACCTGAATATCACACCATCGAAGTACAGATTTTTCGGGGCTACTGGATGGTAAGCTGGTTTAAAGAAGAATTTGGATACCAGGAACAACGTGAGGCTGCCAGACAGGGGATGGAAGCTGAAGAGCTTTTCGAAAAGCTCGTGGAGAAGATCCCTCCGGGTTCCATGGGTCTTATGCTCCAGCCTTTCTGGTCACCTGGGATAAAAAATCCTGGCCCTGAGGCTAAGGGAGCAATAATAGGTTTCGGTGATGTTCACACTCGTGCGCATCTTTACAGATCGATTCTAGAAGGGCTTGCCTATGCCCTCAGAGAAGGAAAAGAGCGTATAGAAAAACGAACAGGTATTCCGATAACACATCTTAAGGTGTCTGGCGGCGGGAGTCAAAGCAAAAGCGCCATGCAGCTTACGGCGGATATCTTCGGTTTGCCCACTGCCAGGCCGCATATTTATGAGACTTCAGGGCTGGGAGCGTCCATAGACGCGGCTGTCGGTCTTGGCCTGCACAAAGATTTTGAATCCGCTGTTAGAGCAATGACCCATGTAGGGGAAGTTTTTGAGCCTGATGTAAAAACACACCGGCTTTACAGTGAACTTTACCACGACATATATAAAAAGATGTATAAACGCCTCAAACCATTCTATGAACGCATCCGCGAAATCACCGGTTATCCGAAATGATCCGAAATGAAACTTTACAAAGACTGGACACTATGGTAATTATTCACGATTCAAGGTTCAAGGTTTTAGGTGTTAAGTTTTATGTTTTAGGTTAATGATATTGCCAGTTTTAACAGATAATTAAAACTTAAATCCTAAAATTTAAAACATCTTGTAAAAATTATTTTTATGACTTTTTACGAGAACATCAGGTTTAAAAAACTGTATTATGTTTAGCAATAAATGTCGTTGTAGGGTTATATGCTTCAAGAACTCACCATCCGAAATTTTGCCATCATCGATGATTTAAATATCAGCTTTCCAGGCGATCTGACTGTACTCAGCGGTGAAACCGGTGCTGGTAAATCCATCATATTAAATGCGGTTAATCTTCTTTTAGGCAGCCGTGCAAACACAACGCTCATCCGCACAGGGGCTGAAGTCGCCGAACTTGAAGCCTTATTTCAAATTGTCCCAAAAAGTGATGTTGCCAACATCATGGGGCAACATGGCTACGATGCATCTGAAGGGCTTCTGGTCAGAAGACTCATATCCAGAAATGACAACAACAGGATATACATCAACGGCCGATTATCTACCATGCAGATTTTAAATTCAATTACAGAAAATCTTGCAAGCATATCAGGTCAGCATGCGCACCAGGGGCTTTTAAAAGAAGATCAGCATCTTTTGATTCTCGATCAGTTCGGTGGTCTGATATCCCTGCGGGAAGAGGTCTTTCAATGCTTTCATCAAATACTTCCTATAATAGAAAAACTGAAAAATCTTATTTCAACAAAAGAAAAACAGGCTGAACGTATAGAATTGCTTGAATTCCAGAAAAAGGAAATCACAGAGGCTTCAATGGTCTTAGCAGAAGATGCCGCCCTGGAGAAAGAACTCACCATTCTTAAAAACGGTGAAGAGCTTTACCAGGCTGTAAACGGCAGTATTGAAGAGCTATACTCAGCCCAAGGCTCAATCGTTGAACGACTTGTTGAGGTTAAAAAGAATCTTGAAAAGGCCGGCAGGATAGATTCACAGCTCACTTTAAAAGCCGAAGGTGTGGCAGGCGTTACATTTAATCTCGAAGATATGGTTGAAAATTTAAGAACATATCTTAAAACCATACAAATTGATGAAAAGCGTCTCGAAGCCGTTGAAGATAGAATCGATACTCTTCAGAGGCTGAAACGTAAATATGGGGGATCTATAGAGGCTGTCTTAAAACACCTTGATTCCATTTCACAGGAACTTTTCGGAATTGAAAATATATCCGGTACAATAGCTGATACCGAAAAAGAACTTTCAATGCTGCATAAAAAATTTGTCCAACTGGCTGAAACGCTGTCTGATAAAAGGAATGAAAAAGCAAAAATCCTTGCTAAAAAGGTTGTGACTGAGCTGGACTATCTTGAGATGTCCAGTACCCGGTTTCAAATTTCGCTTAAAAATACACCTGCAGACGAGAAAGCAAACAGCTACCTTACAGTAAATGGAAATCTTTTAACTGAAACAGGCCTTGATAGAGCAACTTTCCTGATTGCCCCTAATATAGGAGAAGCGCTTAAGCCTTTGGCCAGTATTGCTTCCGGAGGTGAACTTTCAAGGGTAGTACTTGCCATGAAAGCTATACTGGCTGAGACAGATTCTGTCGAAACCGTTGTTTTTGATGAAGTGGACGCTGGGATAGGGGGAAGTGTAGCTGAAGTCGTGGGGAAAAAGCTTTCTTCCCTTGCCGATCACCATCAGGTTATCTGCATCACTCATCTCCCCCAGATTGCAAAATTTGCTAACCAGCATTTTTGCATATCAAAATCAGTTTCAGACGGCAGAACCAGTACATCCATTAACCCACTAAACGAAAAAGACCGCCTTAAAGAAATCGCAAGAATGCTTGGCGGCGTGGAAATTACACAGGCAACCCTTGACCATGCCCGTGAAATGCTTGAAACTGCAATATGAATCTTTACAGCATTCCTCCTTTATTGACTTTATGTTGCTTTCTCGGGCTTGTTGTTCTGACCGTCGTTCTGGGGCACCGGCGGGGGCACTGGACTAAAGCCAACCTCCTCTTTTTAATTATCTGCATATTCGGCTCGTTTCTTAACATTGACATTCTTTTTGCATTTAACACAAAATCAGCCAATGCAGCTCTTTTGGTCAGCCGTATAGATCACCTTTTTATTGTTTTTTCAATGCCGGTATTTATTCAATTTTTCCATACCTATCTTAAAACACCCGATAGAAAATGGTTTGTTTACCTGGCTTATGCTTATTCAGTTTTTCTTGTATGCCTCATTCCAACACCCCTTTATATAGAATCCATGCAAAAGCATTTTTTCGGGTTTTTTGCAAGAGGAGGCATGCTTTATCCTCTTTTTGGAGTCGGAGGCCTGTTTGCCAACATCTATATTCTCGTTTTAATCAACAGCTCAATCCGACGTGAAAAAAGCAGCACCCGGAAAAACAAGCTTAAGTATGTATTTGCCGGCTTTGGAATCATGGGACTTATAAACGGTCTGGATGTCCTCCCGATTCTTGGGTATTCAGTTTACCCGCCGGGCAACTTGAGTTTTATCCCGCTTATAATTTTTGCAGTAGGGCTTTTCAGGCACGATCTGCTCGATATGGGTACTTTGATCAAAAAAAGTCTTCTATATTCTTTGATTACAGCTTTCCTGACCTGCATTTATGCTCTTATTATTATTGTCGCAGACAAGGCGTTTAAAAGCTTTAATTTTTCAGATTCCTTTTATTTTCCGATACTGTTATTTCTTTTTGTTGCTTTTATTTTCGGGCCGCTGAAAACAAAAGTTCAAACCGTCATAGACCATATCTTTTCCAAGGGAAAATACGATTACCAGAAAACCATAAAACAGGTAAGCCGGATTATAGCATCCGTCCTCGATTTTGATGAAATTGCAAAGCTTCTCATACAGACAGTTTTCAAAGCAATGCAGGTCGAACACTGTATTCTTTTTTTACGCGATATTTCCGGAACAGGTTTTAAAAAATATTCTTCTAAAGAAGAACATATAAATTCCGCACACTCAATCTCTGGTCTCGACAAATCTTTCATTATTAATTTTATGAAAGAACATCACCAGCCGATTATAAGAAAGCGTATAACAGGGCGAAAAAATGGTGCTGATGAGCAGTCTCTCCTTTCGGATCTGGATAGACTGGGCGCTGAGGTTGTGCTCCCCATGATCTTTAAGGACAGGTTAAGCGGATTTGTTGTTTTAGGTGAAAAACTTTCCGGAGACCTTTTTTCTCCTGAAGATCTTGATCTGCTTGAAACATTATCCAGCCAGAGTGCTCTGGCAATCGAAAATGCTAATTCATACAAGCGGCTTGATGAGCTTAACCGAAATCTGGAAGAAATAGTCCGGGAAAGAACGGCCAAGTTAAATGATGCCCTCATTGAAAAGGAAAAAACACAGGATCAGTTAATACGTTCGGAAAGCCTTGCTGCAATCGGTCAGCTTGTTGCAGGCACAGCTCATGAGCTAAACAACCCTCTTACAAGTGTTTCCAGCCTGGTGCAATCCACAATAGAAGACCTTGCTCAAATGGCCGACAAGGTTGCTTTAGATAAAGAGTTGATAGACGATCTCAAATTTGCACATAAGGAACTCGACAGGGCAAGGGATATTGTCTCAAGTCTCCTTGGCCTTTCAAGACAAACACAGACCTATACGGAACCAGTCAACCTCAATATGGTTATAACTGATGCCTTGAGGATTCTTTATAATGAGTACAAACACTACAATCTTGAAATATCTGAAAAATATGACCCTGACCTGCCCGAAATTCAGGGAAATTTTGCAAATTTAGGTCAAGCCGCTTTAAATATAATTAAAAATGCGATTCAGGCTGTTGCCGACAACAAAGGAACGATCTTTCTTGCAACCAGGTTCGATGAAAATACTCATCAGGTTGTTTTTACATGTCGGGATACCGGACCTGGAATCAAAAAATCAATCAAAAAGGATATTTTCAAACCCTTTTTCACCACGAAAGCGGTTGGAAAGGGAACCGGTCTCGGCCTGTATATTTGCCACGAAATTGTTAAAAAACATGGTGGTTATTTATCCCTCGAAGAAACAGATAAGCAGGGTACCTGTTTTGTTATGAGGCTGCCGTCAGGCGATTATCCATTTTCTTGACAACTCATATAAAATTGTAATAGAATATTGGCTTTTATCATTTTCAAAAGAGTTTGTTGCCAAATAGCCGGAAGTAATGCTGGGATCGAATGAGATTATTGGGAGAAGAACCTTTTATTATACCTATAAAGGAATACAATTATGCCGATATATGAATTTAAGTGCTTAAAATGCCAGGAATTTTTTGAGTTGCTGGTTATAAACGATAATGATGAAGCCAAGCTTCAATGCCCAAAGTGCAATTCAAAAGAATTTGAGCGTGTCCTTAGTGTTACCAACTTCGCGACAGGAAACGGTACCGGTGGAAATCAAGGTCCAGTCGCTACAACAAGGGACTGTTCAAGCGGTTCATGCACTACCTACGACATACCTGGCCCCACCAGATGATTTTCTTGCAAATCCAATTATGTATATTTTATCACTGGTTGCAATTATGCTTTATGGAAGTCAAGGTTGATGGACTCGTTAAAAGCCCCTGAATAAGCGCCGGATGGCTGCCATCAGGGTTGTTTTTGTAAGGAATTCATATGGAACATATTCACAGGCAGGAAAAACAACAGTTCAAGAAGCTTTTCAAACAAGAATACATAGATGTTTTTGAAGACAGGTTCAACATCCTTGAAGTTTTTCTGCAAACCGAAAAGCACCTGACCGTCGATGAGCTGATTAACCTCCTGGAGGAAAAAGGATATAATTTTGAACCTGATTTTATCAGGGACACCCTTAAGCTCATGGTCCGTTTCGGTTTCGCTAAAAAAAACAGGTTCAATAATGGACCTGTCCGTTATGAGCATATGCACCTTGGCCAGCACCATGATCATATGATCTGCACAAAATGCAGAAAAATTGTTGAATTCAGGGAAGACCGGCTTGAAGATCTTCAGGTGCAGATAGCGGCTGCCCATGGCTTCCACATGCTCCAGCATAAAATGGAGATATATGGTATCTGTTCTGAATGCCTTAAAAATCGCATACAAGTTATGCCTCTTGTCATGGCAAAACCGGGTGAACGCCTTATTATCAAAGATATCACCGGCGGAACAGGAGCCAGAATGCGTTTGCTTTCAATGGGTTTGAGGCTTAAAGATGAAATAGAAATAGTAACCAACCCGAAACAGGGCCAAATTGTTGTTGCAGTGGATTTAAAACGCTTCATACTCGGACGGGGGTTAGCACAGAAAATAATGGTACAGCCTGCTGAAAGAAAATAAAAAATTATAATGCGTGAGGAAAAGAGATCTAAAACGATGCCGGCTTTTGAACCT
>RCND010002446.1_pt1 | contig 13108 bp, 8 predicted proteins | sample 2041351 | NCBI WGS metagenome assembly RCND01 (sample SAMN09708230, study PRJNA481090) | Marine sediment metagenome, whole genome shotgun sequencing project. | biome: marine sediment; feature: ocean; material: sediment; isolation source: Sewage treatment plant 12B marine sediment (STP12B) ...
ATATAAATGGGGGCCTTTCCCTTAAGTGCCCAGGAACCGCGATCGAAGGTCTTTTCCGATCCGGTGTGGACAATGGGAATCACTCCGCATCCCGTTTTTTTTGCAAGGAGAAAAGCTCCCTCCCTAAAGGGCCTCATCTGCATTGTCTTTGAACGGGTTCCTTCCGGGAATAGAAGAATAGAAGAGCCCTTTCCTATCTCCTCTTCAGCCTGGGAAAGAAATTGTGAACCTGAACGCAGCGATTCTCGCTTGATTCGGATGGAATTTGTCATGGAGAGCACCATGCCTATAAAAGGCAGCTTGAAGTTCTCATCCTTGGAGGTCCATTTGAAGGGCCTGCGTATTTTGTAGAGTGCCAGGATATCGATAAGCGAGCGATGATTGGCCACCATCACCACCGGGCGTTTCCAGGGAATCTTTTTTCTGCCTTCGAGATGGAGTTTCCAGAAGGGGATCAGCGACTGGTAGTGCCAGGCCCAGAAGGTTCCCATCATATGGGCCGCCACCCTGCGTTTGTCCCACCAGAAGGTAGAGACCCACACCAGCAGGAAGAAGGGTGTAATGATCACAGAGGTTAGGGCCATGGTGATCCAGGCCAGTAGGGAGTATATTTTCAATAAGTGCTTCTTCATCCGTTTTTGAGATGGATAAATGTAAGGTAATCTATCAATATATGACAAAAACAGCTACTTTTGGTTAGACCAAATTTAGCACCGTAACAATTGTCATATAGGGTCTTTTTGATATTATCTGTGCCGGTATTATTCTTCTGGCTAAGCTCTTGTGTTGAGCGATATTATCCAGATGAGGATGACTTGAAAACCGGAACCCTGGTGATCAATGCCCATTTGACTGATCAGAGCGGGCACCAGGTGATTGAAATTTCCAGGTCCGTGACCCTTTTATTACCTTCAGCAGATCCTGTTTCAGGAGGGTTTGCTGAGGTAATCCGTGAGGATGGTGAGTTCAGGGAGTTTTCAGAAGAGAGGCCCGGATACTATGGCTGCGATCTGGATGAGCCTTTTCTACAGACGGGACTATCGTATATGATTCACGTAATCACTCCCGATGGCTTTGAGTATGAGTCCGGTTTTGACATGTTAAGGCCGGTACCTGAAATTGACTCCACTTATTACGAGGTTCAGTCCGCCAGTTATCAGACGGAAAGCGATTCCACCGACGGAGTCCGTTTTTTTATCGATTTCACTTACAATAATGAGTCTTATGATTACATCCGGTGGGAGGTGACTGAGACTTACGAATTTCATAATCCCGATATGGAGGCATTTATCTGGGATGTGGACTTCAGTTATTACCCCTTGCCCGATACCAGTAACTATCGCATATGCTACATTACCAATAGGCTTTCTGAAATACACAGCATGGCACTTAGTTATCTGGATTTTGGGATCTACATCAAGAAGCCCTTTGCTTTTGTACCCAATATTCAGCAGGAGCAGAAACTGAAGCATAAGTACAGTGTGCTTATCAAGCAGTATTCAATGGGTGAGGAGGCCTTCCATTACTGGAACGAATTGAAAAAAACTTCCCAGGAGCAGGGATTCCTGTTTGACCGGCAGCCAGCCTTGCTCAAATCCAATATCAACAATATAAATGATGATGAGGAGACTGTTCTGGGATTCTTCAGCATGTCCGGTGTGGTGGAACGCCGTGCCTTTGCAGAGAAACCTGAAGGTCTTGACCTGAGCCTTTACGAATGGTATTGTTTCCCTGTGAACAGAGGACCAGCTGGTTGGGTCACCAGGGAGGATCTCCCCAAATATTATGCCCGGGCCTGGAGGGATGGGGTATCGACACGTGCCGAGGTGAACAAGCATTGTGTGGATTGCAGGGCCTATAAAAATAGTACCCATATCATGCCGGATTTCTGGTAAATGATTGAAATTTTTAATTAATTTGGCAGCTTTGATGTGCATGAAGAAATCCTTGACTATTACAGTTCTGGCAGTAATGCTGGGGCTGTGCCAGCTGTACGCCCAACAAACATCTATCGCCGACTACCTTACGGAATGTGAGCGTAAATACGGAAGTGATGCAGACCTGGTGAACGGGGAGAAGTATTTTTATCCCTACAGGCAATATGAGGGTGATCCTTTCTTCTTTTCTGAATCGCAGGCGGCGGTGATTTTGATCCATGAAAAGGAGTTTGTGGGACAGCAGCTCAGGTATGATGTTTTCAACCAGAAACTGATCCTGGATTTTGAAGACATCTATGGGGCCAGATCCAGCCTGGTTCTAAGGAGCGAATGGGTGGAGTCCTTTGCATTTGAAAAACAGGATTTCGTCCGGATGAAGGGGCCGGAAGGTGAACCCGAATTTTTCCAGCTGGTGACCGATGGTCATATCCGCTGTGTATATAAGTGGAGCAAAGAACAGCTGCTTAACCTCAATTCCGGGGTACAGAACTACTACTTTTCTGAACCGTCGAAGCAGTCCTATCTGTTTATTGATGGACAGTTTTATCCATATAGGAGCAACAAGGCCTTCCTTAAGGCATTTGACCCTGAGATTCAGAAATCGGTTAAGCAATTCATAAAACAGGCGAAGCTCAAGGTGAATAAGGCGCCTGATTCACAAATTCGTCATTTAGTCGAATATTGTAATTCTCTCTACCATGAAGATTCGTAGTTGCTTATTGATACTATGCCTGTTCCTCTCCGCGCTCCTAAGGGCCCAGTATGGAGGTGAGTTGGTGAATATCCGGATCACAGGAGAGGGATTTGACCGTTTTGTTGAGCAGGTAGAGGCCCAGACAGATTTGCTTATTTACTACAATAGTACCTGGGTTGAGGGACGCAGTTTCTCCTATCAGGCGGATTCAGTTTTAGTGGATGATGCCATTTACGAGGTCTTAAAAGGAACCGGTCTCCACTACAACAGGGTAGGGCCAGACCGTTATATTATCTTGCCTGAGAAGCGTATCAGTATGCGTCTTCCTCTTGTTTCTTCTGTCACGGGGTCTTACGCCCAGATATCAGAAAGTGAAGCATATATGGGAGTCAAGGATGACCTATACCTGACCGGAACCCGTCCCGAGCAAATGGTTCGGACAATTGAGGTGGGGGAACGTGGAGCCTCCTTGGCAAGGGGGGTAGCCAGGATTAAGGGAAAACTGATTAACCTGGATAATGGTGAGCCTGTAATGGGTGCTACCATGGTGGATCTGGGAACTGGAAAAGGAGCCGTTTCCGACCAGGGAGGTAGTGTGACCATGGCCATTGCACCGGGAAGTCACGCCATGCGTTTCAGTTTTATAGGGATGGAGAGCGTGGATGTAACCATGGAGGTTCATTCAGATGGAGATTTCCGGATTGAGATGCAGCCTGCAGTCATCGCCCTGGATGAGGTACAGATCATGGGGGAACAGTACAGGGAGATTAATACCACCGATATTGGGGTGGAACGCTTTAGTATGAACTCTTTGAAGCAGGTGCCTGTTTTTATGGGTGAACTGGATGTTATCAAGATTTCCAAATTGCTCCCTGGGATAACCAGTGCAGGAGAAGCTTCGGTCGGGGTGAATGTAAGGGGGGGAAATGTGGATCAGAATATCTTTTACATCAACCGTGTGCCAGTCTACAATACCTCCCATTTGTTTGGCTTCTTCTCGGCCTTTAATTCCGATATGATCAGGGACTTCACTATCTACAAGGGAAGTGTGCCTGTAAATTACGGGGGCAGGCTCTCTTCGGTTTTCAATATACTGACCCGTAAAGGAAATAATAAATCTTTCACGGCCCATGCCGGCATCAGCCCGATTTCGGCTCATGCCACCATAGAGGGGCCCATAAAAAAGGATCACTCCTCCTATCTGATCAGTGGACGCTCCTCCTATTCGGACTGGATCCTCAAGCGAATGGATGATCCGCTGATCCGTGACAGTGATGCCTTTTTCTATGATTTTTCAGGATCACTGAATTTCCAGCCTAACGAGAAGAATGGCTTCAATATCTTCTACTACCAGAGCTATGATAGATTCAGGTACAGCACGCTCAGCGACTATGAGTATTCCAATCGTGGTGTATCGGCAAGCTGGGAAAAGCATATCTCCCCGGCCTTGACTTCCAAGGTGACCGGGACAAGCACCGTATACAAATTTGCCAATACGGACCAGAGTGAGATTTCCAGGGCTTATTCCCATGAGTATATGCTTAACCACAATGAAGTTCTGGCCGAATTTACCTGGGTCCCTTCTTTGCGTCACAAGATAGATTTTGGATCCAGCCTCATTTATTACAGGCTTGACCGCGGCGTTGTGGAACCCTATGGCGATGCATCGATCCGGAATACAACGGATCTGGGCGAGGAACAGGCACTGGAGGGAGGGATTTTTGTCAGCGACAATTATGAAGTAAACGACTGGCTCACTGTTTATGCAGGAATTCGTTACAGCCTCTACTCCATGCTGGGCCCACAGACCGTGATGTTGTATGAAGAGGATAAACCAAAATCAGAAAATACTATTATCGATTCACTGGTCTACGATGACTGGGAGTCGGTGAATTTTCATTCAGGTCCTGAGTTCCGTTTTGCTGTAAACATGAAGGCAGGTCCCAATACCTCTTTTAAGCTCTCCTTCAACCAGATGCGGCAGTATCTTTTTATGCTGAGCAATACGGTGACTATATCTCCAACCGATCAATGGAAGCTGTCGGATTATTATATCGATCCCCAGTCCAGTTATCAGTATACCGGAGGTTTCTATCACATATTCCCCAAGCTTGGGCTCTCCTCATCGGTGGAGCTCTATTATAAAATATCAAATGACATTGTAGAGTATAAGGATGGTGCTGATTTCATCTCCTCTCCATTAACCGAAACCGTCGTGCTGCAAGGGGAGCAGAATGCCTATGGTATGGAGTTCATGTTGCAGAAAACCACGGGAAGGCTTGATGGCTGGATCAGCTATACTTACTCCCGGTCGGAGATGCTGGTTAAGGGTGAGAATGAATATGAGTCTATTAATAACGGCGAATCCTATCCTTCTAATTTTGACAGGCCCCATGTACTGAACGTGGTGGCCAACTACAGCCTCAATCGCAGGTTTTCAATTGGCTCAAACCTTGTTTATATGTCGGGCCGTCCTGTGACCTATCCCACCTCCCTTTATTATATCAACGACGTTGCCTACATCGATTACTTTGCACGTAACCAGTTCAGGATCCCCGACTATTTCAGGATCGATCTTTCCCTGAACATTGAAGGGAATCTGAAAAAAGATAAGTTTATGCACTCCACCTGGAGCCTGAACGTCTACAATCTGCTGGGAAGGAACAATCCCCAGAGCATCTACTTCACACCTCATGAATATTTTATCAAAGGCTACTCTTTTTCGGTAATCGGAGTTCCCATCTTTACCATCTCCTGGAATGTCAAACTGGGTAATTATGAGAGTCATTAAGGGGAAGGCTTACATATTCCTCCTTTTGTTGCTGACCGGATGTATAGAGCGCTACTACCCTGAGGCAGATGAGATTTTTACCGGTACCCTGGTAATCAATGCTGCTTTGACCAATGTTACGGGAACCCAGACCATCCAGATTTCCAGGTCGGACGGACTCCTCAACCCGGAATTTATTCCTGAGTCGAGCTGTGTGGTCGAGCTGGAAAACCTGGTTGGCGAGCAGCTCTCCTTTTCTGAAGACACTCCCGGCTATTACAAGGCCCATGTGAGTGATGATTTTATGCGCATCGGGGATCAGTATTTGTTGCGGGTAGTCACCTCCAAGGGGAATGTCTACCTGTCCGAATATTCCCAGTTAAATCCACCCACCGCCATTGACAAGATTTATTACGAAGTGGAATCCTATCCCACCAGCGATCCGGAAGTCTTCGTCGAAGGGATCCAGTTCTATATCGACTTTCAAATAGATGCGGATTCATCCGAGTATATGCGATGGGAACTGCTGGAGACCTATGAATTTCATAATCCCGATTACGATGGATTTATTTACAGTTTTGACCGGGTTCTGCGGCCAATGCCCGATAGTCTGGAAGACCGCCAGTGCTGGATTACCGGACATGTAAATGAAATCTATACCCTGGAGGCTGCAAATTTGTCCAGTCCCGCCTACACCTATATGCCGCTTCATTTTGTCTCAAATGAGACCCAGCGCCTGAGTTATGGTTACAGCCTTTTGGTGAGGCAACATGCCATGGATGAACCTTCTTTCAGGTACTGGGATGAGCTAAAGAAAAATTCTTATACTCAGAGCGGTTTATACGATCGACTGCCCTCTATGACCCTGAGTAACATTAGTAGTGTGGATGATCCGGAGGAGCGGGTTCTTGGTTTTTTTGGGGTCTCCGGGGTTACAGAAAGACGCTATTTTGTCAGGGAAGTGGAGGGCTTAAGCAAGTATGATGTGAGGTTCTGCTTTCCTTCACCCGAAAGACCGCGTTTCAGATACCTGATGACGGCGGACCTGCCGGTCTACGTTTCCAATGCCAGTGATCCTGTAAACGGGACAGCGCACTCTGGCGAGACCGTACTGAAATGTCTGGATTGCAGGGTGCTTAAAGGGAGCTCGGGCGATCCACCAGATTTTTGGCCAATAGATTAAAAGATATGAGATACAGAAGCATATGTACTGCACTATTGCTCGGATTGGGACTCCTGCTTGGGGCCCAGGTTCAGCAGGAGGGACTGGTATTGCTCACCGACAGAGGGCACTATATCAGTGGTGAGACCATTAACTACAAAGCTTTCTACAGAAGACCGGCTGAAAGTAGTGATGCAGCATGGAGCCGTGTTCTATATGTGGAGTTGATTCTGCCCAACGGGACTCCTATTGTGCAGAGCAAGGTGCTTCTTGATACAAGCACTTCCGGGAGCTTGCTTATTCCGGAAGGACTATCTTCGGGCAGCTATTACCTGAAAGCTTACACCCGATGGATGCGGAATTGTGGACCCGAGAATTTTGTTTATACCTCCCTGCGGATATACGATCCTTACAATGAACAGGTGCTTCCCGTAGACACCCTTGGATGGGAACCCAGGCCAGTCGAAACATTGCTGAGTCAGCCCGAAATGCACGGTTCTGACATGCTGGAGTGTCTCCTGGCTAAGGATAGCTACGGGACTCGTGAGGAGGTAGTGGTAGATCTGAATTGGAATTTTTCCTATGCTCCGGCAAATCTGACCATCTCTGTGGCCAGGTCCGGGCTTCAGGGAGACCAGAGCTATTTCCGACCCGGATGTTCTGAGGATAAGCAGGGTGCTTCTGATATTCTTCCAGAGACCCAGGGACTTTCCCTGACAGGTCAGGCGGTCAGCTTTAGCGACAAAACTTCGGCTCCCTACGCCACCATCTATGTCTCCGTATTGGGTGGAGATCGTGACTTTTTTTGTAATTACTCTGATTCGGCAGGAAGGTTTTACTTCTCCTTTCCTGATTATGCAGGTGAAAGAGATCTGTTTGTCTCCGCCTATCATTCAGAAACAGATGACCTGGAGTTATTGATCGACCGCGATTTTAGTCAGGATGCCCTTCAACTGCCTTCCTATCCGTTACGCTTAAACGACACACTTACCGAGCTGATTACTGAAATGTCGGTGAATGCCCAGGTAAGTCAGCAATACTATCCCAAACAGGTGTTAATTCAGGAGACCCAGGCACCCGAAGAACTATTATTTTACGGAAGGCCTACCTCAAGCATCAAGTTTGACGATTTTGTAAATCTTCCCACACTTGAGGAGTACTTTGTTGAGGTGGTTCCCCAGGTAGCCGTCAGAAGGAGCGGAGGAGTTCGTCGCCTGATACTTCAGGGTGAGCATCCCGACCTGTCGATCTATCCACCGCTCTTAATGATCGACGGGGTGGCTATTTTTGATATTGAAGCTGTACTTGCTGTTTCCCCGAGACTCATTGACCGGGTAGAGATCGTAAATGCTCCCTACATAAGGGGAAATGTGAGTTTTGGAGGAATCATCAGCCTTATATCAAAGAACAATGATCTGGGTTACATAGATCTTCCCTCGTCGGGATTGCTGGTTAACTACCGGATGCTGGATCTGTCGGCAAGTGATACCATTCAATACGGGATCGTGGATCCCAGGCTCCCGGATGTGCGGAACACCCTTTACTGGAATCCCGGTCTGGAGTTGAATTCCACGACGGGTAAGAGGATATCATTCCGCACTGCTGATTTGAAAGGAGAATATGAGATCCTGATCCGGGGAATCGATTCCACAGGGAAATACCTTGAGAAGCGGGCAGGCTTCAGAGTTGAATAAAATGTTTAAATCGCACAGGAGATTTCTATATCTTGTGTCCAGATGACCATTGAAAAGAGACTGGATAGGGCAGGTGAAATGGACAAACAAGAGTTTGAGAAGCTCTTCAGGGAGTACTTCACACCGCTGATGGCATTTTCCAGGCGAATCCTTGGGGATGAGGATGATGCCAGGGATGTGGTTCACCAGGTCTTTATTAAGCTCTGGGAGAGACGCAGCCAGATAGATCTCTCCACATCACTGAAATCGTACCTGTTCACAGCGGTCAATAACAGGAGTTTGAATGTGATCAGGGACCGGAAAAAATTCTCTTCAGAAGAGGTCCCGGAGAGGCCAGGGGAATGGGATGTGAGTGCTCAGATCGAAGCCGCGGAGCTGGAAGAAAAGATACAGGCTGCTATACAAATTTTGCCTGAGCGATGCAGGGTTATCTTTGAATTGAACCGCTTTGATGGATTGAAATACAGTGAGATTGCAAGTCAACTTGATATATCGATAAAAACAGTTGAAAATCAGATGTCGAAGGCTCTGAAAATATTGAGAGAGCAACTTGCCAGATATCTGACGATCCTGTTGTGGCTGGTATTGTATACGCTGAATTAAAATATTGATGCATGGCCATAGGGGAAAGATGGCTTGAGTGTGTGTTATAAGTGAATATGTCAGTAGAAGAGAAGCATAGAAAATTTGAACGCCTGGTAAGCAGGCACCTTTCGGGGGAATTAAGCCCGGAGGAACTTGCCTGGTTCCAGGAAGAGTTAGAGGCAGATCCCGCGAAACAGGACTTAGTGGATGAATACCGGCTTATCTGGGATTCGGCAGTGCCGGGACAAAGCTATGACCTGGATGCCGAGTGGGACCTGATACAGAAGAAACTACCCTCAGCAGGTCGTGGTAAGGCTCGTTCTCTGCCTTACTACTCCTACCGGATCGCTGCCGTGCTGGTGCTGGGATTGCTGCTAAGCTTCTCCCTGATCTATGTAAGTCGTACGGTGGGTATGGAGCGAGTGGTGGCCGGAAATGAACCGGTGGAAGTGATCCTTAAAGACGGGACAGAGGTGATCGTAAACAGACACTCCAGTTTGCGCTACAGTCGAAAACTTGATCAGGAAGAGCGAAAGGTATTTCTGTCAGGTGAAGCATGGTTCGATGTGGCCAGGGATACCACCATGCCCTTTGTTATAGATGCCGGGGCAGCCCTGGTAGAGGTGTTGGGAACCAGTTTCAATGTGAATGCCTACAAGGATAATCCTACGGTGGAGATTACAGTAGAGAGTGGCCTGGTGGCCATGAGCGGCAAAGAGGATCAAAAGGATCTGATCGTGATGAAGGCAGGCTCGGGGGGTAGCTATAACAAAAACCAGAAGGAGTTGAAACTGATCCCAACTTCCGATCCAAACAGCATCTCATGGAAGAGCAGGGAGCTGTTTTTCGATGCTTCCACCCTCCGGGAGGTGGCCGCTTTGGTGAACAGTGTCTATGATACTCATATCGTGATCATGAATGAGGAACTGGCCTCTTGTCCCATTACGGTTACATTCAGGGATCAGACACTTGAATCCATATTGAAGGTTCTTGAGCTTACCCTGGACTTGCAGCTTACCCGGGAGGGGGATGAGATCAGGCTGGACGGGGAAGGATGTGTGGAATAGTCCTAATGGAATGTCAGGATTCGGAATAAAAATATCCCTGCTTGTATACTTGCTGGCAGCGGGCATGGTTTTGTGTGGACAGGAGACCAATGGTCTTATTACCATTCATATGGACCAGCAGCCCATGAAGAAGGTACTTGACCGCATTGAGCAGGAATCGGGCCTAATTTTTTCTTACAATTCCAGGCTGATTGATGCAGATGAGGCGGTGAGCATTCATCTGGACCGTGCAAGCCTGGAGGAGGTACTAAGCATTCTGTTTGCTGAACGCAGGATTTCCTTTGAAGTGGTGGAACAACAGGTGGTGCTTAAACGAGACAGGGGGAGAAAAGTGACACAGCCTCACGACAGTACGGAGGGCATGCAGGTAATATTCACTCTAAGTGGATTTGTGAAGGATTCCCGGACAGGTGAGCTGCTTATCGGTGCAACGATTACCATTCCGGGAGGAGCTGTGGGGACCATTACCAATGCTTATGGCTTCTACTCCCTGACTCTGCAAAGCGAAGCGGAGGAGCTGATCTGTACCTATGTGGGATACCGGAAGGGAATCGTTGCGATCCATTCCCTTGATAATCAAAGTGTTCATTTCGATATGGAGAAGGAGCTTACGCATATCAAAGAGGTAAGCATTTATTCCGATGAGCTTGAGAATATGATACGGACCTCCAGAAGCTCTGAAGAACGGATCAATCCTGAATCGGTCCGGAAGATGCCTGCTCTTTTTGGGGAGAAGGATGTGATCAAATCCCTGGCTGCTGTTCCGGGAGTCAAGTTCTTTGGAGATGGATCCACCATTTTTTTTGTCAGGGGAGGGGGGCGCGATCAGAACATGATCACTATTGACGAGGCACCTGTTTATAATCCAACCCATTTACTGGGTTATTTTAGTACTGTTATTCCTGATGCCATCAAGGATGTGAAGATTTACAAGGGTGATTTTCCCGCCAGTTACGGGGGAAGGCTCTCTTCCTTAATCGATATCCGTACCAAGGACGGAAATATGAATCATTTTGGGATGGATGGCAGTGTGGGACTTCTCTCATCGAGACTGTCACTGGAGGGTCCCATATGGAAAGAACACATCTCGTTCTTTGTATCCGGAAGACATTCCTATATCACCAGGCCCCTTCAGAATTGGAATCCAAACATCAGCGATCTTCATTTTTCGGATTTTCACCTGAAACTAAACTATAAGATCAATCCGAATAACAGGCTCTTTTTCTCCATCTACCGCGGGGAGGATAATTTTGAAGCACAAGATCGAGCAAATCTCTCTACCGGTATCAACTGGAAGAACAGTACCACAACTCTACGCTGGAACCACATCTATTCGGACAAACTTTTCTCTAACCTGACCCTGCTGGGCTCCAGGTATGATTACCGGCTATATATGAACATTGCAAAGAACGACTATTGGAATTCCAGCATTGATAACCTGACCCTGAAATACGATTTTACCCATTATCTGAACCCGAACAATACCCTGCGTTACGGATTCCTGGTGGCGGGCCATTTTCATGATCCGGGAAATATCTACATGGGTGGAGAGGAGTGGGATCCCGGCTATGATCTGTCGGTCAGGTATACCAGGGAGTATGCCATGTACCTTTCCAACCAGTTTATTATCAATAACACAGTCTCCATACGCGCCGGGTTCAGAATCACAGCCTGGCAAAACAAGGGGCCTTCAACCGAGTACCAGGTTATTCAAAGCTCAGGGGGGGGCATCCAAAGGGATAGCATTGCCGTAACCGAGTATCCAGAGGGGGAAGTATATCATCAGTCTTTTGCCGTGGATCCCAGGATTAGTATGGTCTGGCAGCCTGGGGTAAAAAACATATTTAAGCTGAGCTACAGTCGTACCAGCCAGTTTCAGTACCTGATTACCAATTCCATCAGCCCTTTTACCTCTCTGGAGGTCTGGCTTCCTGCCGGGCCCAATGTCCCACCCCAGTTTGCGAATCAGTTTACACTGGGCTACACCCGCCGCTTTGCGATCCCCGGGCTAAGTCTCGGATTGGAGGCTTATTACAAGCAAATGAATAACTTGATCGATTACCGCGACCATGCGCATATGCTGATGAACCCACTGGTGGAGGAAGAATTGCTTTTTGGAACGGGGAAAGCTTACGGACTGGAGACCATCCTGAATAAGGAGCATGGCAAGCTAAGCGGGTGGATCTCTTACACCCTCTCCCGGGCCATCAACCAGGTGGATGAGATTAATGGGGGTACTCCCTATCCGGCCTATTCCGACCGGCCTCATGATTTCTCCTTCTACCTTTCATGGGCCTTTCATCCAAGGCTTACCCTAAGCAGTAATTTTATTTATATGACAGGCGCTCCTTTTTCAACCCCCACCGGGTTCTATTACTATGATAATCACCAGGTGCCTGTCTATGCAGAGCGTAACAACGACCGGCTTCCCGATTATCACCGGCTCGATCTGGCCCTGAACTGGCAGCTGAGCAAAGCTGAGCGGAAGTATCAGCATGAACTCATCTTCTCTGTTTACAACCTCTATAACCGTATCAATCCTGTGGCGCTACACTTTAATAAAATCACGGATGAGAATGGCAATTTTGTGGTTCCGGTTGATTTTTATAGTAATCCGAAACTTCTCTCCTCCCAGTATTACCTCTACGGGATCGTACCCTCTGTAAGCTATCATTTTAACTTTTAAGAAATGAAAAAACTTCTGATATATGTACTTATTGCAGTTACAAGCCTATTGATGCTAGGCTGCGACGAACACGTGGACTGGGAGCTGAAGTACCAGGAGGCAGACATTTTAGTGGTTGAAGGCAAGATTAGCAGTGAATTCTTGCGGCATGAGGTAAGGCTGACCAGACCCCTCTATGAGATGAATGGCAGTCCTGAACCGGTCAGCGGCGCAGTGGTTGAGATCTTTGATGGAAGAGTGACTTATACCCTCTCAGAGGATTCAGAGCGACCCGGGATCTACAGGACCGATTCCCTTTTTGCGGCGGAGCTGAATCAATACTACCAGTTACGTATAAGGCATGAAAGCAAGCGCATTACGGCTGTTACCTTTATGCGGGAAGTAAGTCCCTTCCAGGATATGAAGGTCTACCCGGTGCAATCCGATCCTCCCTTACTGGAGGCCTATATCATTGACAGTAATGAACCGTCCATTGTAAGGCTGGAACTGGACTGGAGCAATGTGCCGGGATAC
>RCND010001531.1_pt1 | contig 13107 bp, 13 predicted proteins | sample 2041351 | NCBI WGS metagenome assembly RCND01 (sample SAMN09708230, study PRJNA481090) | Marine sediment metagenome, whole genome shotgun sequencing project. | biome: marine sediment; feature: ocean; material: sediment; isolation source: Sewage treatment plant 12B marine sediment (STP12B) ...
GTATCCGGACTCGAAATGACCCAGAACAGCATGAGACTTCCATGGTCGAGGGAAGAGGTTGACAATCGCCTGCAGACCATTATGAAGAATATTCACCAGACTTGTGTGGACTTCGGCACGGAATCAGATGGTTATATTAATTATGTAAATGGAGCCAATATCGGTGGTTTTGTAAAGGTTGCCAATGCCATGCTGGCACAGGGAGTTGTTTAAACCAGTCCGCCGTGGCGGACAACAACATAAGGAGTAGTTTTTTCCAGGGTGTTTAATGAGTGGACCTATGCAGCCACGGAATTATGTGCCCTGGATTTTTTTTATTGGTCTTTGCTGCCTATGTTGTATGTTTGTAGCCGCAAAAAAAAACAGTGTTTACCGACTCTCATACCCACCTTTACCTGGATGCCTTCAAAGACGACCGGGAGCAAATGATACGAAGGGCCATTGATGCCGGGGTAAACCGTATGTTACTGCCTAATATCGACAGCTCTACCCTGGGCCCCATGTTCTCCCTTGCCGAACAATTCCCTGAGCATTGTTTCCCCATGATGGGACTTCATCCCACATCGGTGAAAGAAAATTTCCCTGAAGAACTGGCCGCAATTGAGAAACATCTGAACAGGGATGATATCATTGCCATTGGCGAATGCGGCATTGACCTGTACTGGGACAAGACCTTTCTAAAGGAACAGGAGGAGGTATTTTCTACACAAATAGGATGGGCAATGGAACTTGATCTTCCCCTGGTCATCCATGCAAGAGATTCATTTGAGGAAATTTTCAATATCCTTGATAAAAAGGGAGGGCCTGAACTACGCGGAGTGTTTCATAGTTTTACAGGTGGTGCCGCAGAACTGGAGCGTGCGCTTTCATTCAACTTCATGATCGGGATTAATGGCATTGTCACTTTCAAAAACTCAAAGTTGGCCGAAGTGGTCCGATCAATTCCCATAAAAAGGCTCCTGCTCGAAACAGATGCTCCTTTTCTGACGCCTGTTCCATACCGGGGGAAAAGAAATGAAAGCAGTTACCTGGTTCAAACTGCTGCTAAAGTGTCAGAAATTCATAATTTGACCAAAGAAGAGCTTGCAAGCATAACTTCATTAAATGCCCAACAACTTTTTCGTCTAAAGCCTGTCAATGAAACCTGATACACCCTCCATATTATTAATATATACCGGTGGCACCATCGGAATGATCAAAGATCTGGCCAATGGATCCTTGAAGCCTTTTGATTTCAAAAAGATCATGAAACAGATCCCTGAAATCAAAAGTCTGGGTTACCACATCGAATCGTACAGCTTCACTCCTCCCATTGATTCCTCCGACATTGAACCTGGAACCTGGTCGCGTATCGCCGAAATCATAGAAGAGAACTACCATAAATTTGATGGCTTTGTGGTTTTACATGGAACCGATACCATGGCCTACTCAGCCTCAGCACTCAGCTTTATGCTGGAGGACCTGGCCAAACCGGTTATCTTTACAGGCGCTCAACTTCCCATAGAGGCCTTAAGAACAGATGGAAAAGAGAACCTCATCACCTCTATAGTGATTGCTGCTGCAAAGGAGAATGGCAAACCGGTGGTTCCTGAAGTATGCATCTACTTCGAGAGCAAGCTTTCACGAGGAAACAGAACCACCAAGGTCAATACTGAACACTTCAATGCTTTTCAGTCCGCCAATTATCCCTATCTGGCAAAAGCAGGAGTACACCTCGTATATAACAGGGAAGCCATGAGGTATCCGGGAAAATTCAGGGAACTGGTGGTTCACAAACGATTTAACGTTCACATTGGCATCCTGAAACTATTTCCGGGCATTACGCCGGATTACATAGATGCTATACTGGGATGCGAGGGATTAAAAGGTTTGATTCTGGAAACATATGGAGCCGGAAATGCACCTACAAGTTCCTGGTTTCTGGACAGAATAAAAAAAGCTGTTGATCAGGGCGTCTTGATCCTGGATGTAACTCAGTGTAACAGGGGAAGTGTTGAGCTGGGACGATACGAGACCAGCAGACACCTTCTAAATATTGGTGTAATAAGCGGTTACGACATTACAACAGAGGCAGCTACAACGAAAATGATGGTTCTGTTAGCGCAGAATTTGGAGGCTGAGGAAGTTAAAATGCTTTTAAATAAATCACTCAACGGAGAAATCACCCTCCCATGAGTGCTAGTTTTAATATTTTTTCGTATTTTTCGCCGCAAATTTATCCTGAGTTAACAGATGTAATCTGAAGCAGGAGTGGTTCTTATAAAATTCTGAAGATAAGCGGGTTTGAGCAAGCCAGTGAATCGTTACAGGTATAAGGGAGAGGTGCAGGAGTGGTTTAACTGGCACGCCTGGAAAGCGTGTGTACCTCTAAAGGGTACCGAGGGTTCGAATCCCTCCCTCTCCGCAAAATTTTTATAAGCTACATTGTATTTACACTACATTGTTTTTATAACAATTGTATATTTGCAATAAATACCTTTTATTACATTACTTATTAAGGAAATAGTTACATTAAATAAAAAAGTAAAAACAAACAAACAACACCATGAAAAAATTATTTGCATTGATAGCCGTATTCGGGATGCTTTTTATGGGAGCATCGATCTTTGCACAGGATGAAACGACAGAAAATCCTGCTGCTGAAGATACCACACAGGTAGCTGAAGAGGTTGTAGCTGAGCCAGTAGCTGCTATTGAACCAGTAGTTGCCGAAGAAAAAGGTGGAATTGCCGTACTGCATACCACCCTGAAGACCAAATTCATTGAAGGTGGCGCCGGTTTTATGGGCGCTGTGCTTCTCACATTAATCTTCGGTCTAGCTTTGGCTTTTGAAAGGGTCATTTATCTGAACCTTGCCTCCACAAACACCGATAAGCTTCTCACTGATGTTGAAGAGGCTTTAAACGACGGTGGTGTAGAAGCTGCCAAGGAATTATGTCGTAACACCCGGGGTCCTGTAGCCAGTATCTTCTATCAGGGACTTGACAGAGTCGATGAAGGAATTGATGTGGTTGAAAAATCGGTAGTATCCTATGGTAGTGTACAGATGGGTCTTATGGAGAAAAACCTGAGCTGGATCTCACTGTTTATTGCCATTGCACCTATGCTTGGTTTCATGGGAACAGTAATTGGTATGATCAAAGCCTTTGATCAAATCCAGATACAGGGAGATATGTCTCCAACAGTTGTTGCTGGCGGTATCAAAGTCGCCCTGATTACAACTGTAACAGGTCTGATGGTGGCCATCATCCTCCAGATTTTCTACAATTACCTGATATCTCAGATTGACGGTATTGTCAATAAGATGGAAGACTCTTCTATCTCACTTGTAGACATGCTGGTAAAATATAAACTTAAAAAATAAGAAGCTATGGCTTTTTCTAAATTAACAAAAATCATTTTGTGGGTGGTTGCTGGAATCTCCCTCATCGTGGTTCTTTTCTTCTACATCGGACCCAAAACCGTCGGTGACTATGAAGCAATGGTGGACCGAGTTGATAATGCACGGAGTGGTGTGGATCTTACTCCAATGGCCCCCATGCCTGTCATAGATACAACCCTGACGGACTCTGCTGCTATTGCTGAGAATATTGCAGCCGTCCAGATAGCACAAGAGGAACGTATGGCTACACCTGTAGCTGAAGTTTCAGATACTTCTGTAAAAGATGTAACCTCTGCCTGGGAATTCTTACTCTATTTCCGTATTGATATAGCGTTGATGTGGGCTTACCTCCTTGTGTTAATCACTATGATTGCTGCTATCGCATTTCCACTAATTGCTGTAATATCCAACCCCAAAGCCCTGGTAAGGTTACTTATCGTACTTGCCGGTTTTGCCGTGTTGGTGATCGGCTCTTACCTGATGGCCAGCGATACAGTCATTGAAATCATTGGTTACGATGGAACCGGAAACAGCGATCCGGGAACCCTGAAGATGGTTGATACAGTCCTGTTTTTGACATATATGCTATTTGGACTGGCTCTCGGGTCAATTCTCTATGCCATAATTTCAAAGGCATTTAAATAAGAATCATTAGAAAAACAAAAACCGATGGCATCAAAGGAAACACCGGAAGTAAATGGAGGATCACTGGCGGATATTGCCTTTCTTCTGTTGATATTCTTCCTGGTTACAACCACCATGGATACCGACACCGGGATCACCAGGCTACTGCCTCCTGAGCCCAATCCGGAACAACAGGATGTTGTAGTGAAGGTAAACAAGCGAAATGTATTGGTGGTACTTCTCAACCGGAATGACAGGCTGATGGTGGGAGGACAACAAATGGACCGTCTGGATATTAAGGCCAAAACCATTGAGTTCTTCACCAATCCGCAGAACAGTGAAAATCTGCCTGTTATGGAGACTACTGAAGTGCAGTTTCCTCCGGGAAGTTCAGCTATGCTCCGCGCAGATGGAGTTTGGACGGGACAGGTCTCCAAAGGGGTAATTTCACTGCAGAACGACCGCTCAACCACCTACGGGAAATACCTGCAGGTTCAGAATGAGCTGGTAGCGGCAGTGAATACGCTGAGAAATGGCTTCTGTAATCAATACTTTGGTAAGGATTACGATGAGCTAAACACAGCGAATCCCATCGAAGAGGAGATACAGCTGGGTATCCGGAAGATTTATAAGATGAATATATCCGAATCGGAACCTAAAAGTATAGGAGGGCGTAACTAATGTCTAAATTCAGAAAAGAAGGTGGGAAAGGCCTTCAGAAAATCAACACTTCTTCCCTTCCCGACATTGTATTCATGCTGTTGTTCTTTTTCATGGTGGCAACAACAATGAGGGAAACTGAGGTTCAGGTACGAGTTAAGGTTCCTGAAGCCACAGAGGTGAAGAAGCTGGAGAAGAAATCTCTTGTTAGTTACATCTACATCGGACGCCCCGTAGCACACGTGGCCAGGATGTACGGAACTGAACCTCTGATTCAGCTAAACGATAAGCTGGTGAATGAAGAGACGATTCCTTATGAATCGATTCAGGACTTTGTTCTTTTCGAGCGGGAAAAACTTCCCGAATCGGATAAAAGCAAGATGACCATTTCCTTGCGGGTTGATGAAAATATTCCCATGGGGAAGGTGGATGATGTGAAGCGGGCGCTCAGAAGAGCAAGGGCTTTGATTATCAACTATTCTGCGAAAAAGGAATATAGAGATCAGGGAAGACAGAGATAAACCTATCTGGAATAATATAAAGAGGGCATCCACAACAGCGGATGCCCTCTTTTTTTTCTTCCGTATTGAGCCATATGTATTTGAGCAAGCCTATTATCTGTCATTTCTGACAGATATAAGCTGTGAGAATATATATGGCGAGGTTTTACTCGTAGAGGGCGGCGTATACCTGATCGACCATGTCCTGGAAGGTCTCCGGTTGATCAAAGATGGAACGTTTTTTCATAAACCGCTCTGTGTGATAGAAAAGCTTGGTTTTATCAAAGCCGGTATATTCTTCAATGGAGTTGGAAAAGTAAAGTTCACTGATATTTTTATCATATAGTTTCTTTACCGAGTTCCCGATGCCGAAGAGCAGGTAGTACTTTGATATGGGCTTTGAAGGATTCTCATAATCACAATAGATCTTATCCATGTAACTTCCGTTTTCATAGATCACGACCTCCCTGACAAAACCTTCATAGGTGTAAAAGACCCACTCCCCATGTCGCTGACGTGTCTTTTTGAATCCCTGGAACTTGATCGTTCCGTCGTTATAGAACTCCATCTCGGGAACATATAACTTGCCGCTGGGAGCTTTTACTTTGCCATTCAACAGGACCCTCTCCTCAATACCAAAATAGCTCAGATATGGCATATCCCGGATAATCTCTTCAGGTTTAGCGCTATCTTCAATCTTCACATAATTGGCACCTGCGAACATCTCCTCTGCCTGCTCAATAAGCAGCTCCTGCTCATAGATACCATCCTCATAAGCCTTCCTGTCCCTCAATTTTGATATAAGCAACCCCATATCTCTATATTGGCTGCCACTCAAATCTGCCAGGCCCATGGAAGTCATGATCATCTCCTTCTCATTCCTGAAAAGAAAGGTGTTGATTTTATCATGGTAGAGGATCCTGAGATTCTTGAACTCTTTGAACCAGCGCTGGCCTCTGGTCTGGTGTCGCTCCTTCCCAAATATGAGGGTAATGCGGACATTGCGCTGATCGGCCTGCTGAAACCTCAGAATAATACTCTCCTGTAGTTTCATGACCGGCAGACAGAAGACTATTTCATTGTTCGCCTCAGAAATAAGCCGGTCAATCTGGTATGATGTGCCAACAGGCGAAAGGAATTCAGCAGCCATAAAAGATGATGCAATAAAGTTTTGTTAAATGCTTTCTAACGAAAGTATAGAAAAAACAGACCCCCTTTCAAAGGAAATATCAACAAGTAAAAAAAATGCCCTGAAAGGATCAGGGCAAGAAAAATAGAAGTGTGACTCCAGGAGGACTCGAACCCCCACCATGGGAACCGGAATCCCACGTTCTATCCAGTTAAACTATGGAGCCGTAATGGAGCGCAAAGTTAATAATTTTTGCTAAAGCTCACTCCTGATGGCCTCCCAATCCAGTTCAATAGTTTCTGCTTCGAAATCCCTGTCTAAATCATAGGATAATGCCTCCCTGATCCGGGAACGAAAGTTGGGATGGGTGGAGATAATCTCAAATTGTTTCATCAACTCATTATCCGTCTCTTCCTCCAGCTTCCTGAATAAGGTGGCCAGTGTTCGCGGTTCAATACCTGAATTTTCCAACAAGTTCGCGGCAAACAGGTCAGCCTCCTCTTCCTGCTTCCTGTCAAAACTGGTGGAAGTGAGTAGTCCTGTCACTTCCCCGATTACATATTGGTCGCCCGATGTCAAAATATCAATACCAAGCTCTTTAATAAGCCGGGCAAGCACATGTCGTTCCTCCACATGCCCCATCTCATGGGCCATTACCGATGCCAGTTCCTCCGGAGTATCACAGAATCCGATGAGCCCCGTAGAGATCAGAATATTCCCGCCCGGCACGGTAAAAGCATTGATCATTTCGCTCTCAAATACAAGGAATCGATAGTTGTACTCTGAATCATCCAATCCCTCCTCCAGGCGATCTCCAATGACCCTGATGGCCGAATCGACCTGGCTATTTTCAAACTCCCCGAACATGGGATTGAGCATAATCAGGTCCACATAGGCCTCTCCCACCTTCTCCTCCTTTTCTATACTCAACAACTGTGGGTCTTCAGGATAGGAGAAGAGGGAAAAAACCAGCCAGATAAGTCCGAAAACTCCCAGCAAGACAAGCAGATCCCTAAGAATAGTTTGTCGCATATTAAAAAACTTACTGGCCGGGAGGTCTGTTCCTTGGAGTAGATTGTTCCCGCTCCGGCCTGATCTGATACACCTGGTGATAGGCTATTTTTCCAAAAAAAAGAAAATAGTAAAAAACTCCGTTTCTGGCTTTTACCGCACCAACAATACTAAATATGAAGTAGACCAGATTGGCCGCTGCAACCATCACCAGGTACCCCCAGTAGGAACTGGTAAAACTCAGATCCCTTACGAAATTGACAATGGTCCATGCCACAAGCCCCGAGTTCAGTAATGTAACTGGGACCTGGGACCAGAGCGACTGTAGCGTATGAAATTGCACGAATTTACCCTTGCTCCTGTTCACATAATAGTAGATGATGGCTGCCACAAGATTTAGTATTGGCAGGGGTATGCCAATGGCCGAGGTGGCAAACATCATAAGGTATGCCCCCATGGCATCCTCTTTAACCCTGGTCTCGATCTGATCGGGCTGGGGTAGCTCCTGGTATTTCATAACTATGTCTGCTATCTTAAAACTCCACTATGCCTCATCGGCCAATTCGTCACCAGTGAAAGGCGGATAGGTATCTGTCATAAATTTCATGTATAGATTTACCCTCATCTGCCAACGGATCTGGCCGGAAACCCACTCAAAAATAAAATCTGGATACTTGGCAGTAAAAAGAACAATCCACCAGGCCAGGAAGGTAAGGAGTCCAACAAACCAGGCCCTGAACATCAGGATAAATCCATGAGGCAGGTAGACAAAGAATATCCCGAAGAACAACCTGAGAAGCATCAGTCCCCTACTCACTTTTTCGGGATAGGGCACAAGCATATCGGTATACTCATCGGTCGATTTTATCCCAAATGCAGGATAGCCATCAGATATATTAAAGAGCCTGGCACTCAGGCGAAGATTCCATTTCATCAGTCCCACCTGGTATTCAAACATGCTTTGAGGATAACGTCCGGTAAACAGGATAACCCAAAAGGCCACAAATTGTAAGATTGCCCCCCATAGCCCCATAAATAACAATATGAATGCATGTGGAATAAGAATGTAAATCCAGCCAAAGAAGGTTCTGAGCAATAGTTCTCCTCTTGAATAGCGCTCCTGGTGTTGTACAGTTAATTTCATTAGATCAAGTTTAGTTCGTGATGAATTTCGCAAAAAAACCCGTATACGGCAAGTCTTTATTATAAAAAAACCCCAAAATAGGCTAATTTCGCACACTGAATCAGAAGTTGACAGTATGGATTATAAGTTTGCAGAAATTGAGAAGCGGTGGCAGAACTACTGGGAAGAGCACAAGACCTTCAAAACCGGGGATGATTACTCATTGCCAAAATTCTATGTGTTGGATATGTTTCCCTACCCCTCGGGATCGGGATTGCATGTGGGTCACCCCGAAGGGTACACAGCTACCGATATTATTGCCAGGTATAAGAGAATGAATGGGTTCAATGTGCTCCACCCCATGGGATGGGATGCATTCGGATTACCAGCTGAACAGTATGCCATAGAAACCGGAACCCATCCTTCTGTAACCACTCTAAACAACTGTAATAATTTCCGCCGGCAGATAAAATCCCTGGGACTGGGATATGACTGGGACCGCGAAGTCAACACAACCGACCCGGGATATTTTAAATGGACCCAATGGATCTTCACGCGCCTTTACAATACCTGGTTCGATGAGACAGCTCAAAAAGGTCGTCCCATTGAAGAACTGGAGGTTCCCGAGGAAATAAAAGCTGCCGGAGAAAATGCCGTCAAGGAATTCATAGCGGAAAAACGGCTGGCCTATTATGATGATGCTCAGGTCTGGTGGTGCTCCAATTGCAAGATCGTATGTGCCAATGAAGAGGTACTCAATGATGGAAACCACGAGAAATGCGGAAATCCGGTAGAAAGAAAGAACCTGAAGCAGTGGATGCTACGTATTCCCCTCTATGCAGAAAGACTGCTTGACGGACTGGAGAAAGTGGATTGGCCCGAGGGGGTTAAGGATATGCAGCGCAACTGGATCGGACGCTCTACAGGAGCCGAAGTTGATTTCCGGGTGGAGGGATGTGAAGAAACACTCAGGGTATTTACTACCCGTCCCGATACATTATTTGGTGCCACCTATATGGTTGTTGCCCCTGAACATCCTTTGTTGAAAAAGTTTACAACTTCAGAACAAAAATCGAAGGTGGAAACCTACGTGGCAAAGGCCGGGCTGAAGTCTGAAGTGGACCGTTCAGATCTCTCACGCGAAAAAAGCGGGGTTTTTACCGGTTCGTATGCCATCAACCCGGTGAACGATTTAAAAATCCCCATCTGGGTAGCCGATTATGTGCTAATGGGATATGGAACCGGGGCCATCATGGCTGTTCCCTGCCACGATACCCGGGATTTTGAATTCGCCTCTGCATTCTCACTTTCCATACCATGCATTCTCGATCCTGAAACGGACGATAAAGACCTGCGTGAAGAGGTCCTCAAAGGGAAAGCCTGCTGGACCGGTGATGGACGTTATGTGAACTCTGCCTCGGAAGAAACCGGACTTGATATTAACGGCCTCTCCAAAGAGGAGGGTATAGCAAAGACCATCGCATGGCTGCACCAGCATGAACTGGGTACTGAGGCCATTAATTATAAAATCAGGGACTGGCTGTTCAGCCGCCAACGATACTGGGGAGAGCCCTTCCCCGTGATCCACTGGGAAGATGGAGAAATTTCCCTCCTGGAAGATGCTGAACTCCCCCTGCAGCTCCCCGAACTGGAAAAGTATGAACCAGGCAGCCATGGTGAATCCCCCCTGGCCAATTCCACTGAGTGGCTGAATGTAACTGATTCCAATGGACGCAAGGGCAGGCGCGAAACCAATACCATGCCACAGTGGGCAGGATCGTGCTGGTACTACCTCAGGTATATTGATCCCAGGAATGACGAGGAGCCCTTTTCAAGGGCAAAGGAGGACTATTGGCTCCCTGTGGACCTCTATGTGGGAGGAGCCGAGCACGCAGTCCTACACCTGCTCTACAGCCGTTTCTGGCACAAGGTACTGTTCGACCTGGGTATTGTTTCCACTGATGAACCCTTTACCAAACTGTTTAACCAGGGAATGATCCTGGCTTTTGCCTACGAAACACAGGCCGGGGCCAAGGTCCCCAGCGACCTGGTCGAGGAGAAGGATGGTGCATATTACCATAGTGGAACCGGTGAAGAAGTGAAACAGATTGTGGCCAAGATGTCCAAATCGCTGAAGAATGTGGTTAATCCCGACGATGTGGTATCAGGTTTCGGAGCCGACTCTCTTCGCCTCTATGAAATGTTCCTGGGTCCGCTCGACGCAGTAAAACCCTGGGTTGAAAATGGAGTAAAGGGAGTCTATAACTTCCTGAACCGAGTTCATAAATTCTTTGCCGACACCAACCATTACCATGGGGGTGATGAGGATCAGGAGATATTAAAGTCGCTTCATGCGACCATTAAGAAAGTGGGAGCCGATGTGGAAGCACTTCATTTCAATACGGCTATCTCCCAGATGATGATATTTACAAATCTGGCCATTAAGAAGGGGCAGATTACCCGCGAAAGTGCAGAAGCCTTTATCAGGGTGCTGGGACCCTTTGCTCCCCACCTGGCAGAAGAGCTCTGGAGCATACTGGGGCAAAAGGAATCCATTGCCCTTGCTGCCTGGCCCGTTTATGATGAGTCCATGCTGCAGGAGGACTCCTATGAATACCCTGTGATGATCAATGGTAAGCTGAGATTTAAAATTGTTCTTCCACTGGGTATGGATGAGGCCGATATCAAGGGACAGGTACTGGTCCATGAAACAGCACTGAAGTGGACCGAAGGAAAGGAGCCCAAGAGGTTTATCCACGTTCCTAATAAGATAATCAACATCGTAGTATGATAAAGGTTCGGGACATCCAGCTTATGAGGATATTACTTCTGACAGTCGTCCTTATGGCTACCGTATTTATGTATGCCTGCAAGAGTCATACATCATCTGCGGTGACATTGGAACCAAAGGCACCAGTGGAATCCATGATACCAGACACCATTGTTCCCGTAAAAAATGTCTACGGACTTCCTGTGGATCTTTATCATGTTGAAGAGGGAAAGGTAAGACGCAATCAGACCCTTTCAGATCTTATGCTGCCCTTTGGCCTGAGCATGCAGGAGATATACAAAATCTCCCAGTTGCCCGACAGCCTGATCAATGAACGAAAAATCAAACCCGGTAAGCGCTACCTGTATTACTCACCTGCCGATAGTCTGAGGGGAACCACCCCCTATGCAAAAAATATTTTTGTCTATGAAAAAGATCATCTGAACTTTGTGGTTATCAACATCGAGCCTGATTCCATTTGGGCCAGAAACGGGCAGAAACCTGTGGAAACCCGGATCCAGTTTGCCTCCGGCACCATAGAAACATCACTATGGGAATCGATGCAGGCAGCCGATGCCAATCCCATGCTGGCTGTGGAGCTAAGTGAAATATTTGCCTGGACCATAGACTTTTTCGGAATACAGCAGGGCGACCGTTACAAGGTGATCTATGAAGAGTCGTACGTTGATTCTACCTCCCTTGGTATCAACAAAATAATAGGAGCGTGGATCTACCATAATAACAACGATTTCTGGGGCATTCCCTTTGTACAGGATAGTGTCAGAAGCTTCTTTGATGAAGAGGGTAACAGCCTCAGGAAAGCCTTTCTGAAAGCACCTCTCAGATTCTCGAGGATCAGTTCGGGTTTCTCCAATTCCAGGTTTCACCCGGTGCTGAAGATCAGGCGTCCCCACCATGGAGTCGATTATGCAGCAGCTTCAGGCACCCCTGTTCATACCGTAGGTGACGGTGTCATCACCAAGGTGGGTTATCAGAAAAACGGAGGTGGCAACTATGTGAAAATCAAACATAACAGTGTCTATGCCACTACCTACATGCACCTCCGTGGTTTTGGAAAGGGTGTGAAACAGGGAGTTTATGTAAAGCAGGGAGATGTAATCGGTTATGTGGGCAGTACCGGCCTGGCCACAGGTCCTCACCTCGATTTCAGGTTTTATAAGAATGGAAGCGCCGTCAATCCTTTAAAAGTGGAGGCTCCTCCCGTAGAACCCATACATGAAAACATGCAGATAGCCTACGCAGGCGTACGTGCCTTCACCATGAGCTGGTTAAAGCTCCTCTAGCAATCTTTCAATAACCCGGGGAAAGTGTGCATACTCAAGTTCATGAATCTTTCCGGCAAGTGAGTCGGGCGATTCGCCAGGCTCTATGCTGCACATTGCCTGAAAAAGAACATCACCTTCATCATACTCCTGGTTCACATAATGGATGGATATGCCAGATTCTTTATCACCTGCATCGATTACAGCCCTGTGCACGCGATTTCCATACATTCCCTTTCCGCCATACTTTGGAAGCAGAGCAGGATGAATGTTAACCATCTTATTTTCAAAGGATTCCAACATATTATTAGGGACAAGCCATAAAAATCCGGCCAAAACAATAAAATCTATGTCCCGTTCGAAAAGTAAATTAACTATTTCAGTCGAACCATAAAATTGGTCCCGGGTAAATGCATACGTCTCAACATCAAGTGATTGAGCTCTGTTAATCACCCCTGCATCAGAACGATTGGTGAGCACCATCCGGACCCTGCCAAAGGGACTCGTTCGAAAAAAACGAATCAAATTTTCAGTGTTTGTCCCTGAACCGGAGGCAAATATGGCTATGTTCTTCATTTTTTTTTGAAAATAGTCGAATTTTGCATTTCTTTGCAGCGTTAAAAAT
>RCND010001532.1_pt1 | contig 13105 bp, 12 predicted proteins | sample 2041351 | NCBI WGS metagenome assembly RCND01 (sample SAMN09708230, study PRJNA481090) | Marine sediment metagenome, whole genome shotgun sequencing project. | biome: marine sediment; feature: ocean; material: sediment; isolation source: Sewage treatment plant 12B marine sediment (STP12B) ...
CCCGGGTCATTCAGTTTCTCCAGTGTCAGCCAAAGCAGCACCGCAATGACGGCCATGTAGGCACTATGCGCCCAAAACAACGCAGGCAGACCGTAGGCGGCAACCAGCGGCAAACCCGCCCATGCCAATACAGCGAAAGCGACGCCAAAGAAGCTGCCCCAAAGTGTCAGGGTAAATCCGCGATGCTGGGGCGCACTGACTTGCGCAATCAGTGTTGGTGCGGCGACAACAATAGCCAGATGTGACGCGCCTTCAATGGCCCGGCTAATCAGCATCAGGCCGATGGGCGGCAGACTGGCCTGATAGGCCGAAAGTGCCGCGCCGACGCACAATGCCCATAGTAACGCGCGCCGATATCGGATGCGGGCGACCAATAGCCCGGCCGTCACCCCCAATACGATCCCGACCAACCCGACCAGCGAAACAATAAACCCAAGCGCGGCGCCTGCTTGCGGATAAATCATGCCAAGCTGATCGTAAGTCACACTCATTTTGCCGTATTGTGCCGCGGCGCCCAGCCCGGCCGCCCACAGCGCGAAAATCACGTGAAACGGAGTTTGACTGGCTGGCATCTCAGGTTTTCTGCGCGATGGCCCAGGCGCAGACCGGCATGTTGGGGTCATTGTCAAGCGGATCCGATTCCTCGACATAATCCGGTGGCCATTTTTCTTCCATGTTGCGCAAGGCAGCGTTGCGATTTCCCCATTGCTGCGAACGGATCGCTGTCTCGTCAAATCCAGCCTCGACGAGCAGATTCTTCAGGCCGCGTGCCGACCACCGCGAATTGTCCATCGGCGCGGCATGAAACGGGATAAAGAACGGGACGGCCAGCCAAAAATGCCCACCCGATTTTAGCATCTGCAGCACGTTTTGTGTTGCTGCATAAGGGCGCTCCAGATGTTCCCACACCTGATTAGCGAGGATCAGGTCGAACTGTCGCGGCTTGCCGTCTCTGTCGACAAAGGCTCCCGCGCAAATATCATGTTTTGGATAGCGAAACTGTTTGTAGGATCGGAACTTAAACCGCTGCCCCCATTTCCCGGAAATTTCAGCAACATCCAGCGTTTCCGGCCCCAGCTCTCTGATCATGCGGCGGCTGGATTTTTGCATTTCGACGCGATTCAAGCTGACCACGGTGGTTCCTTTTTGATATTTATTCTACCCGACCTAGAGGCTCGGCACCTGTTTTACGTACCAATCAGCAATCCGCGATCATGATTGCAAAGGGCAGGAATCCATACAGCGTATTTGTGTAAATGCGACGATGGTATTCACCGACAATTGCCTGCACAATAGCCTCAGCTGCTCGCCCATCGAGCGCATCACCGATCGCCCTTACAAACTCCGCGCCGCCGGAATCGACGACCTGAAATGGATCAGACACAGAAGCCTCCTCACCCGCGTTGAACAGGCAAAAGCTATCGGCACAACAGTGAAAGTCTACATGTGGATGACGCGATCATACGCATCCAAAACGCTTTCATGCATCATTTCAGACAGAGTTGGGTGTGGGAAGACGGTATTCATTAGGTCTTCCTCGGTGGTTTCAAGCTGGCGCCCGACCACGTAGCCTTGAATCAACTCGGTAACTTCTGCCCCCACCATATGGGCGCCCAAAAGCTCTCCGGTTTTGGCATCAAAGACGGTTTTGACCATACCCTCAGCCTCACCCAGAGCAATGGCCTTGCCGTTACCAATAAAGGGAAAACGACCGACTTTAATATCATACCCGAGTTCTTTGGCCTTGGCTTCGGAATAGCCGACGGAGGCAATCTGTGGGTGGCAATAGGTACAGCCTGCGATGCTCTCGGGTTTGACCGGGTGGGGATGGCCGCCGGCAATCAGTTCGGCAACCATGACACCTTCGTGGCTGGCTTTATGTGCCAGCCAAGGGGCGCCAGCGATATCACCAATCGCATAAAGTCCTTCGACTCCGGTGCGGCAGTATTCGTCTGTCACAACATGGGTGCGGTCAATCTTTACACCTAGTGCTTCGAGCCCAAGGTTTTCCACGTTGCCGACAATGCCAACTGCCGAGATAACCGTGTCAAAGTCCTGTTTCTCGACCTTGCCGCCGGTTTCAATGTGCGCCGTGACTTTGCCAACGGATCGGTCCAACTGCTTGACCATGGTTTTTTCCATGATCTTCATGCCCTGTTTGACAAAGGACTTCTTGGCAAAGGCTGAAATTTCTGCATCTTCCACAGGCAGGATGCGGTCCATGACCTCGACCACAGTGGTGTCACAGCCCAGCGTATTGTAGAAACTTGCAAATTCGATACCGATCGCTCCGGACCCAATGACGAGCAGTTTTTTCGGCATGCGCGGTGGGGTCAATGCGGTTTTATAGGTCCAGACCAGATCACCATCAGCTTCGAGCCCGGGCAATTCGCGGGCACGCGCGCCGGTGGCGACAATGATATTCTTCGCCGTCAGTTCTTCTGTGCCTTTGTCTGTCTTGACCGAAACCTTGCCTTTGGCAGTCAATGTCGCCTGCCCCATCACAGTTGTGACTTTGTTTTTCTTCATCAGATGGCCAATCCCGCCCGAAAGCTGCGCTGCAACCCCACGTGAGCGTTTCACCACGGCGTCAAGATCATAGCCGATATTGTCAGCTTTCAGCCCAAATTCTTTGGCGCGGTGCATCAGGTGAAACACTTCCGAACTGCGCAGCATCGCTTTCGTTGGGATACATCCCCAGTTGAGGCAAATACCGCCCATGTGTTCGCGTTCGACAATCGCGACGTTCAGTCCCAGCTGTGCGCCACGGATTGCAGCGACATATCCGCCGGGGCCTGCGCCGATGACGATCAGATCAAATGATTTTGCGGCCATAATGCTCTCCGTTCCAGATTTAGTTCACCGTTAAACTATCTGGGCACTAGCATCAATCCGATGCAGACGCGACAAAGCTCCAAAAAGTTGGCGCTCGCAAAAAAATGGTTCATTCCGTTGGACAAATATCCGCAAAAGCCGGGCAAACCCGCCTTAGCAATTATCAGTGTAACTGCGTTTTAACCTGCTTTGCGGTCCATTTCCCGCACAGTCTGGCCGTAGCCACCCTGCTGGACATAATCGGATTCAACCGCTGTTGTCTTGCGCGACAACACGGCATTGCGATAGGGGAACCGGCCAAACAGGCGGATCACTTCTCGGTGCGCCCGCGCGTGCAGCATGTTGTTATCGCCATAGGTTGGCATCCGCTCTTTCATCAGGCGTACACATCGATCCTGATCGCAGAGGTTTTCAGAGTGCATCAGCGGCAGATAAAAGAACTGCCGTGCCGGTTCATCAATCCGCATGTCCCAGCCTTTTGAGATCGCAGATTTTGCCGCCGTCAAGGCAGCCCGATCTGTACTGAACGCACGAAGATCTGTGCGGAACATGTTTCGCGGAAACTGATCTGTGAGGATTATGTAAGCCAACGCCCCGCTGGGGTATGTCAACCATAAGGAAAACCGTCCGTCATGCGCAGCTTGCCACGTCGTCTCAAACCGTTTTCTGATCTCGGCGTCTAAAGCGTCGCTACTATTGTACCAACCGCTGGGACCAACTTCATCTAACCAAAAACTCAATACTTCTTCAGGACCGTACATTGCGCTATCTCCATAGCTAATTGCCCCCAACACTCGAACGTTACATTCTGTTTACACTACTTGCACAGTAACAATTTGCAACAACTTCGACATATTGCACTAGTGAGTCTTTTAAGCCTCAGTTTCTTCCTGCGCTGCATCAATCGCCCACTCCTGCGCTACGGATACAGCCACAGGTGATGATGTCGGCGAAACGGCGGCGTAGCTGCCGGTGTCCTCGACCGGGATGGCCGGGCGTTGAGTCATCCGATATCCGGCGTAAACGGCCAGCATCACGAACAGTGTCCCGGTAAACAGATAGAACCCCCCCGGACCAATCTGCCCCATGATCCAACCGGTGATCAACGGCCCTGCAATGGCCCCGAGCCCATTGATAAAGATCAACCCGCCTGACGCCGCGGCCATGTCTTCCGGTTCGAGATAGTCATTTGTGTGGGCCATCAGCAATGAGTAGAGCGGATTGGACATCGCGCCGACGACAAAGGCTGAGACCAAAAGCAGATAATAGCTATGCCCTAACGTCATTCCCATGAACGATCCGATCACCCCAATTGCCGAAACAACCATGATCAATTTACGCCGGTCCATTCGGTCCGAAATCCAGCCTATGGGGTATTGTGCGATAACCGATCCGACGAAAAACGTTGCTACAAACAACGATATTTGTGGCACGCTGAGACCGGCCACTGCCCCGTAAACCGGTGCCATGCCAAATTGCGCCGAGAACACGCCGCCCAACAGGAACATGCCGACGCAGCCTAACGGAGAGATCACTAAGAGTTCGCGCAATGTCATCGGTTTTGTGGTCTCAAACGCCGGCGTCGGGCTGATCGACAGCAGGATCGGTGCAAACGAGATCGAGATCAGCACCGATGGGATGACAAAAAGAATGAACCCTGACGGATCAGCCGTCAGCAGCAATCCCTGCGCGGCGACGATCCCGCCGGTCTGGACGATCATATAAAGCGACAGCGCCTTGCCCCGGTTTGCGTTAGTGGCCGCGTTGTTCAGCCAACTTTCGGCGGTCACGTAAACGCCAGAAAAACAGAAACCGATCACAATACGACCAATCGACCATGCGATGGGGTCGGTAAAAGTCGGATAAAGGATCATGACAGCTGAGATAAACGATCCAAGTGCCGCAAAGACCCGTACATGACCGACGCGTCGGATCAATCCCGGCGCCATCCGGGACCCGCCAAGAAAGCCGACAAAATAGGCGGACATTACAAAGGACATCTGCAGCGTGGAAAAGCCTTCAATCTCACCCCGAATGCCAAGCAATGTGCCCTGCATGCCATTGCCGACCATAAGCAATCCCATACCAAGCAAAAGCGCCCATGCGCTGGAGAGGACTTGAATCATCTTGGGTTCCGCTGCTGGTTGGGGTGTCGTTGTGGCCCTATTGAAGGATGAAAAGAATCGTGTCGGTCGTGTCTGCGACCTCTCACATGTCGTATTTGCCGCTCAGCGCCCGGCTGGAAACAAAAGTGACGCATCACCATATGAAAAAAACCGATAGCCCTCGACGATGGCGTGTTGATATATCGCGCGAACGACCTCCTGACCCATCAACGCTGAGACTAGCATCATAAGGGTGGACTTGGGCAGATGAAAATTTGTCATCAGCCCGTCCGCGACTTGAAATTCAAACCCTGGATAGATGAAGATGTCAGTCTCACCTTCCCATGGTGCAATCTGGCCACTGGCCCGGGCCGCGCTTTCTATCAACCGCAATGCAGTAGTTCCAACCGGGATAACGCGCCCACCCGCTGCCCGGGTTGCAGCAATGTCATCGACTGCCTGCGTACCCACCTGACCCCATTCTGCATGCATTTTGTGGGTGGTCACATCATCGACCTTGACCGGCAGGAAGGTCCCGGCCCCGACATGCAGCGTGACATAAGTCATCTGAACGCCTTTCGCCGTCAAAGCCGCCAGCACATCGTCATCAAAATGTAGCGACGCCGTTGGCGCCGCAACGGCCCCCGGTGTGCGCGCAAAGACCGTTTGATAATCCGCCTTGTCCTGCTCATCAGCGGTTCGTTTTGCGGCGATGTAAGGCGGCAAGGGCATCGCGCCTGCCTCTGCCAGCGCCACGTCAAAATCATCGCCAGACAGGTTGAACTGCAACACCCCCTGCCCATTTGTGATGTCGATCAAGGTCGCACTCAGGGCGTTGGAGAACACAACCTCTTCGCCACACTTCAGCTTTTTCAGGGGTTTGACCAGCGCTGTCCATGCACCGTCAGCTTTGGGTTCAAGCAAGGTTACTTCAATTTTTGCTTGGGTCAGTCCCTGTGCACTAAGGCGTTGTCGGGTTCCGCTTAGGCGGGCCGGTATGACTTTTGTATCATTGAGCACCAGCAAATCGCCAGCGCGCAGAAATCCCGGTAAATCAAAGACATGCGCATCTGTTCTCATGTTTCCATGCGCCACCAGAAGCCGCGCTGCACTGCGAGGTTTTGCAGGTCGCGTCGCAATATGACCCTCTGGCAAGTCAAAATCAAAGTCAGACAGTTTCATAAGGGCCTGCTACCTGTCTGAGCCGAGTGGCACAACCGTTCTTGGGCGACGTGGAGGCGCCTCACCATTGTCTCCCTCCAGAACCGGACCCGGACTACGGAACAACTCGCGAAGCATCCCGGGCGCAAGCGCCGACAGCGGATTGACTGCGACTTGCGGATCCTTGGCGTCCCCGGTCAGCCGGTAGCTAAAGCCAATCACTCCCTCGCCTTTGCGCGTGAGGACGCTGCCGATCCCGTTGATAAGGTAGACAGGTGAGATCACCCCTTGCATGTTCAGCGTGCCGCTTTCAACAGCATATAACCCGTCCATCGATAGGCCCATGGACGGACCGATGGCACTGCTCGAGGTCAAAATGATCTGCGATGGGGTCAGCCGGAACTTCGCGTCAACTTCCCGAAAATGGATGCCCTGACCGCCCAGTTGTTCGAGTAAACCAACGACGGAAACGGCGTTGAGCAACTCAGCCAGCGCCGGGACGTCATTAACTCGTGTTCCGGTCACACGCATGGTTCCGTCAAACGTACCAGCCTCGCCAACCGGCACCAGCGTCAGGGACAAATCTCCGTCCCGGCCTTGCTGCAGAACGCCTGCCGAGCGGAACACGCCACCAGCGTCAGCGCTTTTCACCCGCACTGCGCTACGGCCGTTTTGCGGCACCAGAGTGCCGGTTACTTCTGTGCCTCCGTTGACCTGTCCCCTGAAATCGCCGCTGATGCCTCGTCGAGTGTCAAAACGGCCCTGAAAGCTGGTCAGCGCGATTGTGTCGGTGACCTGCAGGCGGTTGAGCGCAACGCTCAATGGCGGTGAAGCTGCGGTTCCCGCTGTGTTTGATCCATCGCGAAAGTCGGTGCGCCGCAAGTCAATTGTCCCGCCGTTCACCGCGATGTCAGGTACTTTGCCGGACCCATTGCCGGAAATCAGAACAGGCGCGTCCAGCCAACCGCCAATTTTGACGGATGAGAACGCTGCCCGGTTAAGACTGCCATCCGGCCGCGTGCTCACTCTGCCAACGGCGGAAAGGCCTGACGCCTCCAGTTTCAGCAAACTAACTGCTGGCTGCGCTCCGAGCGTTGCGGCAATGCGCAAACTGCCATTTGCAGTTGGTGGTTTAACCCATCCGACAGGCGGTAAGGCCAGCCCCACACCCTGCAGGGTCGAACGCAACTCGAGCGTTGGCACCTGCCCTTTGACCAGCCCAATCTGAATATTGGCGATACCGGCCCCTGATACGGACCCCTTTGGCAGTCCGATATTGAATTCGTCAATTGTTCTTTCTGACAGTTCGACGGTGCCAGCAAACGTGCTGCCCTTCTTCGACTCGACTCCAATAGGTTGCTGCCATTTGCCGTCAAACGGAACGCTGCCAATTCGACCCGGGCCCTCAATCTCAACGCCGTAGTTGTCTGCGGTAACCGTGAGCGCGTCCGCCGCAAGAAGGCGCCCCGGAACTAAAACGGAGCTGCGTACAGATGACACCGTGCCGCTGGCCGAGTACACCATCTCAGGCAGTTTGACGCCCTTTCTCAAAGGCAAAGCCAAGGTTCCTTCCAAAACAGCGCGCCCGTCAGCAATTGTCGCGGATAGGCCGGCTTTTGTCATCGCCTTGATCGGGTCTCGGTCAAGCAATGACAGGACAGCTGTTACAGTACTGCTTGTGCGCAAACGCGCGACAGCCGGCGCTCCGCCTTTGACCGTGATATCCGGCACAATAAAGGACGTCCCCGCGATTTTGACCCGACCGCCCTGATCCGCCTGCACGTATCCCTCATCGGCGCTCAACGCGAAACGATTGCGCAGAATGCTGGCGTTGCCACGCGCATTTTCAATAAGCGGCATGGTTTTCACAAACCGGATTTTTGCATCGGAATACTCAAAAGTCAGATGCACATCGGGTTTGCTGCCCGCATCAGCGCGCAACGCAAGACTGACATTTTGCAGCTTAACCGCCAGCAGGTTCTTTTCCAGCCAAGTGCGGGTTTTGGGAACCAGCCGTTTAGGCCAGAGCGTCAACAGGCGATCCCGTGCAATCCCGTCCAATTGCCCATCTATTGCCAGTTGCCAACCGTCTGGTGCCGCTTTCAAATCCCCCCAAAGGCGCAAATACTGGCCCTGATCTGCGATCTGAGCCTGCCCAAGCGTCAGTTCAAACGGATCAAGGCGCAGGCGAACGTCCATCTCTGCCCCCCCCAAGGAAATCGGGTTTTCATAAAGCTGTGCTGGGTTGGTGACGAGTTCGGAAACCTTTATCTGAGCCGTCAAGTCTTTCAGCTTTCCACCCTCAATCCTGCCGAGGGTCGCCCGTCCTTCGGCACTTCCCGTGACCCATTTGCTCTCGAGCGAAAGCTCGTCAAATTGGATGGTCTGCGTGTCAGGTGTGTACGTGAAGTAGCTGCGCGCGGCCGTAAAAGGGATTGGTTGGGTTTGATCTGTTGGCTGAACCACACCTGCGCCTATCTGAAGTGTGGCATTCACCGGCCCGACCGAGCCATCCTCCAGCACCCGCACCCGGAGCGCTCCTGAGATCGGCGCGCGCAAAACATCCAACCAGGCAAATGCCGGCCCCTGCGCCGCAATATCAGCGGCATCCACATCCGTGATCCGCACGCCAAGTTCGGCGGCCGAAGATCCGATATGACTGTCATAGTTCATTTCCAATGTCGCGACATTGGCCCCGCCGCTGAGCAGTGCAAAATCTCCTGACAGGCGCAAATCGTCCCCTGTCCGGTTCACCCGCAACCGCCCGCCATCGACGGTCCACGCCTTCTCGGCGCGCACATCTTCATAACGCAAGGTCAACGCGCGCAAATCAATTCCAACCAGCGCGCTCAAAGCTGGCTGGCGCATCAGGTCGTCAAGCTGTCCGACCAGTTGCGCGAGATTTGAGGCCTGACGTGCTGGTGCTTTGTTACCCCCCAGCAACAAAGCAACCTGCCCCTGTTGATCACGGCGCAGTTCGGCAACAACCCCGGTCACCGAAATACGTTTGGGTTGCACCTGTCCTTTGAGCAAAGGGCGCATGGCCAAGCTCGCTTCGATGTTCGCCAGCGACACAATTGGGACTCCAACCGCGTCAGCGAAACTGACATTACGTAATCGCACGCTGGGCCGCCAACCACGCTCAACGACGAATTCCATATCGCCAAATCCAATCGTCACACCTGGCAACTGTCCGTCGATCCGCGCCTCTATCCGGCTCCGCGCCCATTCTGGTGCGTTGACCGGGCGCCCGGCCAACAACAAGATGGCGGCGGTTGCGACAATCGCCACGCCGCCCGCGCAAAGCAACGCACACACGCCGATTGTGCGTCCCCAGCGCCGTTTACGGCGGGACGGATCGATTGTCTCATCGGTTTTCCTGTTCTGCTTGGCTATAGTTGTCATGTCTTTATTGTTGCCCGCCACGCGCTAATATGAAACTCACTTTTTCTCTGCCCTTATGGAGTGCCTTATGCTTGACGTTTCTGACATCGCCCCCGATTTCACTCTGCCTTCATCCGGCGGCGCAGATGTGACCCTGTCATCTGGGCGCCCCGCTGCCACCGTTTTATTCTTTTATCCACGGGATGATACGCCGGGCTGCACTAAGGAATCCATCGGATTTTCGGAACTGTCGCAAGACTTTGCAGCCATCGGCGCCTTGGTCTATGGAATATCAAAAGACAGTGTGGCCAGTCACAACAAGTTCATCGCAAAACACACTCTGGCAGTGCGCCTTTTATCGGACGAACATGGTCAGGTTTGTGAGACCTACGGCGTGTGGAACGAAAAAAACATGTATGGAAAGACCTTTATGGGCATCGAACGCACAACGTTTCTGATTGATGGCCAAGGCAGGATCGCCTCTGTCTGGCGCAAGGTGAAAGTACCCGGTCATGTTGAGGACGTGCTCGCGGCGGCGCGGGCGCTATGAGCGAAACACTTGCACAAATGGCGATCAATGTTCTGACCACGCCAGACGGGCGCGAAAAGACCACTCTGTCTCGATCTTATGCAGCAGCTTGGGGTGCCGCGCGGGCTGCAGGAAATACGCCGGACGTGGGCACGGCAACGCCACCCGCACATCCGGCACGCCCTGCCGTCCCGGAACTGCTGTCACCAAGAGATGTCCCACGCCGACGCCCCGGCACACCTGCCGGGCGGATCGCACTGTTGCATGCCGTCGCTCATATTGAGTTGAATGCGGTGGACCTGCACTGGGATCTCATCGCGCGCTTTGCACATATCCCTATGCCAATGGGTTTTTATGATGACTGGGTCAAAGCTGCAGACGAGGAATCAAAACACTTCAATCTGATGTGTGACTGTCTGGAAAACCTAGGAAGCTTCTATGGAGACTTGCCAGCCCATGCCGGCATGTGGCGCGCAGCGGACGACACTGCAGAAGATTTTATGGGCCGCCTTGCCGTGGTTCCTATGGTGCTTGAGGCGCGCGGGCTGGATGTGACGCCCGGCATGATCAAAGTGTTTCAGACTGCAGGAGAGACCGGCGCAGTAGACGCCCTGAAGACGATCTACAGCGAAGAAGTCGCCCATGTGGCCTATGGCTCCAAGTGGTTCCACTTCTTGTGCGGGCGGCACGAACACGATCCCAAGGAGATGTTTCACACGCTCGTTCGAACCTATTTTCACGGCTACCTGAAACCGCCATTCAACGAAGAAAAGCGCGCCGAGGCGGGAATTCCACCAGATTTCTATTGGCCGCTGACCGAGCATTACACCTGATTTGTCAGGGCAAACCTTAATTCATCGGCGGTTTCTCGCCAAACTGCGCTAAATCCGCCGATCCCATCAACCAAAGCGGTCAACATACTTGCCCATTGGCGGCACGCTGGATATGCACCCGTCTAAGGTGCCGGTACGATGGGGATCGGAGCACCGTGTTGGGGATGGGACAAGGAAATTGGTGTGAGAACTCGTCTCGCTATTCGGACGCACGCAATACTTGAACGGTATTTTCCCGAGCGTCGGCTGTTCCTCAAATCTGACACAGACACTCGTTTCATTCGTCTTCGGCCAGAGACACAACTGGTGGCTTTTGCCGGAAGTGCCGCAATTGTCGCATGGTCAATCATTGCGACAGCTATTTTGCTGATGGACAGCATCGGGTCCGGGAATTTCCGAGATCAGGCCAAAAGAGACCAGTACACCTATCAGGACCGCCTGAACGCGCTGTCGACCCAGCGGGATATACGCGCAGAAGAAGCGCTGGCAGCGCAAGGACGGTTCAACGCTGCGCTTGATCAGATTTCAGTGATGCAGTCTGAGCTGCTGGCGTCAGAAACCCGCCGCCGCGAACTGGAAACCGGAATCGAAGTGATCCAAAGTACGCTGCGCGATACCATGAAAGATCGCGAAGTGGCGCGCCAAAGGGTGGCAGTCCTTGAAGACAAGACCAATAACGCACCTGAGCTGGCCAGTTCTGTCGCAACCTCCGGACCCGTTGATTTTCTTGCCGAAGCACTAGAGCGCACGGCGCAGGAGCGTGATCAGGTTATCGCAGATGCACAGGATGCACTGTTACAGGCCGACGAGATGGAACTGCAAATCGCCCTGATGAAAGAACAAAACGATCAGATTTTCCGCCAGATGGAGGAAGCGATGACTGTCTCAGTGGCGCCACTGGACAAGATGTTCCGTTCTGCCGGGATGTCGACAGACCGGATCATCGAACAGGTGCGCCGCGGCTATTCCGGTCAGGGCGGCCCGCTGACACCTTTGTCCTTCTCTACCCGCGGCGACGCGCCGTCGCCGGACGCGTTGCGCGCAAACCGCCTGTTGAACCAGATGGACCAGCTGAATCTCTACCGGATCGCAGCCCAAAAAGCGCCGTTTTCCTCGCCAGTGAAACAAGCATTTCGATTCACCAGCGGCTATGGTTACCGGCGCGATCCCAAGACCGGGGGTCGCCGCATGCACAGCGGTGTCGATTTCGCCGCCAGCAACGGCACGCCGCTTTTTGCTACGGCTGATGGTGTTGTAACCCATGCAGGCTGGGACACAGGCTATGGTCGTTTGGTCAAGATCCAGCATGAGTTTGGCATTGAAACGCGCTACGCGCATATGTCAAAACTCCGCGTAAAAGTCGGGCAACGTATTTCGCGCGGGGATCGGATCGGTGATATGGGCGCATCTGGTCGTGTGACCGGCGTTCACCTGCATTACGAAGTCCGCGTCGGCGGCAAGGCTGTAAACCCAATGATCTATATCAAAGCTGCAAAAGACATTTTTTGAGGGCTCATAGGCCAGTGGCGCCGTTGACCTAGCAGGGGCAAACGCGGCGATCCCGATGCAAAAGAGATCTGCCGCATTAATGTCTAAGGGGCAGAGGGAATACCTCTGCGTTAGGCTTCGAACCCAGAAATCCTCTTACAACCCAGCGCATATTCGGTGTGGCAGCGCTCCGAGTACATAGATGGAACACGTCGCCGACGGCCTGAATTATCTGCGGATCACCGTTGCTCAATTGGGTGTTCAGCCCGCGGACAAAATATCCGTCTGGATTGCTCTGTATATCACTTTGTTGTTGTAGCTCGTTTGCATGGCCCGCGCCGCAAAGTTCTGTGGTCTTCGATTGAGCTTGGGTAAAAGTTGTTGTTGCGATCAACGCGACCGCCGTGGTTGCAATCAGTTTCATCTGTACGTCCTTTCGATCCTAGTCGTTTCGTGACCACGCCACGCTTTGACAAAAGATTGCAAAAGCGTTTGCTAAATCGCAATCCTTTGGGGGCATTTGAGAGTATTAATGTCCCGAAATGCCCCCGAAATTGGTGCGGAAAAATACGAAACACTTCGTATCGGGAAAGTCATGTACTCTCCTGCAACCAAGCGATTACAGGGGCTTGATGGAAGTCCTGTAGAGCTGAGGAGCCAAAGCACAGAGGTGCTGGCTTATCTCGTCGCCCGACCGGGCGGTGTCATCCCCAAAGACGAACTGTTTTCGCAAATCTGAGGTGAGACTTTTGTGACCGACGACAGTCTGG
>RCND010001535.1_pt1 | contig 13099 bp, 14 predicted proteins | sample 2041351 | NCBI WGS metagenome assembly RCND01 (sample SAMN09708230, study PRJNA481090) | Marine sediment metagenome, whole genome shotgun sequencing project. | biome: marine sediment; feature: ocean; material: sediment; isolation source: Sewage treatment plant 12B marine sediment (STP12B) ...
TTTTCAAAATTTTGAAAAGACCTTTCTTTTTTTTAATAAATTTAAAGCAACCTAATTAAGTAAACGCCCCTTTTTACGACAAAGCCAAGAAAAATGAATTCTTATATGAAATCTCTTAAATCCACATTATTAATTTTAGCCCTTATCTTTTCATTTAGTTGTCAAAACTCTGCACAGAACGATACTAAACAAACTGATATCCAAAATGCCGATCCAATTCAAGTACCCATGGAAAATGGATTAGCTAAGGCATATTTTGCCAGTGGCTGCTTTTGGTGTGTAGAAGCAATTTACGAGAGTGTTAAAGGAGTAGATGAAGTAATAAATGGTTACGCTGGCGGACTTACTAACAACCCAACTTACGAAGCTAGTAATACTGGAAGAACAGGACATGCCGAGGCTGTTGAAGTAATATATGACCCAGAAATCGTTGATTTTAAAACATTGGTAGATGTTTATTTTGGTTCGCAAATTGTCACTCAAGTTAATGGTCAAGGACCAGATACAGGTTCACAGTATAGATCCATAATTTTCTTCCAGAACGAAGAACAAAAAGAAATTATTGAAAAGAAAAAACTGGCACTGGGCAAAGAGTTGAATAGGAGAATCGCCGCTGAAATATATCCTTTCCAAAAATTCTGGATTGCAGAAGAGTATCATCAAGACTATGAGAAATTGAATCCAAATAGCAGATATATTCAGGGAGTATCTATTCCGAGACTCAAGAAGTTCCAGAAAAAATTCCCACACTTGATTAAAGAAAATCATTAATTTTTTTGCATTTCATCGATAAAAACACGTATTTTGTCGATATAAAATAGCCATTGGTTATTACCCAAACAAGCATCAATAATTAGAAACCTACTTATGTCATGAAGAAAAAATTACTTTCCTATGCCTTGTCTATATGCACCGCAATTGCATTTGCACAAACGCCACCGCCTTCAGTTCCCGAAACTTCTCAATATCTCGATGTAAACAAAAAATATATCGAATACATCCCTGGTACTTTACCTATTGTAATTTCAGCGCCTCATGGAGGGAAGATTGTGGCTAGTGAATTACCAACTAGATCAGGTTGTGGAACAAACGAAGAGGATAATAACACTGATATTTTGATTCGTGAGATTCAAAAACAATGTTATGCTCAAATGGGTGGTTATCCGCATATTATCATTAATAATTTAAGTAGATCCAAATTAGATCCAAATAGAATTGAATCCGTTGCAACTTGCAACAATGCGGTTACTGTACCGTATTTTAATGCGTTTCATGACTTTATCGATGATGCAACTACGCAAATTATGGCAGATTATGGCAAGGGCTTTTTTATCGATTTACACGGTCAAAGTCATACACCAAAAAGAATTGATGTGGGTTATAACATTTCCACATCAACTTTAGATGCTGGAGCATTAAGTAATACCATTGACTATTCCACCATTGAAAATTTAAAAAACAATAATCTACAAAACTTGACTTTGGAGCAATTAATTAAAGGTGGTCAAAGTTTTGGGCAACTTTTTCAAACAACTGGCGGTAATTATTACAATACTGTATCCGGAGGTTTATATCAACAATGTGGAAGATCTGATGGCTATAGAGCTGTTCCAAGCAATTATAACAGTGGAGGTTGTAATGACACTACACCTAATGGATCATCTTACTTTGCTGGAGACTATTATAGCAATGTTCGTCACGGTTCAGGAGATACGAGTGCTTCAACATTATTAGCAGGCGGTGGCAGTCTTAATGGTGGTGGAGGCACCATTGATGGATTGATGACAGAGGTAAATCGCGATGTTCGTCATTTAGGATCTTTATATAGTGGTGCTTCTAGCTATAACAGGACGGATACAAAAGACCCTACTTTATATTACTTCGCACAGGATTACGCGACAGTAATAGTTGACTATATAGATGCTCATTACAATGATTTCACGGAATTCAATTATACTCAAGCATCTTATGATGTTTCAGATACAGATCCTATTCCAACCATTTTGGGTATTTCTGGCGGTACGTTCTCAAGTACAACAGGCTTGGTCATAGTCCCCAATACAGGAAGCATAGATGTATCGACATCAACAATAGGTAATTATGTGGTGACATACGAATCGGCTGCAAACGATTATTATAAAACTACCCAGAACATAGAAATCACGGATAATGTGTTAGGAATAAATGATGTCGATATTATTTCGATTCAGTTTTATCCAAACCCTACAAATGGGATTATTACGTTGAAGAATAATGGGGAAATCGGTCGTGTGAACATATACAGCATGATCGGTCAACAGGTAAAATCATTCAATATTGAACACGATGAATCTCAGCTTGATATCAGCACGTTGCAGTCTGGCACTTATATGGCAACTTTCATCTCTGGAAATCAGATCGTGGAATCTAAAATTATATTGAAAAACTAGGGCTTTATTGCCTTTAAAGTGAAAATAATAGGATAAATTCTATCCTTGGTAACATAACTGCCAGATTTGGTCTTTACCAGATTTGGCAGTACATTATAAGGACTTTCATCATATTCGTTCAGGTATTCAATTCGCAATCCTGCTTCTGTTAGGGCAGTAACCAGCTCTCCAAGTCCGTGATTCCAGCCATATTCTTTACTAACCATACTTGATGATTCGTCCGCATAAGTGCCAGTATACTCTTCGTATATGGCTTCCTTCTGATTATAACCGTGCTTCATTACGGGAGTATCTCCTAAATAATCGAACATCCATACTATAGGATGGAATTCCGCAATAAAAAATGTGCCTCCGGGATTCAATCTTTCAGAAATCATTTGCCCCCAAGGTTTTAAGTCAGGCAGCCATCCAATGGTACCATAACTAGTAAATACAATATCAAATGTTTCAGAAATATGTTTCGAAATATCCAATACATTGCAGCAAGCGAATTTAGCATCAAGCTTTAATTCATCATTCAATTCTCTTGCAAGTTTTATGGCCTCATCAGAAATATCGACACCAAAACACTTAGCTCCCATCCTGCTCCAACTTAAAGTATCCTGTCCAAAATGACATTGTAAATGCAATAACGACTTGTTGACAACATCGCCTAGAGCCTCTAATTCGTATGACATCAAAGATGATTTCCCTTTCTTGAAAGCTTTCATAGCATACATGTCGCTTTTAGCGTGAATTGCCACTTTCTTGTTCCAGGTGGCTTTATTTACCTTAAAATAGTCTTCTTGATTATCCATTATAAAATTAAAATAGCACGAATTCCTGATTACCAAGAATATATAATAACGTAATCGTACTAAGCGTACATATATTTTATCTAACCCCTCGCAATATCAGGGGTATATTTTTTTGTTGTATTTATCCTTGGAAATTCTCTTTTTTGTGCGTGCCGTCGCAATAAGGCTTATTACTAGATAGTCCACATCTACAGAACGCAGTGGCCTTAATTTTTGTTTCTTTAGAACCGTCTTTATGTGTAACGTTCAAAGTACCATACACTAGTAACGGGCCGTTTTCAAACACTTCTACCTTGGTTTCCAAACTCTCTGATTCGTCAGTTTCAGCGTCGTTGTTATAATAGCTCAGAGCACCAGAAGGGCATTGCTTGACTTGTCTTACTAATTCTTCAGTCGATGCAGCTTCAACCTTGATCCAAGGCTTTTCTTTCGGCAAAAAGACATTTGAAAGGCCTTTGACACAAATTTCTGAATGGATACAACTTCCCGGTTTCCATATCACCGTAACTTCACCGTTTGAATATTCTTTTATTTTTTCCATATCCTAAAGTTACATAATTTCTTTGTTTGTACATTTGAGCAAATTCTCATCAAATGAAAATACAAATTCTCTTATTTGCCGCTTTAATAGCATTCTCTGCTTGTAAGAATGACAATAAAGAAGCCGTACAAAAAGTTGAAACCAAAGAACTGAGTGTTGCAGAAAAGATTGCGCAAGCCAATGGCATTGACAATTGGAAAAATGTGAACGAAATTCAGTTTACCTTTAATGTGGATAGGCCGAATTCCCATTTTGAACGCTCTTGGACGTGGAATCCTAAATCCGATGATGTTACTATGATCACATCTGCAGATACTGTATCATATAATCGGAAATCCATGGATTCCATTGCAATGAAAGCCGATAGGGGATTCATAAACGATAAATTCTGGTTATTGGCACCATATAATTTAATCTGGGATGAAGGAACGACGATAACCTATCAAGATTCTGTAAGCACTAATTTAACTAATGAAATGCTTAATAAACTGACCATTACTTACGGCAATCAAGGCGGATATACGCCCGGTGATGCCTACGATTTTTATTATGATAAAGATTACATGGTACAAGAATGGGTTTATCGGAAGGCTAATCAACCCGAACCTTCAATGATCACTACTTGGGAAGACTATCAAGACTTCAATGGATTAAAAATTGCTAAAACCCACAATGGCAAAGACAATAGTGTCAAGCTGCATTTCACCAATATAAAGGTAAAATAATTATCGTCTTTGAAGACTTAAGGCAATCAGCATTGAAACTGCCGTAAAACAAAAAAGGGCAATGAAACTCAACTTTAGGGTTGAAATATCAGCCAAAAATCCAAGTAAAACGGGACCCACCAAAAATCCAAGAAAACCAACTCCGGAGATAAAGGAAATACCTTGAGAGGTGTCTATGCCTTTTGTCTTACCTCCAAGTCTTAAAAGTTCAGGAACGATTACTGATAATCCCAACCCAACAAGGCCAAATCCAATTATAGTAATCATTGGTGAGACCAAAAGGACGGCGCCAAAACCCAGGGACCCAATGAGTGACCCTATTACTATGAGTTCTTTTGAGCCATATCGAGAACTTATCTCATCAGCAAAAAATCGACCTAAAGCCATTGTAATGGAAAATACAGTATAACCTAATCCAATCATTGAAATATCTGCCTTAGAGACTTTTTCAAGATATAAAGCACTCCAATCGACAATAGCTCCCTCAGAAGCCATTACGAAGAATGCAATTAGGCCTAGACCAATTAAGGGCATGAAATTCTTTAGATTGAAACTGGACTTTTCGTCAGTAGCTCCTTTAATTTTAAAATAATGTTTTACAAATAAAAAATTAAGTATCAACATGATCACAACTACTACTAAAAGATGCGATATAGGATTAGTGACATTTTGAATAAAAAAGCCTCCGATTCCCGCTCCAAAAAAACCACCAATACTAAAAAACCCGTGATTTGCAGACATGATACTAACATCATCTTCTTTTTCCAATTCCGTGACTAGTGTATTCATTGCAATGTCCGTAAAGCCCGATGTAGCGCCAAAAAGATACATACCCATGCAGAGCACGGCATAAGTTGTTGCGATAAACGGAATGATCAGCGTAAACAAGAAAACGAATATTCCATAAGCAGTTGCCCTACCAACACCGAGCTTTTTGATCAATAAAGGGGCTAAAAGCACCATCGTTAATGTGCCGAGGGCCATAAAGAAAATTGCAATGCCAAGCTGACCTTCATCTATTCTCAATTTTTCCTTGATAGTTGGTATATAGATTGCCCAAGTGCCATATAACACATTGATAGTGGCAAACACCAATGCGGGACCAAAATAGCGCGAGTTGGAAAGTATGAGTCTAAGAGAATTCATTTAGCAAAAAAATAAAATCTAAAATACAGTTTTTAATAACATCTTCACTTCACTACAATACTATTTTTAAAGGATTATAATTGCTATTTTTGTGTATAAGCTAAAACCACCAACGTGCACGAATTTCAAACTGACCTTGATTATGCTAAACAACTGGATGCTTCCGATGAATTAGCCTCTTATCGAGATAGATTTCATATCCCAAAAGACAAAGATGGAAATGATATAATTTACCTCTGTGGAAATTCTCTAGGATTACAACCTAAATCAACTAAGGCATATATAAATCACGAACTGGAAGATTGGGCAAATTTGGGGGTCGAAGGCCATTTAGAAGCGAAGAATCCCTGGTTACCGTATCATGAATTCTTGACGGATAGCATGGCAAAATTAGTTGGAGCCAAACCGATTGAAGTCGTGACAATGAATACTTTGACTGCGAATCTTCACTTTATGATGGTATCGTTTTACCAGCCCACAAAAACACGTTATAAAATACTGATTGAAGCGGATGCTTTTCCGTCAGACAAATATGCTGTAGAATCACAATTACGCCATCATGGGTATGATGACAAAGAAGGATTAATACTTTGGAAAGCACGCAAAGGTGAAGAGCTAGCGAACTATGAAGACCTTGAAAATATCTTGAATACCCAAGGCAATGAGATTGCCTTGATCATGATTGGTGGTGTAAACTACTATACTGGACAATATTTTGATCTAGAGCGAATCACCACACTCGGTCACAAACATGGCTGTGTCGTTGGTTTTGACTGTGCTCATGGTGCAGGCAATGTAGAATTGAACCTTCACGATTCTGGTGCTGATTTTGCAGTTTGGTGTACTTATAAATACTTGAATTCTGGCCCAGGCAGTTTGTCGGGTTGCTTTGTACACGAACGCCATGCTTACAATAAAGACCTAAATCGATTTACAGGATGGTGGAGTCATAATAAGAAAACCCGTTTCAATATGCGTCATGAATTTGATGTACTACCAGGAGCGGAAGGTTGGCAATTAAGCAATCCTCCTATTCTATCAATGGCCGCGATAAAGGCATCACTCGATATATTCAATGAGGTAGGCATAAAAAAACTTCAAGAGAAGTCACGAAAATTAACGGGGTATTTCGAGTTCCTATTGAAAGAACTAGGAGAAGATACCATTAAGATCATTACGCCAAGTAATCCAAACGAGCGTGGTTGTCAGTTGTCCATTCAAGTAAAAAATGCTGACAAGGCGTTGCACGATAAATTAACTGAAGCAGGTGTGATAAGTGATTGGCGTGAACCAGATGTTATTCGGTGTGCTCCAGTTCCGCTTTACAATTCGTTTCAAGACGTCTTCCATATGGTCCAAAAATTAAAATCCCTACTGTAATGTATATCCCTAAGGTTTACGAAAACAAGAATCTTGAAGAAGTGAAGCAATTCATTCAAGAAAACAGTTTCGGAATCTTGGTAACACAGCAAAACGGAAAATCACTAGCAACGCATATTCCATTGGAATTATCGGAAAATGAGTTTGGAAAAGATGTCTTGGTTGGTCATATATCCAAGGCGAATCCACAATGGCATAACTTCAGTGATAAAGGCGAGGTATTGACCATTTTTAATGGCCCACATAGTTATGTCTCTTCATCATGGTATGATTTTGAAGAAGTCCCGACATGGAACTATATAGCTGTTCATGTATCTGGCATCATTAAAACCATTGAAGGTGAAGCACTATACAAATCGTTAAAGGAATTGATGGAGAAATATGAAAAACCGTCCAAGAACCCCGCTAATATTGAAGACATGTCGGATAAGACCATGCGACAGATCAATGGTATTATAGGTTTTGAAATTGAGATAACGGATATTCAGGCGGCCTACAAATTATCACAGAATAGGGACGAAAAGAATCATCAGGCGATCATCACTGAATTAAACGAAACCGACAATCAAGGTTCAAAAGAAATTGCAAGTCGAATGAATAAAGAACGTAATAAGTAAATGTCAAAAAATAAACAAAATATACTCATCATCGGCGCGGGGCTTTGTGGAAGTCTTCTGGCTTTAAGATTAGGTCAACGCGGATATAATGTAACCGTCATGGAAATGAGACCCGATCTTCGCAAGGTGGATATAAGCGCTGGACGATCTATCAACTTGGCTTTTTCCGACCGAGGTAACAAAGCCATGAAATTGGTTGGCATCGAAGATAAGGTCAAGGCCTTATGTATTCCCATGAATGGCCGTATGCTTCATGATAGAGAAGGTAATACCATGCTTTCAAATTATAGTGGTCGAGATCATGAGTATATCAACTCCATTTCTCGAGGTGGCCTCAATGCCCTATTATTGGATGAAGCAGAAAAACTTGAGAATGTAGCCATCCATTTCAATAAAGGATGTAAGTCCGTAGATTTCGAAAATACGACGGCACTCTTCAAGGATTACCTCACAGAAGATGAATTCATTGAGGATGCAGATGCCATAATAGCAACAGATGGTGCAGGCTCTGTATTGAGGAAGGGTTATTATTTAGAAAAGAAGTTTTTATTTAGTTTTTCACAGGAGTACTTGACCCATGGTTATAAAGAATTAAGTATTCTACCAACGGATTCTGGCGACTATAAAACGTATAAAAACGCCCTTCATATCTGGCCGCGTGGAGATTTTATGGTCATTGCATTGCCTAATTTAGATGGTAGTTTTACAGTAACATTGTTCTTGAGTTATGCCGAAGGAACATATAACTTCAATAACTTGACGACTCCTGAAATAGTACTCGAATTCTTTAAAAAAGAATTTCCTGATGCCTTGGACTTGATGCCGAATCTTGTGGATGATTTTTTCAATAATCCGACGGCTCCTCTAGGAACTGTTAAGTGTTCGCCTTGGCATTATAAAGGAAATACTTTGCTAATGGGAGATGCTGCACATGCCATTGTGCCTTTTTATGGTCAAGGTATGAATGCCTCTTTTGAAGATGTTGTAGAGTTTGATAAGATTCTGGACCAAGGTCTAGATAATTGGGATGCAGTATTCACAGCATATGAAAGTACTCGTAAAAAGGATACAGACGCTATTGCCGACTTAGCGATTGATAATTTTCATGAGATGAAAGACCATGTTGCCAATCCGATCTTCCAAGATAAGCGTAAATTAGAAATGGCTTTAGAAATGAATTTTCCTAATGACTATTCTTCAAAATATTCATTGGTAACGTTTAATGAGCATATTGGCTATCGGGAAGCCATGCTAAGAGGACGCGCACAGGACAAGGCCATATTGAATATGCTAGCTGATGATGAAATTGACATTAATGGCGATTTAACATCCATTTTAAATAAAGTGAAACAGGAAACTCAGGAAATTTTAGATGAAGACAAAATTGCTGGATTAAAATAAATGTCACCTCAGCATTATCGAAATCCCAATATTTGGATTGAAGATAGTTAGCGCAGCATAACGAGAGGTTTTAATGAGGTCTCGACTGCGCTCGACCAGACAAACGAAATTATGGAAGAAAAAACAGTAACACCAAGAGGCGCATATCCGCATAATAGAAGAGCTGGCGACTTCATTTTTATATCAGGAACAAGTTCACGAAGAGCAGACAACACCATTGCTGGAGTCGATATTATTGATGAGATGGGAACCAAGCGATTGAACATTGAGGCCCAAACTCGTGAAGTTTTGTTAAATATTGAAAAGAACTTAATAAATGCAGGTGCATCAATGAGTGATGTGGTTGATGTGACGTGCTTTTTAGTAAACATGAATGATTTTGCAGGGTACAATAAAGCGTATGCAGAATTTTTTAACGCTGAAACAGGACCAGCAAGAACGACCGTGGCAGTGCATCAATTACCACATCCAGACTTGGTGGTTGAGATCAAGGTGATGGCATATAAGCCTATATAAATGATTAAGCTCTTTAGTTAATCGTAAACCATTCCCCTCCTTGGAGCGGATAACAACGCATTATGATTAAATTCTTTCGTCAAATTCGTCAACAACTTCTCACTGAAAACAAATTCAGTAAATACTTTCTCTACGCCATTGGCGAAATTATCCTTGTGGTCATTGGTATTCTTATCGCTCTTAGTATTAATAATTGGAATCAGCATAAATTAGAGACTAAAAAAGAGCAACTACTATTAGAACAACTTCATATAGAATTTTTAGAAAATAAAATACAGTTAGAAAATACCATTGATAAACATGAAACTGCATTAAGAGCCGTAGAGTATATTATTTCACAGTTCCCTATAGATATAGCTATTATTAATTTAGATACCTTGATGGTTAACAGAAAAGGTTGGGCTAATACTTATACGTTTAATCCATCGCAAGGCGTGATTAAATCCTTAGTGAATTCATCTTCTTTTGACTTAATCTCAAATTCTAATCTGAGAGCACTTTTGGTATCTTGGGAAGATGTATTAGCAGATTATCAAGAAGAAGAATTAACAGCTAAAGAGACCTTTGGGAGATTGATCAGTCCTGTTTTATTGAAAAACATACCTATGGGCAATTTTAATGATAACCGCTTCGATAAAAAATACTTGGCGTCTTTTGAATTTGAAAATATCTATAAATTAAGACAACGTAATTTAGAAGGCATCATTCTAAATAATGAAGGCGAATTAATTAAAATTAGAGAAACTATAAACCAAATCATTGAACTTTCAAAACCTAACAATCAATGATTAAGTTCTTTAGTAATATAAGCAAATCGTTCCACTCCTTGGAGGGGATTAAGGGGTGGGTGAAATCGCAACAACATGAAAAAAAAACACTTTACAATGCTAAATATAAAACCCTCCCTTAACCCCTCCCAAGAGGGGGAAATTTAGAACTATGATTAAATTCTTTAGAAAAATAAGATATAACCTCATGGAAACTGGAAAAACAGGCAAATACTTTAAATATGCCATTGGTGAAATTATTCTGGTAATGATTGGGATACTGCTCGCCTTACAAGTGAATATCTGGAATGAAAAACGAAAAGTAAACAATGATATAGATCGAATGTTTACCGCTCTTGAAAGCGAACTAGAAAGCAATATTTTAAACACTTCGGGATTATTGAATGTTGGTTATTTAACAGATTCTATACGTACTTTATTTAGAGACAATAAAGTCACTAAAGAAATGATTCGTAAACATCGATATTTGACTTTTGGCGATTTCAGAACACGTTCTACGTTTCTTGAAGAAGAACGATTAAACGAGGTTATTGCTCAAGAAAAAGAGTTGTCTCAGGATTATCAAACATTAATACCCGACATTAAACGTCTTAAAAGAAGAATTAAAGCATGGCTGTTTTGGCAAGGTAAAGCTTTAGAATTGTCCATGCAGCGCCAAAAGGAACTCGCTGATGAAACACCATGGTTTACCTCAAATGATTCAGTGGCTTTTGAGGCTATAATTACACGATCTTTAGAGGACAAAATATACCGAAGTAAGGTTGAGCATTACAATGGCTATCAACTCGAAGAAAATATTTGGGAGGCCAATTTAATTAGAACAAGCTCAGTGGAGCTACTTTGGGAATTAAAATCTACCAAAGATAAAAATCTAAAAATCGAAGGCTTTCTTAAAAATCTAAACCTTAAACCATTTATTGAATATCCATGTGATGAGAAACCAAAAAAGGTATATGAGGCATACTTTTCTAGAAGTATTATTATTTATAATGATCGTGATGAGGAGGCAACATTAAAATGGCACTATAAGCACAACAACGATTACGATTTAATTACTATACCACCTAAAACCTTTGATACAAAAAATGAGATTTATATGGATGCTGGTAGTTATTTTGAATTGGAAGAAAATGGTAAATGCTCTAAAGTGTTTGATTCGTATGACGAAGATTATATAATTCTTTAACATTATAAAATAATGATTAAGTTCTTTAGAAAAATTAGATACGACCTTATGAATCAGAACAAGACTACCAAATACTTTAAATACGCCATTGGTGAAATTGCTCTAGTGATGATTGGAATTCTTCTTGCTTTACAGATTAACAATTGGAACGAAAACCGAAAAGATCGTCTTGAAGAAAAAGCGCTTCTAACACAGTTACAATCTGAGTTCAATAGTAACCTAAAGCAATTAGATCAAAAAATCAACATTAGAAACAGTATGATTACGGGTTCATTGACATTACTTGATTATGCTGACAACCCATCATTACGTAATAACGACAGTATTATTAAATATCTTATGCCAACGATACTTTCGCCAACTTTTGATCCAATAGTTAATGATTTAATTAGTTCTGGAAGAGTTCAATTGCTTACCAATAATAGATTGAAAGAACTGTTGTCACTATGGACCAGCGAAATTGTGCAAGTAACTGAAGAAGAAATCACTTGGAATAATTACAAAGAAAACTTTTATCGCCCTTATTTAATGGAGCATACTACATTGAGAAACATATACAATTATTACTGGAGTAACAATACCATGGATAGTTTTCATTTGGATAAAGGCACTGTTGTAAAATTCGACTTAAAAGAATCTAAAAACATTGTAGACCTATCAAAAATTTTTGATAACCAAGACATTGAAGATCATTTGGCATTTTGTGCAACGATGACTAAAATAGCGAACACTCAGTCACGGAGTCTAAGATTACGCATTGTTGAATTACTGGAGATTATTGATAAGCAATTAAAAAATGGTAAATGATTAAATTCTTCAGACTTATAAGAAAAGACCTCATGGAAACAGGAAAAACAGGTAAATATTTTAAATATGCCATTGGTGAAATTGTATTAGTTGTTATTGGAATATTGATTGCCTTGAGCATCAACACTTGGAACGAAAATAACAAAAGTGAGAAAGAGGCCAGCTTTCAATTGTCAAAACTAAGGGACAATTTAAATTCGGATAAGGCACAACTTATAGCAGCAATATCCAGTGATAGCGTCTATATAGATAACCTAATATTTTGTGTTAAGTTCCTTTCAAACGAGATAAAAGCTCCAAAAGATGAGTTTTTTGAAAGTTTCCAGTATATATCAACATTAATGAATTTTAATCCAACAAGAGGAACTTTTGAGGGTCTCATATCATCTGGAAAGATTGAATTAATAAGTAATAAAAATTTGTTAGATGCTTTATTCTCATATTATAACGCTAGGGTATATCCTGGCTGGGATAGTGCTTTAAAAGATTATAGCCGCAATGTTTTTATGCCATATATTCTAGGTTTCGATCACATTTCTAATACTACGGACGAAAATGAAGGAACAGGCTTTACACAATTTGATGTTTCAAAATTTTCTGTTCAAAGAAAAACCATTGACGATTATAAAAAAAACCTATTTATTCTCAATGCGCTTCGACATAAAATTCAATTGCTTGAAGGTCAAAAAACAGCCTATACAGAACTCCATAAAGTTATTGACGCACTAATCAATAGTATTGATGATGAATTAAAATAACTAATGCG
>RCND010001536.1_pt1 | contig 13098 bp, 8 predicted proteins | sample 2041351 | NCBI WGS metagenome assembly RCND01 (sample SAMN09708230, study PRJNA481090) | Marine sediment metagenome, whole genome shotgun sequencing project. | biome: marine sediment; feature: ocean; material: sediment; isolation source: Sewage treatment plant 12B marine sediment (STP12B) ...
GCTACGCCATCATTGATTATTCAAAAGCCATTGAGCTGGATCCTGAGAATGCAGAACTTTATTACAAAAGGGGAGGGACTTATGAAGAAATCAGGGAATATGAAAGTGCCCTCGCTGATTATGAAAAGCTTCTGCTTATGTCCAAATACGACGGAACTGCTCAGCGTTTGCATGAAGAAGCCACCCAGCGGATGTATGAGTTGAATCGTGAGGAGCATAAACCAATGGTAGTGCTGGTAGATCCTTTATCCAATGATGCAAATACCATTAATGTTTCAAAGGAGATTGTATTGCTGAATGTTACAGGCCAGATTACAGATGAAAGTGATATTGAATCATTGCAGGTGAATGGATTCACTGTGCCGGTGGAAGTAGGCGAGGAGGGATTCAAATTTCTGGCCAGCGTGAATCTCACTAGTGCCAATCAGGTAACAGTGCAGGTTTCCGATGTATATGGCAATACGGAGACTGCGATTTTCCCCGTCAGGCGCACTGAAATAGATCCTCCTGTTGTAAGTATGATTGCTCCCTATGGTTCGGAAAGCAACATTCTCTATCTGGATAACAACGATCCCATGATCTATATGGAGGGAAAAATTAAAGATGAAAGCAGGATTACCAAAATTTTCATCGACAGTGTGATGGCTAGTTATATTCCCAGTGATCTGAATCCCAGTTTCACAGCTTATGTTAGCGTAAACAACAAGAGCAGGATCACTGTGACAGCTGTAGACGAATTTGATAACCGCTCAGAGATTGAATATAAACTGAACCGTGACGCACAGTCCTTTGACGATAACCCCATGGGGAAAACCTGGGCCATATTCATTGAAAATTCGGACTACGATTCATTTGCCAGCCTGGGAGGTCCCACCAAGGATGTAAGCATGATGCGAGCGGCACTGGCAAATTACCAGATACACAATGTGATTCATAAAAAAAATATGTCCAAGGCGGAGCTCTCAAAATTTTTCTCCATTGAGCTAAGGGATATGATCAGAAGCAACCGGGTGAATTCAGTCCTGATCTGGTATGCCGGACATGGGAAATATATCAATAACAGTGGTTACTGGATTCCTGTTGATGCCTCCAGGGATGATGAGTTCACCTACTACAACATCAATGCCTTGAAGGCAGCTATGCAGGTCTATCCTGATTTTCTGACTCATACTCTGGTTATTACAGATGCCTGTGAATCGGGTCCCAGTTTTTACCAGGCCATGCGCTCCGGGATCCAGGAACGAAGTTGTGACGACTGGAGTTCAACCAGGTTTAAATCGTCCCAGGTGTTCTCATCTGCAGGATATGAACTGGCAGTAGACGACAGCCAGTTTACAAGGACCTTTGCCAATATGCTGATCAATAATCCAAGCAGCTGTGTTCCCATTGAGAATATAGTACTGAAGGTTACTTCAGCTGTTGAGAACACAAACCAGCAAAAACCTCAGTTTGGAAAGATATCCGGACTGGAGGATGAGGACGGAACATTTTTCTTTATTCCGAAGGACTATTAATCAGCTATGGTCAGGCGGGCGCTAATCCTCTGCATTGGACTTTTGTCCCTTTCTGTTTATGGACAGCAGTTTTATTTCGACCAGTTCACTGTTTCCGACGGATTGGCACAGTCTACAGTTTACGATGTGATCCAGGACAGGAATGGTGTTTACTGGCTGGGTACTCAGGCCGGTGTTTCCAGGTTTGACGGGGTGCAGTTCCAGAATTATTCCCCGGCCGACGGCCTGGCGGAGAATGGAGTAAGAGCCATCTGTGAGGATCAATTGGGACAACTCTGGTTTGGGCACACAGGTGGGGGTATATCCGTTTTCAACGGAAGCTCCTTTATATCTGTCCCCTCCCCGGCAGCCTTAAAGCATTCAAGCATTACTTCTATTCTTAAGGATACCCTGGACCATTTATGGTTTACCACAGAGGGAGCAGGTGTGATTGAGCTCCTGAATCCAGAGGCCTCGCCCGAGCTGTTACATTTCGAACAATATTCTGGCAATGACCTTTCGGACCTGGTATATAGTCAGACGATGGACCAGAATGGAAGGATCTATTTTGTTACGGATTTGGGCGTAAAATATTTTAATGCTGATAGCAGCAGGTATATTGATCTTGAACTAAATGGTGTGCCCAAGTTTTACCCTACAACATGCATTTTTGTTGATTCCAGGGGAAGGACCTGGGTCGGGAAGTACCATGGCGGACTATATATGTATAATCCAGATATTGACAGTACAGTGATGTACGATCTGGTGAAGTCAGGGCTCAAGTCAAACTGGATCAGCTCACTGTTTGAAGACAGAGAGGGTAACATATGGGCAGGCACCTTTGAAGAAGGGGTGGTTAAAATTACTCCTGACAATTGCATGGAGCTCTATAGTAAGGCGAATGGATTCCCAGGCTTGAAGGTATGGTCGATCATGCAGGACCGTGAGGGAAACATTTTGTTTGGGACCAACGAGAACGGGATCTGTGTTTATAAAGGGGACTATTTCATTTCCTATTTTAAGAATGACGGTCTCATTAACCCCCAGGTCAGGTCTGTTCTTCAGAAAAGTGATGGATCTTTCTGGTTCGGTACCAATGAGGGTATCAGCATCCTGGACCGGGAAGGACCCGGGGGAACGATGCGCGATTTTGATGGTCTCCACAGAGAACGAATCGAATTCCTTAAAGAGGATAAATACGGCACAGTCTGGATCGGGAGCATGAACGGTGGAGTGTCAAGTTATAATCCTGCCAGAAAATCTTTGAAGAAGTGTATTGAGCAGCCCCTGATCTCGCAGGGACAGGTTAGGGCTATGATTATTGACCGGGACAATTTCTTATGGGTAGGAGCACTCGATGGTTTAATATATTACGACATAGATAAAGGCAGGGTGGTGCGGAAGTTTACCCAGTTGGATGACAGGCTGAAAGGGAATCATATTTCTGCACTCTTTATCGATTCTGAAGACCGGGTCTGGATCGGTCACAGTGGTAAAGGAATTACACTGGTTGAGGATGGTGAGTTTGTGGATTTGAACCTGGGATTTGATTATACCCCCTGTTGCTTTGCGGAGGATCAGGATGGTCTTATATGGATTGGAACTGAAGGAAGGGGAGTGATCCAGTATGATGTGAGTAGCAAACGGGTTGTCCGTATATATACCTTGGAAGACGGTGGTCTAATGGCTAATCTGATAAACCAGGTGGCCGTGGACAGTTTTAACAATATTTATGTGGGAACCAACAAGGGATTGAATATTTTATTCAGGGATGATGAGCGCTTTTATTCTTATACAGCGAGCAGTGGTTTTGTAGGAATAGAAACAAAACCCAATGCCTCTATTGTGGACCGGTCGGGAAATATGTGGTTTGGTACCGTTGAGGGAGTCACAAGATATCGTCCTTCCATGAATGCACAGGTTCCCGGGGAACCTTCCACGCATATTACAGGAATGCAGGTTAACCATGAGCCTGTTGCTATGAAAAATGGAATGAAGCTTTCTCACAAGCAGGATGCTATTATTTTCGAATATGGAATCATTACCCTGAATCCGGACGAGGTTCAGTACCAGATCAAACTGCAGGGAATAGACCAGGATTGGCGTTTGCCCGACCGTCAGACCCGTGCCATTTACCCTGCCCTGCCCCATGGCAGGTATACCTTTCTGGTAAAGGGCAGGAACAGTTCAGGCGTCTGGAATGTTGAGCCAGCCTCTTATTCATTTGTAATTAAACCACCCTTTTACCTAAGGTGGTATTTTATTGTATCCATGGTTATTATCCTGGGGATGATGATCATTTCTTATATCAAGATCAGGGAAAGAGCACTGAAACGGGAGAATGTGATCCTGGAGGAGCGGGTCAAGGATCGTACCGCCATTGTGGTTGCCCAGAAGGAGGAACTGACCCAGAAGAACAAGGATATTACCGATAGTATCAGGTATGCCAAGCGCATACAGTTTGCCATTCTTCCGGAGAATTCACCCTTCCCGGACACCTTCATTCTTTTTAAGCCCAAAGATATTGTGAGCGGCGATTTTTACTGGTTCACAGAGGTGGGCAATAAGGAATTCTTTTCTGCTGTGGACTGCACGGGTCACGGCGTTCCGGGTGCGTTTATGTCTATTATAGGTCATAATTCGCTTACAAAGATTGTCAGGGAATATGGAATCCTGGAACCTGGACAGATTCTGAACCAATTGAATAAGGAGGTGGTAGACACCCTCCATACCAGAAGCGATTCTGGGGATATCTATGATGGCATGGACCTGGCATTGGTCGCTTATGATCGTAAGGAGAAATACCTGGAGTATGCGGGAGCCTTCAACCCCCTCTACCTTGTCAGGAATGGTGAAATTCTTGAAACCCGGGCTGACAAGCAATCCATTGGACGATCAGGTTTTAATACAGAGATGGTTTTTCAAAATCACAGAATTGACATAGAGCCGGGCGATACGGTATACCTTTTCTCAGACGGTTATGTAGACCAGTTTGGAGGAGAGCTGATGAAAAAGTTCAAGTACAAAAATCTAAAAGAAACCATTCTCAATATCCAGACAGAATCCATGTCTCAACAGCGTGCCATTCTTGATAACACCATTGAAAAATGGAGGGGAGACCTGGATCAGGTGGATGATATTCTGGTAATCGGCAGACGCTTCTAAAGAAGAGCGTCCAGCTTTGCTACGATGGTGCTTTTGGGCACGGCACCTACCTGTTTATCTGCAACTTCACCATTTTTGAAAAAGAGAATGGTAGGAATGTTCCTGATCCCAAATTTTGTGGTGATGCCTGGATTGCTATCCACATCTACCTTGGCTACTACTGCTTTGCCATCATAGTCTACACCAACTTCTTCAACAATGGGGCCTACCATGCGGCAGGGACCGCACCATTCAGCCCAGAAATCGACTATTACAGGTTTGTCAGATTTTAATACCAGTTCCTCGAAATTGCCATCGGTTACTTCTAATGCCATGGGTAAAATTTTATGTATTAAATATTATCGATCAAAAATATAAAAAAAATACTTACGCAAGTCGAAATTCAAAGCTGGGATTATCCTGAAGGAAATTGATAAATTCATCACTAAGCAATACCTGCTTGTTGCGAGAGAATAGATTCAACTTCATATTGGTTTCAGGATCATGAATTTTGAACTTCAAAACCTTTCCGCTTTCATTCACGGTATAACGTTCAAAAGAATCAATTAGTTCACTTGAAACCTGATTGATATTCAGGGACACATCGATGGACTTAACCAGTTTTTCACGTACATCGGCGAGCATATGAACCGTCTTCAGTCTCAATGAATATATCTTTTTCTGAGGTTCCTCCCTGGGGCTCCATTCGTTGACAGTGGCACGGATCATCAATGCAACATCTGGAAGGAAATACTGTTTAAAATTAACATAGTCGTCATTCTTAAGCCTCAGGTTGTAGGTGTCGGTATAATCTTCCAGCTGGGCCAGCATATAGGGTTTATTGCGCCACTGATCCACACCGTCCCTTACACTTTTAACCATGCCGCAGAAGATCACATCCCGACCCCTGAACTGTTGCAGGTCAGATAATTCAACCAGTTTGTTGGGGCAAAAGGCATCAATTTCAATGCGGTACCTGTCAAGTGGGTGGGAGGTAAGATAGAAGCCCAGGAGTTCCTTTTCTTGTTTGCAGGTGGTGATATCCTCCCAGGCATTTACTCCCGGAGGTTCCGGCTTTGAGATGGCAATGGCACTGTTTTCCCCGAACAGGTTTTGCTGGGGAGTGTCTCTTTCATACTGGATCTTATTGCCAAACTTGATTAGCTGTTCGATAAATGTGGCATCCGCCTCTTCCAGGGTATCGATGTACTGACTCCTGGAAATATTATCAAAGCAGTCCAACGCACCCGCTATGGCAAGTCCCTCGAAATTCTTCCGGTTCACCTGGTGCAGGTCGTTGCGCTCTACAAAGTCATAAATATCAGGAAAGGGACCATTACTGATCCGTTCCTCAATAATACTAGAGACCGCATTTGCGCCCACCCCTTTGATGGCACCCAGGCCGAAGCGTATGTCGCCTTTATCGTTGACGGTGAATCGCACATGGCTTTCATTTACATCCGGTCCGAGGATTGACATACCCAGCCTCCGGCATTCGTCCATAAATGAGCCGATCTTCTTGATATCGGTAATATTCCTGCTCAATACAGCAGCCATAAACTCTGCTGGGTAATTTGCCTTCAGGTAACCTGTCTGGTAAGATACATAGGCGTAGCAGGTAGAGTGTGATTTGTTAAAAGCATACTGGGCAAATGCCTCCCAGTCGGTCCATATTTTCTCAACCTTTTGCTTCGAATGTCCATTTTTCTTGCAGCCCTCCTCGAACTTCACCTTTAGCTCGTCCATCATCTTTTTGATCTTCTTGCCCATGGCTTTACGAAGCGAATCTGCTTCACCCCTGGTAAATCCTGCAAGTTTTCTGGAAAGCAACATCACCTGTTCCTGGTAAACGGTGATCCCGTAGGTGTCTTTGAGATACTCCTCCATTTCGGGGAGATCATACTCTATCTTCTCTTTTCCGAGTTTTCGATTGATAAATGAAGGAATGTATTCCATGGGACCCGGCCTGTAGAGGGCATTCATGGCAATCAGATCCTCAAAGCGGTTAGGCTGAAGGTCCTTCAGGTATTTTTTCATTCCGGGCGATTCAAACTGGAAGAGCCCTGTGGTATCCCCCTTTGAATAGAGGTCGAAAGTGGTCTGGTCGTCCATGGGTAGATGATCGATATCAACTTCAATGCCCCTTGACAATTTAATATTGTCAACGGCATCCTTGATGATCGACAGGGTTTTCAGACCCAGGAAGTCCATCTTTAGCATGCCCACATCTTCCACGTAATGTCCGTCGTACTGAGTGACCAGTAGTTCAGATTCTTTCGATTTACAGACAGGCAGATGTTCGGTCAGACTGTTTCTCCCGATGATGACGCCGCATGCATGCAGACCCGTTTGCCTGACCGAGCCCTCCAATCTCTGTGCAATACGAAGCGTATTGGATATCAGCGGGTTGGGTGATTCTGTTTCGGCTTTTAACTCGGCAACCTCCTCAAAGGCTTTTGCAAAGGTGGTCCCTGGCCGATCCGGAACCAATTTGGCCAGGCGGTCTGCTTCGGGCAGCGGGAGTTTCTGGATCCTGGCCACATCACGGATGGCCATTTTGGCTGCCATGGATCCAAAGGTGATGATATGTGCCACTCTGTCGTGACCATACTTTTTTACCACCCATTTGAGCACTTCTTCCCGACCATCTTCATCAAAGTCAATATCGATATCAGGCATTGAGATACGATCGGGGTTCAGAAATCTTTCAAACAGCAAGTCGTAGCGAATGGGATCAATATCGGTAATCTTTAAACAGTAGGCCACCACTGAACCGGCTGCCGATCCTCTTCCGGGCCCTACAGAAACACCCATTTCACGGGCTGCGGAAATAAAGTCCTGAACAATCAAAAAGTAACCGGGAAATCCCATTCGCTGAATGGTGTCCAGCTCAAAATCGATGCGCTCCCTTATTTCATCTGTAATCTCAGGGTAGCGCATAGCGGCCCCTTCATAGGTGATATGCTTCAGGTACTTATCTTCATCGTCGAAATCTTCGGGCAGAGGAAAGTAAGGCATTACCGGCTTGGTGTCCAGTTCGTACCGTTCGATCTTTTCGGCCACCTCCAGGGTGTTGTTCAGAAGTTCAGGATGGTCCGAAAATACATCCAGCATTTCGGCCTGGGTTTTGAACCATTCCTGTCTGGTGTAGCGCATCCTTGTGGGATCGTCAAGATCCTTACCCGTATTCAGGCATATCAGGTGATCGTGCGCTTCGGCATCCTCCATATTTACAAAGTGAACATCATTGGTACCTACACATTTGATGTCCAATTTTCGGCCCAATTCAAGGAGGGTGCGATTTACAAATACCTGGTCATCAAAAACCAGTTTATTCATTCCCGGATCGTTGGTCCGGTGCCGCATCAGTTCAAGGTAGAAGTCTTCACCAAAAATGCCTTTGTACTCCAGGGCAATTTTTTCGGCTTCTTCCACGGTCTTGTTCATAATGGCCTGGGGAATCTCTCCCCCCAGGCAAGCTGAGAGGCAGACGATGCCCTCCCGATACTTCTCCAGAAGTTCACGATCGATCCGCGGCTTGTAGTAGAAACCTTCGGTCCACCCGAGCGAAATCATGGTGGTCAGGTTCTTGTAGCCCTTGTGATTTTTGGCCAGAAGGACAACATGGTTAAATCCGTCCTGGTTCTTATCCTTTTTTGTATGTCTTTCCCTGTTGGCAATATAGGCTTCACATCCCAGTATGGGCTTGATTCCCCGCCTGGTGGCTTCCTGATGGAAGGCTTTGACACCAAACATATTCCCATGATCGGTAATGGCCACAGCTCGCATGCCGTCGTCGATCGCTTTTTTCAGAAGTTCAGGGATGCTTGCTGCCCCGTCCAGAATAGAGTACTGGGTATGCACATGCAGGTGGCAAAACCCGGTATCGACTGGTTTTTCAGGACTTGGAACAGCTGGCTGATCTTCTATGTCGGCCTTTTTTACTTCCTCCTCTTCCCAGTTGGAACGATGGGTAAGTCCGTAAGGACCAATCTTTCCCTGGTTTTTTGAAATAAACAGGCTGTACTGGGCCGGAGTGAGTCCAAGGGATTCGGGCGTGATGATTTTCTTTCTTAGCAATTCGAAGAAGCACCTGGTGGTGGCCTCCACATCGGCAGCTGCATTGTGGGCCTCCATGAACTGCCCCTCGAAAAGGTATTCATAGAGTTCCATCAGCTTGGGGGCTTTGAATTTTCCGCCCCTACCTCCCTGAAGTTTCAAATGATCGGTACTCTGGCGCATGGTACAGGCCTGTTTTTTCTCCAGGAAATCTGTCGGCACTCCGCTTCTGATGAACTCTGCACCAAGTACATTTATATCAAAGCGGATGTTGTGACCTACAAGGCAGGTGGCTTTTGAAACCGATTCATTAAACTTCCGGAGTGCTTCAACAAGCGGTATACCATGTTTTTGCGCTTTCTCTGTAGAGATCCCATGGATTTTTTCAGCTGAATAGGGGATCTCATATCCATCAGGTTGGATCAGCAGGTTATGGTGTTCGGAAAGATCGCCGCTTTCGTCGTGTAACTGCCAGGCAATTTGCACTACTCTGGGCCAGTTATCTACCTCAGAAATAGGGACATTGTTTCTTTTCGGAAGCCCTGTGGTTTCGGTGTCAAAAATTAAAAACATGGAAGGTAAAGTTAGGCTAAAAAGTCCACGAAATTGCCCTGTTAATAATTTCTTGGTCCTGTTATTTTTTTTAAAACTATTGGCAGGGTTTTTGCGTATAATTGTAATATGAAAAAGTCCGCTATACTGTTTATGTTAGTTTTACTGGGTAGTGCCTTTATTTCCCCTTACCTTTTTTCACATTCGGTATTGCCTCCGGATGAAGATCCTGTCGGACTTGAACAAACTGTCCACAAAGTGAAGGTTTTTCCGAATCCTTCCGATGGGAGATTTAAGCTGAGCTTTGAATACAATGGAAAAGAGAAGGTAAGTGCAAAAGTGTTTGATATCACTGGCAAACAGGTGAAAAATATTTCTAAAGACCTTGTGACAGGCGAAGCATCGGTAAGCGCTACAGTTGACCTGGAGAGTCCCTCTTCCGGCATCTATTTTGTCAGAATAGAGTGGGGCAGCAAGATGCTGACCAAGAAGATCATCGTTAGGTAGAGTGTGCCTGGCGGCTGCCTTTCCCCTGACATCCCTTATTCATTCGTTTAAAACCTTCAGAATCTTTGCATAATACACGATAAATGCTACCTTTGCGGTCGCTAAAAATGTACGTTTTTTATCAATTAAAATTTAAAGAGTATGCCAGCAAAGATCAGATTACAAAGACAGGGTCGTAAATTTCAAGCGATCTACTCTATTGTAGTTGCTGATAGCAGGGCGCCACGTGATGGTAAATTTATTGAATCATTGGGTCAGTATAATCCCAATTCCAATCCTGCCACCATTGTTCTGGATTTCAAGAAGGCCTTAGAATGGCTGCAGAACGGCGCTCAACCTACCGATACATGTAGAGCTATCTTATCCTACAAAGGAGTATTGTACAAGAAGCACCTGCTTGATGGTGTGAAAAAAGGAGCATTCGACGAAGCAGAAGCTGAGAAGAGGTTCCAGGCATGGATGACTGAAAAAGATCAGAAAGTTCAGGCCAAGATGGATCAAATTAAATCCAATAAGGATAGTCTCGATCAGAGTCGTCTGGAGGGGGAAACCAAGATTAAGGAAGCCAGGGCAGCAGAGATTGCCAAGAGGCGTTCTGAGTTAATAGCTGCTGAAGAAGCTGCTAATGCACCGGTTGAAGAAGAGGCCGCTGCAGTTGAAGAGCCTAAAGCCGAAGCCCCTGTAGAGGAGCCCAAAGCCGAAGCCCCTGTAGAGGAGCCTAAATCCGCCGAGGCGGACAAAGCCGAAGCCCCTGTTGAGGAGCCTAAAGTTGAAGCCCCTGTTGAGGAGCCTAAAGCAGAAGAGCCCAAAGCCGAAGCCCCTGTTGAGGAGCCTAAATCCGCCGAGGCGGACAAAGCCGAAGCCCCTGTAGAGGAGCCCAAAGCCGAGGAGAAAAAAGAAGACAAATAATTCTGACAATGTTGGTTCCGGAGGGAGCAAAGGCGGGGAAAATTACCAAGCCAAACGGACTCAGGGGGGATGTAAATATTATTCTTGAACCCCAGGCCGGTAACCACATTGAACCTGATAACCCGCTGTTCATCGATATCGATGGGCAGCGGGTTCCTTTTTTCGTAGAGGAGGTGGTGAGGGTATCTGGTGATCAGGCCATTATTAAATTTGAGTTTATTGATTCGGTCGACGCTGCCAGAGAGGTATGCGGGTATCATCTTTTTTTTGATCCGAGTCATCAAAGCGATTCTATAGATACAGGAGACGAACTGGCAAAACTGATCGGGTACACAGCATCTGACCGGGAGAGTGGTATGCTGGGGAAAATAGATGACTATCTTCCACATCCTATGAATCCAGTATTTGTTATTCTATCTGAAAATAAGGAGTTGATTGTGCCTGCTGTACAGGACTTCATTGATCATATCAATCCCGAAGAAAAATCTATTCTTTTTAATTTACCAAACGGACTTACCGAACTGTAACATTTCTTTTTTCATTTCGTCTTTGGGTTAAATCTTGAACAACTAAAGAAAAAAATGATGAAAAAAGTTATGATTTCCATGCTTGTAGTTTCCGGACTGCTTCTACTTAATAGTTTTGTGATGCCCGATGTTCCCAAAAAGGACGTCAGAAAGCTGGATGCATTCAGTGGCATTGGAATCGCTGTGAGTGCTGATGTTTATTATATACCTGGCAACACTCATGAGATCAGGATTGAGGGAGATGCCAGAGATGTAGATGATCTGATTACTAAAGTTAAAGATGGTTTCCTACAGGTTAAATATGATGACTGGCGGACCAGGCGCTCAAAGCTAAGCATCTATATCACCTCCAGTGAGCTTGAAGCTGTGAAAATTTCGGGTTCTGCCCAATTTAATTCCGAAGAAGCTATCAGCAGCGAGGAAATGGAACTGGCCATGTCGGGGAGCGGGAATATTCTGTTTGAAAAGCTGACTGCTGAGGAGGTAGATGTAAGAATTTCCGGATCAGGCGATATTGAATTATTTGGCGGTAGCGCAGATGAAATGGATGTTAGGATAAGCGGTTCAGGCAAAGTGAATGCGGAGACTTTTGAGGTAAATGAATTCTCAACGGGCATTAGTGGATCGGGTAGTGTGAGAGTTACTGTGAAGGAAGAACTGGATGCGAAAATTTCAGGAAGCGGAAAAGTATATTATCACGGAAGTCCCCGGGTGAACAGTTCTTCATCCGGATCGGGCAAAGTGGTATCATTATAAGGATAAGGAGCACCCCTTTAGCCAAAGGCAAAAGGGGATACAGGAGCGGTTGTTTTAACAACCATCCGCAGGCTGTCTGGCAACGGACAGCCTGTTTTTTTTACTATAGCTTTGTTGTCAAGGAGAAAGAAACAGGTGCCTGTTAATAGAGGGGGGTATCAGGGCCGAAGGGTGGTGATGGTGCCATCCATCTCCAGTTTGATGATGGAAGAAGGTGTGGCCGTGTTGGTGTCATCCTGCCGCCATTTTACCGTGTAATCGATCTGCTCACGGATGGTGGGAAGGATCTTGTGAAAAGTAGCAGGAGCTTGTTCTCCTGAAATGTTGGCAGAGGTAGAGACTATGGGTAAGCCTGTGGTTTCGATCAGCTTCCTGCAAAAGGGATCGGAAGTCAGGCGTATACCAATAGACCCATCAGGGGCCACCAGGTTGTCTGCCAGGTTTCGGGCCCCGGGGTAGATGATGGTGCATGGTTTCTTAGCTTGTTCAATGATGTCTACTGCCAGTCGGGGAACAGTATCAAGATAATTTTCAAGCATGCTGATGTCGCTAATAAGAACCAGCATACTTTTGCTGTCGGTCCGATGCTTGATTTGATAGATTTTCTGAACACTCTCAGGATTGGTGGCATCACATCCAATGCCCCAGATTGTATCGGTCGGGTAGAGGATAATGCCTCCCGCTGAAATAATATCTGCTGCTATTTTGACCTCTGACTCAATCATACCGGCATTTCAGGTAGACATCATAGAGTGAAGGAATGGTCTGTTCTTCCCTGAATTTCAGGGCATGTGCCCCTCCTTCACGTACCAGGCGGTCACGTAAAGCAGACTTCTCAAGCACCTGCCTGATGGCATGGATCATCTCCTCCTGATCGTTTGGATCGATAAGTATTCCCCCTTTTCCGGCGGTCTCTTCGAGGCATCCTCCCCTGGAGGTGATCACAGGAATTCCGGAATTCAGGGCTTCAAGGATGGGAATGCCAAAGCCTTCATATGCCGAGGGATAGATAAAGCCCGATGAACCCTGGTAGATAGCTGGAAGATCAGAAGCCTGGACCTGGTCGAGGAAGAAGACATTTGTCATTCCTTTGCTGTCTATGTATTGTTTCACCTGGTTGAAATAGGCCGTTTTCTTTCCTACCACAACCA
>RCND010001538.1_pt1 | contig 13096 bp, 13 predicted proteins | sample 2041351 | NCBI WGS metagenome assembly RCND01 (sample SAMN09708230, study PRJNA481090) | Marine sediment metagenome, whole genome shotgun sequencing project. | biome: marine sediment; feature: ocean; material: sediment; isolation source: Sewage treatment plant 12B marine sediment (STP12B) ...
GAGATCCCAAATGCAGCGTCAATGAATTATTACAGGCCATGCACATCACCAAACAGTATTTGCACCGCCCGTTGAGGCAAATGATCGATCTGAATTACGTCAAACAATCGACCGATACGAACGATGGTCGGGTCAGGCGCCTGGCACTTACCGCGAAGGGAAAAAAGCTGGAGTACGAGCTTAGCGAGGCGCAACGTAACCGTTTTGCGGAGATTTTCGAGCAAGCAGGCCCGGTGGCAGAAAAGCACTGGCGTGAGGTAATGGCACTGCTCAGCGAGCAGATCGAGTTCTAATCGCGCAAATCAACAACGTCCTTAGCGAGGGGCCGATAGGTCGTGACCTGCCGGTCTTTCGCGAGCAAGGGGTGCGCAGGCATAGTCGGTTCTATGTCTAGCGCGCCGACTGAGTGAAAGGCCGGCAGGGCGAGGCATAGCGACGCCGCAGTAGAACATTAAGCTCTGTTGCCGCCGTCCAGAACAAGCGGAAATCCGGTGATGAAGCGTGCAGAATCGCTACAGGCAAACAACACCATATCGGCGACTTCCTGGGCACTGCATACCCGATTCAAAGGCACCGCCTCGGCCGATTCACGCAATCCGGATTCGGCATCCAGACCACGATCGCTGAACTCACCGCGTAACATCGGTGTATCGACATCACCCGGACAGATTGGCACGATACGAACCCCGTCGGGGGCATAATCGAGCGCCATTGCGCGCGTCATCTGCAATACCGCACCTTTGCTCGCGCAATAGGCCGTTAGGTGACGGCTACCTGAAAGCGCGGCATCAGAGGCAATATTGATAATCGTGCCCTGGCTTGACTTTAACTGTGGCAGCGCTGCCCGGCAGATGTAAAACATGCCATTGACGTTAACGTTCATCGTTTGCAGCCACTGCTCATCCGTCGTTTCCTCGGCAGTCGCGTGGTAAATAACACCGGCACTGTTCACAACGATATCGAGCCCGCCGAGTATGCCAATCGCCTCGGTTACAATGAGATCGCATTTGCTGCGCTCACCAATGTCGCCGTCAACAAAAGCAATACTGCCTGGCAGTTTATTACTGGCACTGATAATCGTCCGCGCACGCTCGTGATTACGCCCATTGATGACAATATGAGCACCCGCTCTGGCGAAGCTTAAAGCAGACGCTTCACCCATGCCGGAAGTGCCACCGGTAATCAGAACCCTTTTGCCGGTGAAGTCGAATTGCACAGAGGCAGTCACGCTACCTTCTTGCACTCAAGCCGGTAATCGCCTTCAATTCCAGAAACTCGGCCAGGCCCCACTTACCTTTCTCGCGACCGTTACCCGACTGCTTGTAACCACCGAATGGCGTATCGCTGGTCCCGCCCACGTAATTGATCGCAACCTGGCCCGCGCGCAGACGTCGCGCTACAATTTTGGCACGCTCCATTTCAGTCGTACTGATATAGGCTGAGAGACCGAAATCCGAATCATTGGCGATTGCCACCGCTTCGTCCTCGCCTTCATAACCGATAATCACCAGTACCGGCCCGAAAATCTCTTCGCGCGCGATGGTCATGTTATTGTCGACGTCAGCAAATATGGTGGGTTTGACATAATATCCAACCGGCAGATGGGCCGGACGTCCGGTGCCACCGGTAACCAGCGTCGCACCTTCATCGATACCTTTCTGGATCAATCCCTGAATTTTCTCGAACTGACTTTGATTAACCACCGGGCCAATATGACTACCCGATTTGGACGGATCATCGACTCCGATGTTCTCTGCTGCCGTTTTGGCGGCTTCGACAGCGACATCCAGTTTTGATTTGGGCACCAGCATGCGCGTTGGAGCATTACAGGACTGACCGCTATTGCCCATCATGTAAGCCACGCCATCCTTTACCGCCTTTTCGATATCGGTATCGATCAATATGATATTCGCGGACTTGCCACCCAGTTCCTGACCTACACGCTTGACCGAATCGGCGGCGGCCTTGGCAACCGCTATTCCACCACGAGTGGAGCCGGTAAACGACATCATGTCGATCTGCGGATGACGCGACATAGCCTCGCCCACTACAGGGCCGTAACCATTCACCAGGTTGAAAACACCAGCAGGTACACCGGCCTCGGCCAGAACTTCGGCAAAAATCATCGAGTCGAGCGGTGATTCTTCGCTCGGTTTCAACACCATAGTGCAACCCGCCGCAAGCGCCGGAATGACCTTGACCGCAACCTGGTTCATCGGCCAGTTCCAGGGCGTGATCATGCCGACGACACCGATGGGTTCATGGCGCAGGATCATGTCTTCTTCTATGGCCTCGAAATTGAAGTTGAGCAGTGACTTGATTGCACTCTTGATGTGACCAGCACCTAGCTTGGCCTGAGAGCCACGTGCGAGATCGACTGGCGCACCCATCTCCAGGCGGATGGCTTCGGCTATATCGTCAAAGTGATTCTTATAGGCGACTCGGATTTTCTCCAACAACGCCAGACGCTGCTGCACGCTCCATTGGGAGTAGTCAAGAAATGCGCGCCGCGCTGCTGCCACCGCCCGATCAACATCTTCGGAGCTGCCAGCACTGATCTGGGTAAAGGCTTTTTCAGTAGCAGGATTGATGACGTCTATGGTGGCTGGTGTGGCTGGGTCAACCCACTCGCCGTCGATGTAGAATTTCAAATGATCCATGGAAAAGAATTCCTTACAACACTAGTTTTTAAGGGAATGCTAAATGTGCCGCGAAGCGTCACTATTCGCAAGACTTTTCTTAATATAATGCCAATTATCCGGGTTCCAATGGCATTGTGCTACTGCAGTCAGCAATTTATCGATCAGCTAGATCGCAAGCTCCAGTGAACCGACTTGCAGCTGAAGATTCCAGTGATTTCAAGACCGTCGCAAGAAATCGATGTCCGGCTGTCTCAATCAACCCTATAATTACGTTTTTGTTTCTCCGGAGCCCGGGAAATTGGCCGAGCATCGACTATTCCCCTACCTCCTTATTCTGGCCGCCGGAATTATCTGGGGCGCGACCTTTTCGCTGGCGTTAATTGCGACGGCCGAAGGGGCTCATCCGCTTGGATTATCTGCCTGGCAGGTAGTGCTGACCGCCTCGTTTTTCCTGATCGTTTTCCTGTTCTCTCGTTTCAGGCTGTTCAACTATCGACACTTGCATCACTACCTTGTGCTGGCCGTGGTCGGGATAACAGCTCCTAACCTGCTCTACTTCTACGCCGCACCTCACCTGTCGGCAGGCATACTGGCAATCACCATCTCTACGGTGCCACTGTTTACCTATGCGATCATGCTATTGCTGCGTTTCGAATCAGCTATTGCTCGCCGTATGGTTGGCATCCTGTTGGGCATGACTGCAATCCTGTTACTGGTGGTGCCGGACCATGGCTTCAGCAGTGACGACGCCAGCCTGTGGATCTTGCTGGTAATGATCTGCGCCCTGCTCTATGCCGTCGAAAACGTTTACATAGGACGCGGGGTCGCACCCACAATCGATATTCGCGAACTACTGTTCGCGTCCAACCTGATTGCCGCGTTGTTTCAGTTCCCCCTCGCCATTTACTTGGCTGTAAATGAACCGGTTAGCTGGCTTGCCAGTGACGCAGGACTCGCAATCGTCGGTATAGCCCTCGGCAGTGGCTTCGCCTACGCGATGTTTTTTTACACGATCAAAACGGCCGGACCGGTTTTTGCGAGCCAATGTGCCTACGCCGTCACGATTTCTGGCGTTATCTGGGGTATTATTGTCTTTTCCGAACAACACAGCATCTGGGTGTGGATATCCGTGACGGTGATGTTGTTCGGCTTGGCGCTGGTTTCACCGGACAAAAAAGTGGGGGTCGAAGATTCCAATGAAGCCACGACAGTTGATGTTCCACGCTAGCGGGCGGCTGAGATGATCATCACCTTTTACGGTGTGCGCGGTTCTACCGCCTCACCCGGGCCACTCACCGTAAAATATGGTGGCAATACCTCCTGCGTACACATCGAACTTGAAAACGGACATGACCTGATCCTCGACGCCGGCACCGGCATTCGCCTGCTCGGCGACAAACTGGCAAAGAAATCGACACCGGCCAATATTCTACTGTCACACGGTCACTGGGATCATATTCAGGGTTATCCATTCTTTGCGCCGATATACCAGCCCAACCGCGATATACACGTTTATCTAAGCGTCGAGAAAGGACACAAACTGCTGAGCACGCTTTTCGAGCAACTGGATGGAACGCACTTTCCGATTCGAGTCGAAGATTTGCCATCCAACAATTTCACCAAGTTCAAGGGCATCGAAAGTGAGCTGTACGAGCGCGAAGGCATCCTCGTGGTCAAGCAACCGCTCAACCACCCCGGCGATGGAATGGCCTATAAAATCAATGAAAACGGCATGACCTGCGCCTACGTTACCGACAACGAGCTCGATCCCCCGTATGCCCAAAGCACTAACTACGACCAGTGGGTGAACTACCTGCACGGGGTAGACGTACTCATTCACGATGCCCAATACACCGAAGATGACATGCCGCACAAGCACGGCTGGGGTCATTCGCTAATATCACAGGTACGCCAACTCGCCACCGACGCAGAAGTGGGCACCCTGGTCATGTTTCACCACGATCCTGATCGCAGTGACTCGGAACTCGATGAAATTCAAATCGAAAACCAGATTTACCTCAAGTCGCATCGCGCGCCGACGCGTAGCATTTGCGCCGCCGAAGGCATGCGCATGCACTTGAGCAAGCCGAGGTTAGGCGGCAACACACGGATCCGGATCGAGTAACAAACACAAATTCACCAAGACAGTAGATACAGAAATGAATGACGAAGACCTGATTGCCCGGCGCAAAGCGACGCTCGGCCCCACCTATCAAAACTTTTACGACAAACCGCTGCACCTGGTGCGCGGCTCCGGCACCAAACTCTGGGATGCCGACGGGCGTCAGTATGTCGACTGCTATAACAATGTTGTATCTGTCGGCCATTGCCACCCCCACGTCGTGGAAGCATTGTGTAAACAGGCCGCCACCTTGAATACACACACCCGCTATTTGCATTCCGGCATCATCGAGCTGGGTGAAATGCTGGTCGAGAAAATGCCTGGTGACATCGATACCTGCATCTTCACCTGCACCGGCAGCGAAGCCAATGATATCGCTACCCAGATCGCTCGTCATGTCACCGGCAACCAGGGCGTGGTGGTAACCGAGGCTTCTTATCACGGCGTCTCGGAGCTGACTCGGCGGCTATCGACGGACAGCTACCCGGCCAGAGACCGACCCGACTGGCTGTGCGTGATCGAACCACCCAACCTGTATCGCGGCCCCTATCACCGTGACGATCCCGCTGCCGCTCAGAAGTATCTGCAACAGGCCTTCGCGCAGTTCGATTTGCTCGAGCAACGCGGTCACCAGCTGGCCGCGGTGATGATTGATCTGGCCTGGGATTCCAATGGCCCACTAGTCGCCCCGCCAGATTACCTTCCCGCGCTATGCGATGAAGTGCACAAACGCGGCGGACTGGTCATTGCTGACGAAGTTCAAGCCGGTTACTGCCGCAGTGGCGAACAGTGGTGGACATCGGACATCTACGGAATCAAGCCCGACATCCTGACCTGTGGCAAGCCTATGGGTGCCGGTCATCCGCTCGCGCTGATGGCGACCACACGCGCCATAATCGACGACTATTCTGATCAATATCACTACTTCAATACCTTCGGCGGCAACCCGGTTTCGGCGGCGGTTGGCAAGGCTGTAATCGAAGTTATTGAATCCGAAGGCCTGCTACAAAATGCAAAAGAGACCGGAGCCTATCTCGAAGCGGGATTGCGTGACCTGGCCGAGCGCCACGATGCAATCGGCGACCTACAGGGACGAGGACTTTTCTGGGGGCTCGACATGGTCACCGATCGCGCAACCCGCGCAGCTTTCAGCGAAGCGCAAATGCGTCATCTGGGAAGCCTGATCGTCGAACAAGGCGTTATCACCGGCACTTCGGGCCGCTATGGACAAATTTTAAAATTACGACCTCCATTGGTTTTTTCCCGCGCCGATGCAGACCAGACGCTGACCGCGATCGATAACGCACTGCAGCAGATCGAGATATGAATTCCACGTCGACTCAGATACCGCCTGATTTTCACGAATCGGGGCTAAAACAAATCGAACAATGGATGGAAGGGTACGTCGAAAGCGGTAAGTCGGCGGGCATACTAGCGCTGGTCTCCCGCAACGGTCAGGTCGCGCAACTCTCCTGTCGCGGTTACGCTGACATAAGCAGTTCACGACCGATCGAGCCAGATACGATATTCCGCCTGTATTCGATGACCAAGCCGATCACCAGCGTGGCTTTGATGACACTGATGGAGCAAGGCAAATTCGAACTAGACGATGCGGCCAAACGCTGGATCCCTGCTCTGGCTAACCTCGAAGTCTACCCGCATGCAAAAATGGAATCCGACATAACCATCCGCCAGCTGTTAACCCATACCGCCGGTTTTAGTTACGGCTTCGAACCAGACAAGTATCCGCTGGACAAACTGTACTCCAGCGTGTGGCGCCAACGCCTGCAAAACCATACTCTCGAAGAGATAATGCAGGCGCTGTTTGAATTGCCATTACTGGCACAACCGGGAAGCCGTTGGCATTACAGTGTGGCCACCGATATTTGCGGTTACCTGGTCGAAATAATTAGCGGAATGCCGTTCGCCGACTATCTGCAAGAGACTATTTTTGATCCACTTGGCATGACCGATACCGCGTTTGAAGTCAGCGCCGATAAAATTAATCGATTCGCAACACTCTACGGCTATAGCGAGCAAGACCCGTTGGCACAGATCGAGCAAATCGAAACCTCGCCGTTTATTTCCGCCATTTCTGGAATTCCCGTCAAACTGCATTCGGGTGGCGGGGGCCTGACGTCTACTGCTTCGGACTACCTGCATTTCGCCCAGATGATGCTTAACCGAGGCGAACTGGATGGCTGCCGTATCCTCAAACCAGAAACCGTGGCACTGATGACGCAAAATCATCTGCCAAAACACCTGCTGCCGCTTTCCTTCAACGGAGTGTCACGGGGATCCCACAGCGGCTACGGTTTCGGTCTTGGTTACTGCATTAATATCGACCCGGACAACACCGCAGCAGCGGGTTCACGCGGTGATTTCAGCTGGGGTGGCATGGCCGATACCTATTGCTGGGTAGACCCCGAACAACAACTGATTGGAATACTGATGCAACAGTACCTGCCGTCGTTGCATCACCCCGGACGCAAGGAGTTCCGTGACTGTGTTTACCAGGCTCTGGCCTGATTTATGGTGATCCTCAATTCAGATAGATTTCATCCAGTGCGGCGAGGATGTCGCGCCGGCAGATCATGCCGACCAGATCACCATCGCGCAATACCGGAAAACGCCGGAAGCTGGAACTGAGGAATTTTTCAACCGCCTCGACCACGCTGCAGTCCGCGCTCAGATGTTCGACCTCGTGACTCATGTACTGCTGCACCTGCCCACCCCAATCCTGGTGATATGCGGTGCGATAGATGATCTCGAAGCAATCTCGTTCCGACAGAATGCCGCACAGCTTACCTTGAGGATCGACCACCGGTGCACCCGAAATACTTTGCGCCAGTAATCTCCGCATCGCCTCGACAATGTCGTCATCGGGTGCAAAGCAGACCAGTTCAGTCTCCATGTAATCGGCAATCGTGGCACTCATGATCCCGCCCTTCTTACCAGACATGCAGTGCAGTTACCGCAACTGCCACCGAGTGGTTTACCGCGCAACAGCAGGCCGAGGCCAAGTCCCACAACGGCCAAAAGAAACAGCGTAATTACAATAAGAAATGTCATCATAACGAAACCTCCAGACTCCTAGCTACCGAAATCATCATAGTGAATATGCTCCCCTTCAACGCCCAGCTCCTCAAGAATCTCCAGCACCGACTTCACCATTAATGGCGGGCCGCAGAGGTAATAATCACAGGTCTCGGGGGCTGTATGCCGGCTCAGGTAGCGCTCGTAAGCGACCTGATGAACAAAGCCAGTATCACCTTCCCATTTGTCGCCTTTTTCCGGTGCGGATAGTGCCGGGTGCCACTCGAAATTATCGTGTTCATCTTGCAGTCGTTCGAACAGGTCGACGTAATAGAGTTCGCGTCGCGAGCGAGCCCCATACCAGTAGCTCATCTTGCGGCTAGAAGCCTGGGTCTCCAGCAGATCGAGAATTTGCGCGCGCAATGGTGCCATGCCGGCACCACCACCGATAAACACCAGCTCACGCTCACCGGGTTCGACCGCGAAATGTCCATAAGGACCGCGCAAGGTGACCTCATCACCGGGCTTCAATGAAAACAACCAGCTTGACACGACACCCGGTGGCACTTTCATCCCCGGCGGTGGCAGGGCAATGCGGATATTGAGCAGGACAATCCCTTTCTCGGCAGGGTGATTGGCCATCGAATAGGCCCGCGTCACCGGTTCTTTAGTGGCAACGCTGAGCTGCGACAGCTTTTGCTGATCCCAGACATCTCGATACTCGGCTTCAATACTGAAAGTCGAGAAATCAACCCGACCCGATGGACAGCTCAGTTCGACGAAGCTACCCGCACGAAATTCCATTACTTCATCGACTGGCAACTTCAATGTGATTTCGCGGATAAGTGTACTCACGTTATGTGCATCGGCGACCGTGCATTGCCAGCTGCGGATATCGAAATAGGCCTCGTCAACTTCGATCGACATCGCACCCAACACGCGCACCTGGCAGGCAAGCCGGGCGCCTTTGCGCACCTCCAACTGTTTCAACTGGGCGAGTTCCTGCGGACCCGCCTCACCTCCACCACTGATGACCCGGGCCTTGCACAGACCGCAAGTTCCCGCACCCGCACAGGCACTCGGCAATTGAATTCCGGAGCCCTGAAAAACATTGAGCAATCGATCACCGATGTTTGCGGTTACCGTTCTGCGCCCATTGATGGTGATTGTGCATTTGCCGTGCGGCACCAGCAGGCGTCGAGCACCGAGCACAAACAGGGTTAGTAGCAGGACAATGCCACAAAAGAACAGGATTCCAAGCAGCGCTTCCTGCATCATCCCAATCCCGCAAAAGCCATGAAGCCGAGCGACATGATGCCGGCAACGATGAAGTTAATACCGAGGCCCTGCAAGCCATCGGGTATATCAGCATACCTGAGGCGTTCACGAATCGCCGCGAACATTACGATCGCCAGCGCCCAGCCAAGCCCCGTACCGAAACCAAACACCACGCTTTCGGTGAAGCCATAACTGCGCTCGACCATGAACAGACTGCCACCGAGAATGGCGCAGTTGACGGTGATCAGCGGCAGGAAAACTCCCATCGCCCGATGCAGGCGGGGAAGATGAAACTCAAGCACCATTTCGAGTACCTGCACCATCGCCGCGATCACGCCGATAAAGGCAATCAGGCGCAGAAACGAAAGATCCACATCACCCAGCCCGGCCCAGGCCAAAGCGCCGGGCGCAAGCAACTGGTGGTATATGAAGTGATTAACCGGCACCGTCACCGTTTGCACAAACATCATCGCAAGGCCGACGCCGATGGCGGTATCAACCCGCTTCGATACGGCGAGAAAAGTGCACATGCCGAGGAAGAAGGACAGCGCGAGATTGTCGAGAAAAACCGAACGCAGCAAAAGCTCAAACAGGGAATTCATGGCCCACCCCGGCGCTCGTCGCTCAGGCTGAATTCCGGTTTCTCAACCTGTTGTGGATGCTTGCGACGTATCAACCAGATGATGCCCCCGATAATGAAAAAGGCACTCGGTGGCAACAGCATCAACTGCATCGGTTCGAATCCACCGCCCTGGCTGGTGGGAATTAAAATCTGCACGTTGAGCAGGCTGCCCTTGCCGAAAAACTCGCGCACTGCACCGACCAGAATCAGGATCAGCGAATATCCAAGACCGTTACCAAAACCATCCAGAGCACTGGCGAGCGGGTTGTTGTGCATCGCAAATCCCTCGGCGCGTCCAAGCACGATACAGTTAGTGATGATCAAACCGACGAAAACCGACAAACGCTTGCTGAGCTCGAAGGCATAGGCCTGAAGTAACTGGTCGACGACAATGACCAGGGTGGCAATTACCGTGATCTGTATGATTATGCGCACCGCATGCGGAATCTGACGGCGCATCAGGCTGATCAACGCACCACTGAGTGTCAACACGCAGATCACCACCAGACTCATCAGCAATGCGGTGTCTAATGATGTCGTCACCGCCAGAGCTGAACAGATGCCGAGGATCTGCAGCGTTAGTGGATTATCGTCGATTATGGGGCGGGTCAGAATGCGCCAGTTTGTATCCCGCATCACAGCTGTTCCTCGCGAATACGCTGTAACAACGGGACATAACCAAATTCCCCGAGCCAGAAACGCAGCATGCCATCGACACCCTGCATGGTGCGGGTCGCACCGGAAATCCCATCCACCTGATAGGCCGAATCTTCGTCGTAACTGCCACCGCTGGCACGCACACCGATGCGTAAAACGCCGGCATCATCGAAAGCGCGTAATCCGTGCCACCTGTCTTGCCACTCGGGTTCTTCTATGCGCGAGCCGACTCCCGGAGTTTCACCATGCTGGTAAAACTTCAGCGCCTGTACCGTTTGCGTATCGCCATCGAGTACCAGCCAGGCGTACAAAGTCGACTGATACCCGCTTCCCGATACGGGCAGGATAATCAGATCAACCCGACCCTCAGCATCACGCACCAGATAGATCTGGGCGTGCAGAGCACGTCGCTTGAGTCCGGCCAGATCAAGTTCGGCAGGAATGGCGACGCCGAGGGTCGGTGACGCGGACGCACGTTGGGCATTGAAGCGGGCAGCATCGATACTGTCATCGAATTGTCCGCTGTCGAGTTCGACCATGTGCTGCTCGAGTTCATCGATAGTCTGCCCACGACCCAGGCTCGACAGCGCACCGAGCACCAGTTGTAACTGTCCCAAACGCTCGGCTTCCAAATTGGCCAGCTGCAATGGTCGCAGACTGACGGACACTACCGATACCAGCAATCCGCACACAAAGGCAACCAGTAACGCCATGCCCAGCGCGCGCATGGTGCTGTCTCTGGCAATCGCTTCAGGCATGACGCCGACCTCGCTTACGAATATCCCAGGCAATTACCGCGTGGTCGATCAACGGTGCCAGTAGAGAGGCCAGTAACAACACCGGTATGACGGCATCGGAATGAGTGGGATTAGCGGTACGTATCAACACCACGAGTGCCGCGATCAAAAATCCCTGGATCCATCGCCCTGGATTAGTCGATGCCGAGGCAACCGGATCGCAGGCTATGAATACGGCACCAAAGGCGAAACTGCCCAGTAACACTTGCCAATGGAACGGCATCACCATGACATCGCTGAATAACCCCAGCAACCCCACAAAAAACAACAGGCCGATGAATTGTGCAGCCAGCAAACGCCATGAAATCAAGCGTGTTATCAACAGCAAACCGGCACCGAGTGCCACACCCAGAACTGACATGGATGCCAGGGTTCCCGGAACGCTGCCAACAAAAGCCGACCAGGTGTTGATGCCCACCTGCTCGAGCGCGGCTTCACCGCCACGATAATAGGTGGCGATGGCGTCACTTCCGGAATAGCCACGCAGCCCATCCCATAACGGATGAGATCCGGATACGCCTGGAAAGCTCACCTGCAGGATGGCAACACCGAGCAAGGCCGGACTAATAAAAGATTTACCTTCCCCGCCGAACACGAGCTTGCCGAGCACAATCGCAAAGCTGATCCCGATAGCGACATGGGTGAATGGAGTCACCGCGGGCAACAGCAATGTAAACACCAGAGCATCGCGCACGAAGCCGAACTGCAGGGGCTTTTTTTGCCGGTCAGCATTGATTCTCTCCCACAGCCCGGCGATCAGAAACGCTAACAGGAACATCGGCAACAGATGCGCGAAGCCGGCGACAAAAAAATCATAGATGCCCGGACGCTCCGCATTCAACACCAACAAGTCGGCGAGCTGACCACGTAAACCAGCGCCGTCAAACTGAACGGGGCTCTGTGACCTGGCCAGGTACTGATAACCGTAGTTGACCATGGCGATCAGAGTCACCGGTAACAACGCCAACAGTTGAATCAGAAAAATACGCCGACGCACGGCATGCTCAGTTGACTGAACATGAAGCCAGCTAGTCATACTGACATCGCCTCGAGTTGGTCGAGCACGCTGCGCAACAGCAGACCATAATCGCTGTTCGATACACAGATATCACTGAGCGCCGCCAGATCCTCTTCAACCAGCTCAAGTGCGCCAAGATCACGCGCACGTTCGACATCACCAAGCTGCAATGCCCGCATCAAAGGGATCGGATGTATGCCTGGTGGAGCCTTCGCTTCCAGCCAGTCACCCGGAATTAAGCTGGTCATTCCATCCGTGTGCGCCGACTCGGTGTGGTTAATCGTCAGCTGTCGCTGACCGGCCTGCAGGAAGGTCGGTTTCGGCCCTGGTTTGCGCGCGCCGACAGTCGAACCGGACAGCAGCTGCACGGTGACATCATTAACCTCTCCTGCAAGCAGTTCGGCTATGACTGCACCTGCGGTTACCTGCAAGCAACACGGAGTTGCCAAAGCATCGCCAGCGAGCGAGATAATACGTTGTAGCCAGGGCCGACCATGCACCAGCAGGTGGCCGAGAGCGATCGTCTGCTGATAGCCGATGTGCCAGACTTCGCTACCGCTAAATCCTATTGGGCACAGTGCCTGGATATGACTGCCAGCCAATCCAGCCGAATAACCGCCCTTAAACGCTTTGCAGATAGCGCCACTGCTTTCATCAACTGGAGGTGCGTAGCCGGATGCGTGGCAAACATAAAGTGGGGAATTGCTGATGCTGGCGAGCATCGTGACTGCCGCACTGAATTCAACTGAAAACGCATCAATGATCGCCTCTACCGGCGGTGACAGAGGTGCATTATCGATGGCGGTTACCAATATGGCAGCGGGTTGTGAGAACGGATCTGGAATATTACCGAAGGGACGTGTACGCAGACTGCTCCAGGAGCCGGTTTGCAGCATGAAAGCTCGCTGCGCATCGGGATCGCTA